>Ga0209330_1000331_pt1 | contig 21738 bp, 11 predicted proteins | sample JacPinW_OM2H0_O3_FD_187969 | JGI IMG/M metagenome (GOLD analysis project Ga0209330, IMG submission 187969) | Forest soil microbial communities from Algoma, Ontario, Canada - Jack Pine, Ontario site 1_JW_OM2H0_O3 (SPAdes) (version 2) | ecosystem: Environmental > Terrestrial > Soil > Boreal...
GAAACAGAGCGCTACTGGCTTCAGCCGGAGACGAGAAGGTCTTCGGTTGTACCCCCTGCGCAAAGCTCGATCCAAAATAGCCGACCACCACCAGCAGAAGACCGACCATCAGCAGCAGGAGGACGGTGGATGCGAACATCCAGGCAAGTCTCACTTTAAATCCTTCAAGCTTCATATTTCTTGTGTGCATGAGTTCTTCTCCGTATCATCACCCTGGTTTGTGGTAGTTGAATCGAACTACCGATGACCGCCGCCTCCATGACCGCCTCCGTGGAAACCTCCACCTCCTCCATGGAAGCCACCGCCGAAGCTAGACCGCCCACGAGACGAAAATCCTCTCGCAACTCCTCCATGATTAAAGCCGCTGAATGCGCCTGAGTGGGTACCAGACTGGCCATGTGGCGACGCAAATCCATGTTGGCCGCCGCCGAAGCCTCTGGCGTCTCCGCCATGAAAACCACCGGCGCTATGAAACCCACCGCCTCCGTGAAATCCACCGGCACGATTGAAGTGGTTGCGATTGGCGAAAACTCTGCTGTGGGAAACGTAGCCGTGGTGGTCGAAGAGAATTCCATGACCACGCCAGTCGTAACCCCAGTGTCCCCAGCCCCAGCCAAATCCGTCAAAGAAGCCGATCCCAAAGCCGAGGCCAAACGCGATTCCCGGGCCGCCAATGTAGAGTCCAGGATACGAATACCAGCCCGGCCAAATTCCGATGGGCCCTCCATACACGAGCCACGGGTTATACTCAGGCACGTAAACAACCTCCGGATCGGCGGGCTCTATCACAATGGTTTGCCCCTGCTGACTTACTTTCTCCTGCGATGTGCTTTTCAGGTTGCCCGCCTTCTCCGCACGGTCGCGCATTACTTGAACAGCATTCATCACGTCCTGCTCCTGATTGACGTAAGCATCGCCGAGGGACGAGGTCCACGACAGATTTTTGTCCATGTTGGCGAGCACCGAAGGAAATTCCACGAGGGCCTTCACACTGGGATCCCAGGGCTGCGTGTCGACTTCTTTGCCGAGTTGTTCGCCCTTAAGATCGCCATGTTGCTGCAGCCACCGGTCTGCTTCCACAATTTGATCGGGATAGGTCGCCGCTGCGAGGACCTGTGCCACCAGCGCATCGGGATACAATGCGATCGGCGCGACGAGTTGCTGCAACTGTTCCGGCGTCTGCGGCGCAGCCTGGACCGCTGACGGCTCCGGGGCCTGAGTCGGCGGCGGTGCGGTGGACTGATCTGCCTGAGTGGCGAACCCATCCGGCACAGCGGCCAACACAAGACAACAAGAAAGCAAGAGTGACAAACTCTGTTTTAGAAGCTTCACAATTAAGTCTCCTTGCGACGGGGCTGCATCACGGGGTGGCTCCGCCAGATCCGCTATTAGTTGGCCGCGTCAATGGCACTGCCTGAAGCAAACTGCCGAAACGCGAGTGGACACGCCGGATGGCTGCAGTGACATGCGATTTCCTCACCGTCGCTGCCCGCGTCACGGCACCTTTCTCCGCAGTATTCGTCTCCACTTCGCGCATCACAGAGGCAAGGTAAGTGCGCGCACTTGAGTGTCTTTTGATTCGCCATTCCATTCCCTCCTTTCGAAATCCGCGCCTTTTCATCACCAATAGGCGACGCATGACGTAGCGCCGTTCCCTGCCCGCCTGAGGCAGCTTGAGGGAATCCTCCGGACGTGCAGTCTCGGCGCTTACGTCACTCGGGTAATTGCATGCAGCTCTCCAAACCTCGCTTCGTCGCTAAGTCGAGACCGCTCTAGCCCTTGTCGGTTATCCAGCGAAGAAAACCGACCCCGCGGAGTGTCGACAAGCTGATATTGCTGTCGGTATTTGGACGGCACGAATGCTGCCGTCTCCTAAACTGAAAACCATTAACAAACAAAACCTGCTTGCGGTTGTAAGCGAAAATGAATCACGCGATGGATCGTATGACCAGAAAAACTCCAATCATCCATCCCGAGTCGATTATCGGAGCCAAGCCGATCTGTATCATTGAATGGCTGGGAATGGCTGGTTTTCGACGATTCACAAGAGTTTGCATTCGTACGGGATGAGCCGAGGATTTCCTATCGCGGGTATTATGAGCAATAAACATTCGAAACTGGAGCCTTACCGATGAGCTTTGAACCAATTGAAAACTACGGCGTGATCGGCAATATGCGCTCGATTGCGCTCGTGGGTGTAAACGGTTCAATCGACTTTCTCTGCTACCCGAATTTCGATTCTCCTACGGTGTTTGCGGCGATGCTCGATGATGAGAAAGGTGGCTGTTTTCAGATTCAGCCGCAATTCAAAGAAAGGCGGGTACGGCAGCTGTACTTGCCAGACACTAACATTCTGCTCACGCGCTTTCTTGCAGAGGAGGGTGTGGCCGAACTCACTGACTTCATGCCCATCGGGTCCGACGGGGAGCAACCGAATGAGATTATCCGCACCCTGACCGTTATCCGGGGCGAGGTTGATTTCAAGGTGCGGTGCCGTCCCCGATTTGGCTATGCGATGTGTGAGCACACCGTGAATGTCGGCGAGCGATGCGCGATTTTCTCGCCGGCGAGCGATGCCTGTCCAGCAATGGCGCTGTACTCCACCACTACCCTGCGACAACAGTCCCTGGATGTAATCTCCGAGTTCAGGCTTCGAGCTGGCGAGAGCGCGACATTCGTCTTTGGTGGAGTTCGCCCCCAAGGACAGCCGCCCGAGATGGAGTTCGTCGACCAGCGCTTCCACGAGACAGCGCGTTTTTGGAAGGCGTGGATTGCGAAATCAAAATACAAGGGCCGGTGGCGCGAAATGGTCAACCGTTCGGCACTGATGTTGAAGCTGCTCACCAGCTCCGAGCATGGATCGTTGATTGCAGCGCCGACATTTTCTCTGCCGGAACAAATTGGGGGACCGCGCAATTGGGACTATCGCTTCACATGGCTGCGAGATGCGACATTCACGCTTTATGCGCTAATCCGACTGGGTTTCGTCGAGGAGGCTGAGGCCTTTATTGGCTGGCTGAAGGGGCGGCTCGGTGACGATGCGGAACGGGGACCACTGCAGGTAATGTACGGGATCGATGGCAGACAGAAGCTCGATGAGGTGGAGCTGAACCACCTGCAAGGCTATGAACATTCGCAGCCCGTGCGTATCGGAAACGCAGCTTATCAGCAGTTGCAGCTGGATATTTATGGAGAAATGATGGATTCCATCTATCTCGCAAACAAGTACGGGGACGCAGTCTCCTATGCCGGATGGCAGGACGTTCAGCGAATCTTGGAGTGGCTGGGCAAGAACTGGCAACGGCCCGATGAGGGCATATGGGAGGTGCGTGGCGGAGCGCGAGAATTCCTGCACTCGCGACTGATGTGCTGGGTGGCTTTCGATCGAGCCCTGCGACTTGCGCAGAAACGCTCCCTTTCAGCGCCGTTCGGCGCTTGGCTGCGAACCCGCGACGCGATCCGCGAGGACATCTTTACGAATTTCTGGGATGATGAACTGCAATCGTTTGTGCAATCGAAAGGGACGAAGAACCTCGATGCGTCGGTCCTGCTGATGCCACTCATGCGCTTCATCAGCCCGGTCGATCCGATGTGGCGTTCAACGATGAAAGCGATCGAGGCACGATTAGTCGAGGATACTCTGGTCCGTCGCTACGAGGCGGAACGCACCCATGTGGACGGAATTCCAGGGGGAGAGGGTAGCTTCACAGCATGCTCGTTCTGGTACATCGAATGCTTGGCGCGCGCTGGCGAATTGGAAAAGGCACAATTATTGTTTGAGAAACTCTTGGGGTATGCCAATCATCTTGGCCTCTACTCGGAGGAAATTGGTCCAAGCGGGGAACATCTGGGAAACTTCCCACAGGCATTCACGCATCTGGCGCTGATCAGCACCGCAACATATCTCGACAGAGTCCTTTCCGGCAAGGATGATTCAGTGTGGCGCTAAGATATTCGAGAAATGGCCTCGTCGATCTATGGACCGTTCTTGAGATTCATGGGAACGCAACCTCTCAGGCTCTTCCCCGGGTTCGAACGGCTCTATCGAATCTTTCACGGCGGCCGCAAATTCGCAGGAATGACGCTCAATCACCCAAATCAAGCTTAACGCGATCATGTCAGCCTTTTGACTTGATCCGATCCGGATTCTGGAGGGTCCGACGACAGCAATGGTCGCGACCGCGCCAATATTGTTTTGCTCCCCACTCCAGGGCCGCGCGGAGATCGGAGGTGGCGCGGCGGGCAGGGCAAAGTCGCGTGACTCTTTGTACGGGACGGGCGCGGATTGTTGATGACGCTGAGGATATGGTCGATGGTCGCGCCGTCGTAGAGAAGCAGAGGCCAATCCGGCGCGAGGCGGTCGAGCAGTTCGTGGAATGCGGGCTTAGCGGGTACCTTCGGACTTGTCATCAAATATTCCTTCGAGACCAGTCGACTTCCCTTTTGGATCGAGGTCGCGATCGAGGTGAAGGCTCTTCCATCTGGCCGCACCTCAAGTGGTGGCAGTTTTCATTTTTGCATTGCTAGTTACCTTCCAGCGCCTCTTGTGTCCAGGGATTTTGGCGGGGCGTGCGATGCACATAGCCCTCCGTAAATGAGGAAGGCTGTGGCCAAAGCACACCGCAATTCGCGCCCCACAATCAAGGTTTCCGCAACCCGCCCCATAACAGCATCGCGAGTGCCGCGGTCATAACCAAGATATCGATCCGCGCGCTATCGAGGCTGAAGTCCATGACTGAGAGAAAGAACAGCGCAAGCAATGGAATCCGCGTCACTCTGGTCATCGTTGTTATCACTCAAGTCTGCGGCCGAAGCCCAGTTCAATCTCGACCACGTCTTACTGTTGCCAACCGCCCCCCCAGTTTTGCTAGATCTCGATCAGAGCTACAAGCTCATTCCACTACGCCTGAGCACTCGCGGTCCTTGTGATGCTCAACCAGCGCGTCTCCCTCCGATGGCCGGGGCTTCAGGACGACAACCGCGCGCTGTGCGCTGCGCCGCTGCGACGATCTCGGCTTCTCTAAGCCGACACCACTTGCCACCTAGAGTCGGCTCCCATCGCACTTCCGATTTGCCGCAATGCACGAATTCGCGCGGCAACTACTTCGCGCCGTGAGCAGCCCACAACAATGGAGCACTCGTGCTCGGAATAATGTTCGAGGACCGACATCACAAAAACGAAGCGCTCGAACGGCGGGAGCTCGAGAACCGCAGCAATTTCGGGTTGCCCTTTTGCCAGGGTTCTCCCCTCGGCGTTGGAGTCCGAACGAGCGTTTTCCTCCGTTGGCCGCGGGTTGATCATTCGCACGCCGTTCTGAATGATTGCCCGCCGGGCCCGTGAGCGTGCCCAGTCCTTGAAAACCGGGTTCCCATTCACCGAATCCTCCAGTCCGGAGACAAAGCACTGTCGGGCCTTCTCACTATCCACAGTCAGCAGAAAAGACAGCCGGTACAGGCTATCGGTCTCTTCGTAGAAGATCCGGCGGAAATCACCGCGGCTTGCGTATCGCGTGGGGCTCGTGAGGTGCATTGCCTTCGGCATGTTCACCTTCGTAGTGATTCCTGTTGTTGCCTGCGCGCAAGTTGTTTCAGCACGTGCTTGATGAGTACTCCACCGTTGGAAAACTTGGCCCCCCTCTTCATCAGATCGAAGATCGCGTCTTCCCCCTCGTGGCTGATGACGGTCAAGTTGCTCAGGTCGATGACCAATTTGCGCCCGTCGAGCTCCTGGCCTGCATTTCTCCAGGTTGTACAAAGCTCAGGAACCCAGGGCCCAACGAGAGTTCCTTCGACAATCAAAGTGCGTTGAGACGGTGTATCGGCAATGGAAATCTTGAACATGTAGCGGTTGTAACGAACGTGAACCTCGCAACATGATTGCCAAAGCAAAATCGCCTGGCACCCCAGGCAAACTATTGAATCCATTGGGGAGCGGGAGGCGGGTCACCGGATGTGTCGGAAACTGTCGAAATCAGAATCGACAATCGTCGGGAATCGAGACAGCCAGGGCGGCACTACAGTGGATGTCTACTGGTCTACTGGCCGTTCGCAGTATCGGAATATTACGCGGCACGGTCATGGCGGCGAGCGCCGCTCAATCGGGACAGGTGTGATGTGATACCGGATCTCTCGTCTTTGTTAACGAGTCGGATACGTGGGCTTCTTGCCTCGTTATTAATAATGAGAGCATAGAAAACTGTCAGCATGAAGAAAATCGCAGCGCTGCAAATGCTCGCGATACAATCGATCCGATCATATTAAGGACGACATTTGGGCGTCGTATTCCATTTCACGACAGCAACCCTCGTCGGGAGTTTTTTTCTACCAAATGAGTGGCAGAGCTTATGCCTGTCTCTTACTAAGAAAGTACGGTTGGCGTTTCTTATCTCAGTTTCTTATCCAGGGTCCGGTTCGTCTGAGAGCTGCGGGTGATCGTGGGTCGGAAAAGCTACTCACTCCCTACAGCACGGTTCGACTCCGTTGTTTCGAGTAGCCAACCACGGACCCCGCCATGCTCTTCGGCCGGGCCTGACTTCCTGGTCACTGCACAAAACTCGATAACCTTTCCCAGTCTTGGCTGAGAAACACGACGAAGGTTCTTTGGTACGTAAAACTCAATCACCTTTTCCATGCCAGTCTCCTTAATGTGTGGGTCTCGGGTGGGGACTGCAATCAATTTTCAAATTCTGATCGCCCTACCAAAACCCGTCCGCAGTTACAGCCACTTGGAATCACGCAATGGAGGTTTGCGCAAAGTGCTTTACAAAAGCGCACAACCCATCCGTGCCGTTGTCGCTCCCAAGTCGCCCACGGCAAACTATATGAAGGCAACCGACGGACCAAACCGAAGCGCTCGCGACGTTTCCTAGATCGCTGAATTTAATAAAGAAGAAAAAGTAAGCTGAGGACGGTGTCGAGAAATGTCGAAGACAATCGACAGCCGTCGACGATTGCTGACGGAGGTGGTAGTGAGTCTAAAAGCAGCAGAACGGCCCGAGCCCAGCCGGGACGTTATCCAGGAAGGCTGTCTGATGAGGATCACGCAACTTTTCGCGGGTCGATGCCCAGCTTCTTCATACGGGAGATCAGCGTCGTGCGCTTAATGTCCATGCGTGCCGCGGCACCGTCAGGGCCTGCTACTCGCCCGCTTGTAACTTTCAGGATGCGTAGGATCTCATTACGTTCATTAGCTTCGCGCGCGCCCACCACCGAAGAGTTTTGGCCGTTGTTCCCCAGTTCGGCGATCGGAGCTTGCAGTGCGGGCCCGTGGGTAAGGATCACGGAACGCTCGATGAAATTCTCGAGTTCACGAATATTCCCCGGCCAATGCCAACTCGAGAGCTTCCTCTGGGCTGCAGCGGGAATCGATTCGATCTGCTTCTTCATGCGGCGGCCGTACTTCTGCGTGAAGTAGCGGACCAGCAGCGGAATATCTTCCGGGCGTTCTCGCAAGGGCGGGATGCGGATCGGAAAAACGCTCAAGCGATAATACAGGTCGCTGCGGAACTGACGATCCTCCATCATTTTTTCGAGGTTGCGGTTGGTCGCCGCCACCAGTCGCACATCGACTTTCTTGGTTCGGTTGCTACCTAGCCTTTCAAATTCGCGTTCCTGCAAAGCACGCAAGAGCTTCGGCTGGATCTCGATCGGAATATCTCCCACCTCGTCGAGAAACAGCGTGCCTTGATCTGCGAGCTCAAGCCGGCCGTTCTTCTGCGCAATCGCGCCTGTGAAGGCGCCTCGTTCATGTCCAAAAAGTTCGCTCTCCAGCAATCCGCTCGGAATCGCGGCACAGTTGAGCTTTACGAAGGTGCGCTCCTTCCGTCCGCTGCGCTCATGCACGGCGCGCGCGATCAGTTCCTTTCCCGTGCCGGTTTCGCCCAGAAGCAACACCGTCGAGTTACTGGGAGCCACGGTTTCCACCAGATTCAAAACATGGCGGAGTCCCGAACTCTGCCCCACAATTCCTTCAAAGTCCATCTCGCCGCGGATTTCATCTTCCAAGTACAGTTTTTCCTGCGCGAGCTTGTCTTTTAATTCGGCGATCTCTCGATAGGCCAAGCCATTCTCTATGGCGATTGCCACTTGCCCCGCAGCCTGTAACAAGAAAGCAACGTCTTCGGGACTGAACGAGTTCTCGACCCGGCTGGCAAGTGTCAGAACGCCAAGCGTCCGGCCACGACTGATGAGAGGCAGTGCGCAACCGGACTCGATGGCTTCAGCATGAATTTCAGGAGTTACCTCGGAAGTTAACACCTCATTCATCACATCCAGAACGCGAGGCTTGCGGGTCTTGAAAACGTTACCTATCACAGAGCCCTCGATTGGGTGCAACGAACCCTCCCTGAAAAATCCCCTGCCTGCGGGAAAGTCCATCGCCAGTTGGCGGAGATGGGACTCGTCCGCGTCCGGTACCCACACCCCGACGGCGTCGCAGCCCATGACTTGGCGAATGCTAGCCGAAATCGTGCGAAGCAGATCGCGACACTCTAAGTTCGACACCAGCGTGTTCGTCATGTCCAGGAGCAGCTTGAGTCGGTCGTTTTCGCGTTCCAGGTCCGGCCTCAGGGTCGACGAACCTTGCGGGCGGAGTAAATTATCTGGCATCAGCAACGAGTCCATCATTAAACCTCCGGGTCAGCGTCGCAATCGTTGCACGTACCAATCGCATTGGCCGCCCGAAACACTGCTCCATGGCCCGCGCTTACAACTCCGAGATCGTGCAACGGAACGACGAGTCCCTGCTCCGTAATCTGTTTGATCTGATGTAGCGAAGAAGCAAAACGCTTCGGAGAAAAATGTCGTAATCTTCGCCACCTGTCGAATCGAGTGTCCATTCGTTCGACAATCCATCCGCCCCGGTTTCCTGCATCCGTTGCGTAACCTCCAAGTGCTCAGGTATTTGACGAGGGCGCTAGCGCAAACGCAATTTTGGCATCGCACATGCCCGTATTGATGGGCAAAACGGTTCGCGCCGGCGCGAGCATCGCGACTGCGAATCGTAAGCACAGATTCAAGTACGGAGGAATTTACATCATGCGACGAACTGCGATTATGCTTGCAGGTTTGGTCCTTCTTTTAACACTCGGCGCTTCGGCTCAGGAAGACCGCTCGGAGATCAGTCTCGAAGGCACGGGCTTTTTTACAAGGGATACCAGCGGCCAGGGAGTCTCGAGGACCACCTCTGACACCGGCGGATTCCTGTTGGGATACCGTTATCATATCAACCGTTGGATAGCCGCCGAAGGGGACTATGGTTTCGACCGAAATACGCAAAAATATTTCGGTAGCCTCGGAGAATCGAGAGTCCAGGCTAACGTGCACGCAGTAACTGGGGATGTAGTGGTGAACCTTCCGCTGCCCATTAGAAAGGTCAGCGCTTACGCACTCGCTGGGGGCGGCAGTCTGATCTTTGATCCCACCGGCAACAGCGGCGGATTCGCTCCCGGCGCGGGCACTCAGGCCAGGGGGGCCTTCCTGTACGGAGCAGGTGCTGATTATGCCTTGACTCGACACTTCTCTTTGCGCGCTGAATATAGAGGTTATGTGTACAAAGATCCGGACTTCGGACTTAGGCCCTTGAACACCGATAGCTGGACGCACACGGCGCAACCCTCCGCTGGAATCGTCTTTCATTTCTAGAACCGCTTGGGCAGTCGGGTGATCAATCCCTCCCTCCATCTTTCCCCGGCTGCCCCACGATTCGGGTGACTCGAGTCACGAGACGTCAGTTTTCTCGAGAATCATTCGAAGGGGGGACCTGGCCCCCTGCTCGGTTGAGGAAGCGGAGTGATACCTTCTCGGGCTCCCTAGGCACCGCAGCCTTAATCATTGCGCCTGACAATACAAGCATTAGAATGACGCTCCGGTGATTCCGAAGAGTCGTGAGTGTTGATTTTCGGCAGTGCTCCAGAGTCGTTTAAGATAAGATTGCATTGACGCCGACCCGCGCACCCCCAGCGGGTTAGGCTAGTATTCTCCATGCTTTGCCCAGCCTGCAAAACGCCGGTCCCTCTGTCGGAGTCTCAGTGCCCGGCTTGCGGTACAGCTACGCCAGTGGATGCGGCTGAAACACAGATCGACGTTGCGAACAGAAACGACGATCTGACCATTGATGACATTCAGGCAGGGGGCTGGTCGAAGCCTTTCACAACCTCCGATGCCAATTCGTACCGACGTGTCTCGCTGATTCCCGGCTCCATCCTGGGCGGTCGCTACAAAATTTTGAAAATGCTGGGCGAAGGCGGGATGGGCTCCGTCTTTAAGGCTCACGATGAAGAGGTTGACCGGATTGTGGCGCTGAAAGTGATTCGCCCCGAACTGGCCAGCAGCATGGATATTCTGCAGCGCTTCCGCCAGGAGTTGGTGCTCGCGCGGCAGATTACGCATCGCAACGTCGTCCGAATTTATGATCTCGCCATTACTGACGGAGTGCGCTTCATCAGTATGGAATACATCGAGGGGGAGGAACTCGGTGAGATTCTAAGAAATCGCGGCAAGCTGCCTGCCCAGGAAGCCGCGGAAATCATGCTGCAAGTCTGCTACGGTTTGGCGGCTGCTCATGGAGCGGGTGTGGTTCATCGCGACCTGAAGCCGCAGAACATTATGATCGATAAACAAGGCCGCGCGGCGGTGATGGATTTCGGCATTGCCAGCTCCTTGGAAACCGTGGCACTTCTGGCGCAAGCTTCGCCAGCCTCCATTGAAGGACCCGCCAATCTTACGCGAATCGGTTCGCTGCTCGGCACGCCGCGATATATGTCACCGGAGCAGGCGCGAACCGAAAAACTTGGCGTCCAATCGGATTTGTTTACGGTCGGGCTGATTCTGTACGAGCTCACGACTGGCCATCTACCGCCACGCCCCCCGGGGTTGAAAGATATGCTGGCGGAGCGCGGCATCAAACAACTCCCGCCCCCGATCGAAGCCGATCCGCAGATGCCCCGCGCCCTGAATGACATTATTACCCGCTGCATTCAACTGGATCCAGCCGAGCGGTATCAGTCGACGGAAGCGCTCATCCAAGATCTCGAAACCTGGCTGGGGATCAGAAAGCCTCATACCAGCAATTGGAAGGTGCTTTCTGCTCTGGCGGCATTGATCGTGCTGCTCGCTGGATCGCTGCTTTACAGTCTGCGCCCTGGAGCATCTGCGGGGACGCATGCCCCGGTGAAGATTCTGGTTTCTGATTTCAGCAACCAGACTGGCAACCCGGTACTCGATGGCACGCTGGAACCGATGTTGAGCACCGCGCTGGAAGGTGCGTCCTTTATTACTACGTACAAGCGCGGCGATGCACGCAAAACGCTTTCGAAGCTCTCGGGTTCCACGAACCTTGACGAGAACTCGGCGCGCCTGATCGCGCAACGCGAAGGTGTGGGAGTGGTGGTGGCAGGTTCGATCCAGCGGGATGGCAGCAAGTACGCGGTTTCGGCTCGAGTTATCGATGCCAGAACCAACAAGGTGATTGACGGCGAGAGCGCTACCGCGTCGACGCCGGAGGAACTGAATCGCGCTGTCGCCCGTATTGCCGCTGGTTTCCGGAAGGCGCTCGGCGATGCCACGCCGAAATCCGCGCAGCTCGCCGCCGCTGAGACGTTTTCGTCGCAATCGCTCGAGGCTTCTCAGCAATACGCGCTGGCGCAGGAACTGCAATGGCAGGGCAAGTGGGATGCGGCGCTCGAAGCCTACCGACGTAGCACCGAATTGGATCCCGGGCTAGGACGCGCCTACGCGGGAATGGCCGTGATACTCGCCAACACCGGCCGGAAGCAAGACGCAGAAAATAACTTTAAGCTGGCGATGTCAAAGATCGACCGCATGACGGACCGCGAGAAGTACCGTACCCGCGGCGCTTACTACTTGATGGAACGCGACTATGAGAAGGCTATCGAGCAGTTCAAGGCGCTGGAGAAGCAGTTTCCAGCAGATTCCGCCGGCATTGGCAACCTGGCGCTGGCCGATTTCTACGCCAGAAATATGAGTGGAGCGGTGGACGAGGAGCGCCGGGTGGTCGCCCTCTATCCGGATAACGTCCTTTATCTGAATAACTACGGATTGTTCGCGATGTATGCCGGAGATTTTGACACCGCTATTCGCGAATCTGAACGGCTGCTGAAGCTGAATCCCGGTTTCGAAAAGGCATACATCTGCCTGGGAATTTCACAGCTCGCTCAGGGCGACGAGACGGCTGCGGCTGAGACCTATAGTAAGGTGGCGCCGCTCAGCGCGTGGGGCGCTTCTGACTCCGCGGTTGGCCTGGCGGATATGGCCTTGTACCAGGGGCGTCCCACGGAAGCGCTTTCGATTCTCGAGGCAGCCGCGCGCGCCGACCTCGGTGCTAACGATGCTTCGAGAGCCGCCGCCAAGTACGTGATGCAGGCTCAGGCGTGGCTCATGAAAGGCCAGAGCACCAAGGCAGTCGCCGCGGCGGAGCGCGCCTCGAGCGGGAGTACGGATGAAAGTCTTCTCTATCCGGCGGCCATGATTTTTCTCGAGGCTGGAAACAGCGACAAGGCTCTGCAGCTGAGCCAGAAGTTGAGCCAGCGTCTTGAGCCCGATCCCGGGGCTTACGCCAAGCTCATCGAGGCCGAAGTCCAGATGACGCGCAAGGATTATCGCGGCGCCGTGCGAACTTTTCAGGATGCGCAAAAGATCGCCGATACATGGCTCGGCCATTTCGGCTTGGGTCGCGCGTATTTGCAGGCCGGCGCGTTCACGGAAGCGGATACGGAATTCGACGCTTGCCTGAAACGGCGTGGTGAAGCGACGGCAGTCTTTCTGGATGACGAGCCCAGCTGGCGTTATTTTGCGCCGGTTAACTATTACTTGGGTCGTACGCGGGAAGGCTTGCGCAGCCCAGGCGCAGCCGAGGCATACCAGTCCTATTTGAAGATTCGGGAAAAGAGCGCGAACGATCCCTTGGTTGCGGATGCGCAAAAGCGCCTCCGCTCCCTTGAGGCGGGCGGAAGCGCAGTTCGCTAGGCTCTTCGGCACACCCGCACTACCACACGTCGATCACTCCGACATATCGCGTGGCGGTCGGCTGCCCTTCCGCCCAATATGCCGAAGAAAACAGGAAGCCGAAATCCTCGGCGAAATCGATCGCAATATAGTATCGGCCCGGGGTGTTGGGCACGTTGATGTTGACGCTGGCACTACCTGAAGCAAAAGATCCACCGTTGTATGCGAAGGTTTGTGGGCTCGGGTCCGTGTTCAAACCGACCTGAAGCTGATCGATGCAACCTGGACACCCGGAGTCGTTAATCGTGTAGTTAAATGCTACGGTCACTGGATTCGGGCTGGTGCCGCCGCCTTCGATCTCTAGCACGTTGCTGGCAGCCGCGACTGCGTTCGGATTGCTCGACGACACAACGACGCTTGAGAGAGTGGTGGCCCCGCCAAAGAACGTTGGGCTGGGTAGTGTATCCACCGACTCGAACACGATCGGGGCCGGGCTGGTTGGAAATGCAGGAGTCGGCTGGCAGCTTTGGGTTGTGCCGTCGATGGCGATATCGTAGCGACCCGCCTGTGATGCGGCGGTAAGCGAATTCGGCACATTCTGGAATGTGCCGCAGAGCTGCGGAGCGGTACCAGTAAATCCGAACAGCGCGTTCCCGCTGAAACCGGAATCGGCGGCATAATTTCCGGGAAGGAAGGTGAAGCTCTGCCCGGTCGTAACCACACCTTGTTGAAAGCCGCTTGGCGGAAGGTTCCCAACGCCGCCGGAGTTGACGTTGACTGTGCCGTTATTCTGGGTGTCCTGAGCTACGACCTGTAACGGCAAGGCGAACACGGAGTTGACCGAAGTGAACTGAATCTGGTAGGAACCGCTGGAAATAGCTCCGCTCAAGCAGCCCGTTAACATGTTGCCGCCAGCCGGAAGGGTGTAGGAGTAGGGAACATCGGTTTGCACGCCGGCCGATTGCGCCAGGGTCAGGGTGGTTGCCGAATTGATAGAGGCTACGGGGTAGGTGACGTTGTTAATCGTGATGGATGAGGGGGTAGGAGACAGGTAGAACTGGTCGTTTTGGCCTCCTTGGTTGCTGAACCAGGTAACAGTCGTGCCGTTGGTACTGACCATGCCAGCCACTGTGACAGTGACCGCGGGGAGGAATGTGAGCTGCCCGGCCAAGGCCGCAGGGGCAGCCACGTTCCACGGTCCGGTTGTGCCATTACTTAAATAATACATAGGCGTGGTTGGATAGGGCATGTAGCAATTGGCATTACCGGCGTAACCCGTTGCCAAACCGACGGTGAGAGTCAGAGTTGTGTTTGCGGTCAACGAATTCGTATCCGTCACCACGATCGGTAGAGACCACATGCCCGCCTGGGCAGGTGTTCCCGAGATGCTGCCCGACGGACTCAGAGTCATGCCCGCGGGCAAAACACCATTAGATCCAAGCGACCATGTATAGGGCGGGGTGCCGGAGGTTGCCGACAGGGTCAATGGCGTGTAAGGCGAGTTGTACTGGCCATTCGGCAGCGATGAAGTGCTGATCGCCACGCCTGCCGCGTTCACCAGCAGCTTGTAGGACGGCGAAGCCGTGACGCCATTCGCATCCGTGACCTTGATTGTAAAGGGGAACGAACCAGTAGCTGGAGGCGTACCGATGAGAGTCGCGCTCGTAGTATTGAACGTAAGCCAGGATGGAAGCGATGCGGCGCTCCAGGTGAATGGCGCCGTTCCTGTTCCCGGGGTTACTGAGAATGTCTGCGAATATGCCGCGCTCTGCGTGGCCGCGGGCAAAGTGGCCGGCAAAATCACGGGCACAGGATTCACCACCAGTGTCAATGACTGTTGCGCAATGTTACCAGCCGCATCCTTAACCTGCACGGTGAAGGAAGAGGTTCCGGCAGCTCCGGTGAGCATCCCCGAGAGCACGCCCCCACTACTCAGCGCAATACCTGTCGGCGGCGTGCCGCTCACGAGCGACCAAGTGTAGGAACCGGAGCCGCCGGTAGCTTGCAGAGTCTGCGGCGGATAGACGCCGGTGAGCGTTGCTTGCGGCAATGCCTTCGTCAGAATCGTCAGCGTGACTGGAGGTTGCGTCTTGCCGGTATTCGCACCCTGCGCTACGACGATCGGGCTCGTTTTTGTGATGGGGTTGTAATCGAGTAAAGCTTGTGCGGGATTATTGGTTGTACTGTCAATGACGCGCAGCGTGATGTATGCGGTCTGGCCGGGAGCTAGAGCCAAGCCGGGAATAGTCGGATTGTTAGCTGCTGGTTGCAAAAGCTGGGACAGCGTAGCGAAGGTGACGTTGGTGATATTTGCCACCGGAACGAAGTGCGATTGCGTGCTCAGGGTGCATCCCTGCGCGAGAGGGGTGGTGTAGTTCTGGTAGACAATCAGCTGCAGGGCTACGCCCGGGGGCGGATTCTGGCCGGCCAGATTCACGGCGTACGCGCTGGAGGTGTTGCCCGCGTTCGTAACCGCCCAGGTGCCGTCTGTGATGGTGCCGTCGGAGAGATCTGTGTTGGCGATGTTGGGATTTGCGATGTTGGGGTTGGCGATATTCGGATTCGCAATGTTGGGATTCGCGATATTCGGGTTGGCAATGTTGGGATTTGCGATATTGGGATTCGCAATATTCGGGTTCGCGATATTGGGATTCGCAATATTCGGATTCGCAATATTCGGGTTGGCGATGTTCGGAGTTGCGATGGTGGGAGTATAGGTCTCCATGGTTGAGATGTTCGTGTCAGCGCTCGGTGGATTATTGGGGTCGCCATTGATCGTGACTGCCCCGGTCTCTCCGTTGGCTACGACAGTACCGTTCAGCGCCGTCAGTTCCGCCACGTTTACGGTCACGGTCGCGTGCGCATTGGTGGACGAGACGAAGAGGCCTCGGGACGTGCTTGATAGCGCCGGAACCTGCACCTCGATTTGAGTCAGCGGATAGTTTTGGCCGGCAACAGGAAATTGGAGAAAGGACGCCGCGCCGCCGCTGGGCTGGCCGTTGACCGTAACCTGGTAGTAGCGGGTCTGGTTCGTCGTGTTTGCGACAACAATCGCGAACTGGCGCTGGATCAGCTGGCCGTTCGAGCCTGTTCCAAGCTGTTTTGCATTCCCCGGCGCGCTGACTACCACACCCGGAGCAAGCTGCGCGGTATAGATGTTCTGGTTCCGGTCGCCGGTGTTGCCAGTCGTTGACTGGGTGCAAGCCGGACGCTGTTGGGTTGGATCGAAGATGCTGGTTGAGGATGTGCCGTAAGTGGGCGGCGTGTAGTTGGCCCAGTTCCCGTCGGCGGGTGGAACCACGTCGCGATTATCGGCCCATACTACGTGCGTGAAATCGGGATCGCTCGCCTCGTTATTGAATCGCCAGGTACCGTCCGAATTCGCGATGAACGTTGGCCCGGCAACGTCTATGTAATCCCCGAAAAACGGAAGCGTTCCGCTCTGGAACATAGGCAGGTTGGGAGGATCAACCTGTAGCTGCTGAATCTCTGGACTTGCTGGCACCGAGCCATAGGGGTAATCGGATACCGGTACGGAAGGAAAGAACGTCGGTGGATTGCCGGGCATTGCCTGCGCCGAGCGCACGTCGAGGGTTTGCCTGCGCGCATCCGATGAGTAAGGAGCGGTAGGATCCTGGATGAAGTTCCCAAATGCCGGAAAATCCGAACCTCCGCCATCGTTTTCAAGTGTCTGGGAATATTGCCCGGAGACGCCCAGCGGCGTGTACACCGCCACCAGATCGTCATTGCGGAGGTCGTACCAGGCAACCGTCAGCTTGCCGGCAGAAAAGGCCATGGCAGGAATGATCTGGTGTCCGCGATTGGACCACGGATCCACCGCCTGCGGCGCACTCCATTGCAGCGGCACATTCTTCGGATTCGATGTTGGCAGGCCTGTCGCCACGATGACTCGTGCATCGCCTCCGTTGGCGCTGACGTTACCCACATCACGCTGCGACCACGCGACATAAACGTGGCTGGCCGCGTCCACCGCTATCGCAGGATAGTCGTTGGTGCGAAAAGAAACGGAAGTCTCGCCTTGATCGAACGGGTTGATATTGGCCACTAGCGTCGGCTTTGTGAAAGTGCTTCCTCCATCGAAGGAGGCGGCGTACATGATGGCGTCGGTTTGCGTGGGGTTCGTGGAAGCGAAGACGCGCCACGTGATGTACAGCACGCCGCTGTTGGGATCGATGGCGAGAGCTGCTCCCTGGTTGGTCTTGGCCGCGCCGCTGATTTGCACGGGCCGACTCCAGGTGAGGCCACAGTCGATGGAACGGGAGTACTGGATGGCCGCATTGCCGTTGCTTTCTTCGCCAGTAAACTGCGTCCACGCGGCATACACCGTCCCCGCACGAAAGATCTGGGTATTTTTGAGTGGCAAGGTGGGGATGATGCAAGCTCCGGACCATGACCGTGGAATATCGACTGCAATCGAAGGCTTGTCTTCGAAAAGATTCGACGTTCCGCTATCCACAACAGTGGTCCAGAGATACCGAATAGAATCGCCGCCTTCCAGATTGTTGTCGTCGGTGTAGGTAGCCACGAATACTTTGTTGGCGCCGCCCTCCTGACGATTGAACGCCAGACCGCTGTAGTAAAGCATGCCATTCGTGCCAGCCCGCACCGTGGGGTCGGCTCCAGCGCCCAAACCATGAACAGGAGACAATAATCCTCCCAGCGACCGATCCTGCGGGTATCCGGGAACCAGCGTGCTGGTCCATGTCTGACCGCCGTCGAACGATTTGAAGAGTCCGAGCCAGGCATCGCCGGTCGGTTCGACCGCCCCGGTAACGAGGGGAAGATCCACGGAGCGATAGTCGTTGGCGCCGGCAACCATGTGCAGCGGATTGCGCGATGAGACCGCCATCGAAGGCTCGTTCTGGCGCTGCAGAAAGGGATCGCCGCCAGGCCACGAGGTTCCCGTCACCATGTTGACATTGCCGCCGACTTGCTGCGCGCATAGTGTGAAGACGGATATCAGAGACAACGCCAACAGTGACAATGCAAATCGAATTCCCGACCGTAAGGCCATGGGATCCCCCGAAGGTTTTAAGAATGACACATGCCGATCCTCGAAAGTATGCGCGGTTCGTGAATTCCGGAATACCACTTAAGTGCCAGCGAGGTTAAAAAGCCTACAATAACTGACACCTGCGACAAATGAACCCTGCTTAGAATCGAACCTGACTGGATTGGCTTCGATTCAAATTGCGTCTCGTCGATCTAAGCGCCGAAACGAATATCTGTTGTGGTCCTCGAGCCCCAATCTTCAGGTTTTCTTCAGGCGATAAACCCTGCAATTGTTTCTAAAGACCGCGGAAAGTGCAGATCGTCGCGGCACTGCTGAGCCAGTCAACCGGTAGATGTTAACACTCCGGCTGCCCTCCACAACGCCGGCCAGGGCAGGAACTTTGAGTACGAGGCCGGCACAGCCTGCGGCTTCCAGCCGTCGTCCGATTCCCACACCATCGCGATAGCCGTGCCCGATGGCATTCCACAGCAGATCGCCCTCGACAAATGCCTAACCAACAACGGTTGCGCCGGCACTCTGTGCATCAGCGCTTTTCTGTACGGGTGCAGAAAGATCGGATTTTGTTATCCGCTGTTCGGCAATCGAGACACTCACTTTTGCCCAAGGATAGTTGCCGTTAACACATTCACTAATTTCATCTCACGCCCTCACTATAAGGATGGAACCTGAGGGCGGACTTAAACCAGGATGAGGTCAAGCTGAAGGACCGATCGCTCGGAAAGCGGCCATAAACCTCAGTGGGTTAAAATTTGGCGTATGCGAGTGCAAATGCGCGCCCGGCAGATTGTGAGAATCTGTGCAATATGGATGCTGATCGCGCATTGTGTGGCCGCCCAGACGCCGGCGCCGCCCAATACTCCGCCTTCGAATGGCGCAGAAATACAGCTACACACCTACCTCGAACGTGCTGCGGAAGCGATGCATAAAGGCGACAACGCAGCCGCGGCGAAAGATCTCCGGCTCGCGTTGAAGATCGATCCGCATTCCCTCGCCGCGCTAAACAATCTGGGAATTGTGCTGGCCCGGATGGGGAGACCCGCCGAGGCGATCCCCTTATACGAAGAAGCGCTGAAACTCCACCCTGACGACTCTTCGACAAAACGCAATCTGGCCATCGCTGACTTTAAAGCCCAACGCTACTTGCCGGCGTGGCGGCTGCTTCGGCCGATGGCGACCACCTATCCCACCGATTTTCAGATTCTCGATTTGGCTGGGCTCTCGCTCTTTGCTCTTGATCGTTATCCCGAAGCCGCCGGATATCTGGAACGCGCGAACCACGTCGAGCCATCCGACATGGAGACGCTCGATATGCTTGGCAAGGCATATCTGCGGATGAAGGATTACAAGGCGCTTACCAGTGTTTTCGCTCGAATCATGCAGATCAATCCAAACTCGGCATCGGCTCACATCATGATGGGTACGGCCTATGATCAGATGTCGAATCGGCCGGAGGCCATCAAAGAGTATCAAGCGGCGGTAGAAGCAGACCCAAACTTCATGGGCGCTCATTCCGGCCTGGGCTTCGAGTATTGGCGACAGGGCGAAAGCGAACTTGCCGAGAAGGAGTTTCGGGCTGAACTGCAGCGCTTTCCGAGCGATCCCGTCTCGAACTGTATTCTCGGTCTAATCCTTCTGGAAAAATCCCGGCCGGCAGATGCCGAGCCTCGTTTTCGGGCCGCCTTGGCTGCGAATCCTGGTTACGCCGAGGCTCTGTTCGGTCTGGGAAAGGCAGAACTGGCGCTGCAGCGTCCCCGCGCCGCGGTTGAGCCGCTTCGCAAAGCTATCCGGATTGATCCCAACTACTTCGAGGCCCACTTCGTTCTCGGCACCGCGTTGCGGCAGCTAGGACGGAGCCCCGAGGCAGCGACCGAACAAAAGATAGCACTCGATATACAGGAGAAACGCAGGGCGGCAGCAATTAAAAAGAACGAGAGCCAGTGACAGGTTGCGCAAGAATATTTGATCCTTGCGGATTAGTCAGAAAAAACCAAAAGCGCACCCGAGGCGTGCGCTTTTGGTAGATGGTTAGACGCCGCCTAGAAGTTGACCTTGGCGCCAATCTGCACATTGCGCGGATCGTGCCATCCGTTGACCGTACCGAAGCTTGCCCCGTCGTCCACGTTTGTATCAATCGTCGAGGGATTGCCGTGGTTGAACGTGTTGAAGGTCTCGAGACGTAGCTGCAATGCGACCCGTTCGGCGAATCTTATGTTCTTGATCAGAGACATGTCCCAGACCTGCAATCCAGGCCCATAAATTGCGCCCACTGGGGATGTGCCGAAGTGCCCCACTGCGTCGGTAAAGGCCGCGGTGTTGAAGAATCGCGCAGCAGTTTTCGGGCCGCTGGCATCGCCGATCTGATCGGCGCGGATCTGAACCGTGCTGCCAGATCGCGTCATGCCCAGGCCGCCGGGATAGAGTGGACAAGAAGTAGTGCTGGCGCTGATGGCACAGGCACCCACCGAATAGGGTACGGTAACCGCAGCCAGCGGATCCGAGCCTTGAGTAATCGAAAGTGACTGGCCCGTCTGAATGGTCGTGATGCCCGAAATTTCCCACCCGCCGAGGACTTTGCCGACAAAGCCCTGCTGGTTTTTGTAGAACGGCAGATCGTATACATAGCTAGCGATGAACATCTGCGGAGTGTTCAGCGTAGATGGGCCGTAGCTTTGCTTCAAATCATATGTGTTATAGCTGCCCAAGGCCCGGTCTTGGGGGTTCGTCGTGAGAAGCCTCGACCAGGTGTAACCAAGTTCCACCGTTAGGCCTTTGCTGAAGCGGTGGTTCAATGAGGCCTGCAGGGAGTTGTAGTTGCTGGTGAAGACGGGGATGCGATCGGTAATTACCCCATATCCGGGAAAGGGGCGGAGCGCGTTCACATCAACACCAGGATTGGCCAAGCGGGCAGCCAGCGTGGGTTGATTGAGATCCACATCGCCCAGCAGATGCGAGCCCCTCGTACCCACATAGCCAACTTCCAGCACGGTGCCGGGCAGAATCTCGCGCTGCAGGGAAAGGTTGTAATCCATGTAGCTCGCCACCTTGAAGGCTGGCAAGCCGGTTGCGACCAAGCCGTTTGGACCGAGCGACGGACCAGCCACCTGTCCAGCAAGCGGGTTATCGAATAGATTCCCTGCGCTGCCGGGGTTGTTCACCGTCACAGTCTGGACCAATGGAGGATCGGCGAAGGCATTCTGCTCCCAGATGCCATTCAAGCTGCGGTCATAGAAGAGGCCGAAACCAGCGCGCACAGCCATCTTGCCATCTCCGCGCGGATCCCAGGCCAAACCCAGCCGTGGTCCCCAATTGTTGTTCGAGCTGGAATTAACCCGGCTTCCGAAGGGTGAGCACGTTACCTGCGGTGCGATCGCTTGGGCCGTCGTGCAGGCCTTGCCGCTCGGAAAGATAAGCCCGTTGGCATAAGTTGCTGCGCTTATCGGGTTGCCGCTGGCCGTGAATCCGGTCATATTTCCAGATATAGGATCGATGACCGCAACATTGGCCGGATTGAACAGAAGGGGATTGAAATTATTGAGCGTGTTATTGCTGTCGGTCGGCGATGGGAAGTAACTCCATCGCACGCCCGCGTTAATCGTCAGCCGCCGAGTGACCTTCCAGTCATCCTGGACGTAGACTTCAAAGTTAGTGTAATTGAGGTGCGGGATGGTGTCTTTGCTCGGTTGCGTATAGCTATCCGCTTGTCCCAGCAGGAAATTGGCAAACGCCGGGTTGCCGTTGGT
>Ga0209330_1000332_pt1 | contig 21672 bp, 19 predicted proteins | sample JacPinW_OM2H0_O3_FD_187969 | JGI IMG/M metagenome (GOLD analysis project Ga0209330, IMG submission 187969) | Forest soil microbial communities from Algoma, Ontario, Canada - Jack Pine, Ontario site 1_JW_OM2H0_O3 (SPAdes) (version 2) | ecosystem: Environmental > Terrestrial > Soil > Boreal...
GGGGCTCGACGGCGAAGTTTCAGATTCAGCGTTCGATAAGCTGCAGGATTTTTTCTTTAGCCGCGGAGCAGCGGCCGCCGTTGAACTCTGCCCTCTGGTGGAAATGTCTCTCTACGAAAGATTCGCAAAACGCGGCTTTCACCTGCTGGAGGTTTCAGACGTTCTGTTCCGCAAGCTGCCATTGCCGGAGGGAGGTGCGGAGGAAACACCATCGGGTGTCACGGTGCGCCGGGCGGCCCCCGACGAAGCGAAGCTGTGGACGAAAACTGTCGCACAGGGTTTCGCCGAACATTTTCCAGTGACGCAGGCCATGCTCGACGTGATGGAGGGATTTTTCTCGGCGGCTTGTTGTTTCCTCGCGCTGGTAGACCGGACCGTAGCCGGCGGCGGCGCTGTTTCGGCGCATGGAGGGGTTTGCGGCCTCTTTGGCGCCAGCACGCTTCCGGACTTTCGCCGGCGCGGCATTCAGGCGGCATTGCTCTCGGCGCGCGTGGCCTGGGCGGCGGAGCAAGGTTGCGACTTGGCCGTAAGTATCGCGCAGCCTGGAAGCGCGTCGCATCGCAACATCGAGCGGCGCGGCTTCCGCGTCGCCTACACGCGCACCAAGCTGATCCGCGCATAGCCGTAGATTCGGAGAGCTAAACCTTTACGGCGGGGGCGGCCCGTTATTCGCGCGCGGTTACGCTCCCGCCGGAGCGGGCGTAATTCGCTGGCGGATAAAATCCACGATCGCTTGCGTGGGCGTTCCGGGAAGGAAAACTTCGGCGATGCCGCCTTTTTTCAGAGCGGGGATGTCCGCCTCGGGAATAATCCCGCCGATCAGAACCGTTACGTCATCCATGCCTTTTCCGCGCAGCAGTTCCATCAATCGAGGGCAAAGAGTGTTGTGCGCGCCGGAAAGAATCGAAAGGCCGATGACGTCCACGTCTTCTTGAACCGCGGCAGACGCGATCATCTCCGGCGTTTGCCGCAGGCCGGTGTAAATCACTTCCATTCCCGCATCGCGCAACGCGCGCGCGATGATTTTAGCTCCGCGGTCGTGGCCGTCGAGTCCGGGCTTGGCAATCAGCACGCGAATTTTCTTATCAGTCATAGCAGGCAAGAATACTTCAAATAGCGCTCAAAACGATAGTAGAGCCAATGTTCGGTTGCGGCTCAGGCTGCGATAGATGCGCTAACCAGGCAGTTTGAAGACTCCTCTATTTATCAGCAATGGTAGACTACAAAAAGAGTTAATGTTCGTTGCTCCCCAAATCATGCGTGTTCTACGGATGATCGTTATGATGGCTTTGTTGGGTGGGTTTGCCCTCCTGCGCGGCCAGACGCAAGACGAGAATCGGAACCCGTGTAGGAGCGAAGATCCCGAACGGAGCATCCAAACTTGCTCCGCACTCATCCAGTCCAGCCGAGAGACGGGTACCAACCTCGCCAAGGCGTTCTACGGCCGAGGCTCCGCATATGCGCTCAAAGGTGATTACGAACATGCAATTCACGACTACGATCAGGCGTTGCGGCTGAATCCAAGTCTCGCCAGTGTGTTCTATGGTCGCGGCTGGGCGTACGCGCATAAGGCCGATTACAACCACGCCATTCAGGACTACGATCAGGCACTGCGACTAAATTCGAGTTTTGCCGATGCATTCCGCGAACGAGGTCTTGTCTACACGCACGAAAATAATTACGACCACGCGATTCGGGATTACGATCAGGCACTACGGCTGAATCCAAGTGATAACCTTGCATTCTTCAATCGAGGCCTAGCGTACGCACACCAGGGTGATTATGACCTAGCCATACAGGACTACAATCAGGCCGTGCGATTGAAGCCCAACTTTCCCGAGGCGTTCTACGCCCAGGGTCTGGCGTATGCGAAAAAGCGTGATGACGATCGTGCCATTCAGCACTTCGATCAGGCGCTGCACCTAAACCCCAACGACGCGAATTCGTTCTACGAACGAGGCGTGGCGTACGCGGATAAGGGGGACTATGACCGTGGGATCGCCGACTACGAACAGGCACTGTCGCTGAATCCGAGCTTTGCCAATGCTCACTACAGCCTCGGCATTGCATACCTGCAGAAGGGCGATAACGAGCGTGCCATTCAGGAATTCGATCAGGCGTTGCGGTTGAATCCAGGCGTCGTCAATGCCACCTACAGTCGCGGCATGGCATACGCGAACAAGGGCGACTACGACCGTGCGATCGCCGACTACGAACAGGCACTGCAACTGAATCCGAGCTTTGCCAATGCCTACTACAGCCTCGGAGTGGCATATGAGCGTAAGGGTGACTATGACCGTGCGATTGGCGACTTCGATCAGGCGCTGCGGCTAACGCCGAACGATGCCGATGCGTTCTACGGCCGAGGCTTGGCTTACGCGCGCAGAGGCTATTATGACAGCGCAATCCAGGACTATGGTCAGGCTCTGCGGATCAATTCAAGCTACGCCGCTGTGTTTTACAATCGCAGCCGGGCATACATGCGCAAAGGCGATTATCTCCGCGCGATTGCCGACCACGGCCATTTCCTCTGGTTGAAATTTGGCATTTTAGGCATCACAATCCGGCTGTGCATCCTTGCCTGTGTGGTTGCGCTTGCCTTCGGATTCAAGTTCAAATGGTTTCGAAAAGGCGCGATTAGCGGTGTTACCGGAAACTGAAGCGCAACGCAGTCCTCGATTTCCTGGCTAGTAGCGCAAATCCAGGAGGAACTCTTCGAGGAGGGTATTGAAGTGGTCGGCGTCGTCTACAAAGAGAGCGTGGCCCGCGCCGTCGAAAATCTCTAGCTGCGAGCCGTGAATTTGTTTTTGCATCTCGAGAATCGTGCCCATGTAAGGGGTCTTTGCCGCGCAGACGATGCTCGGCTTGTCGATCTTCGGCAGAACGGAGCGATAGTCCGAGACAAAATATCCGACCAGCAGCGCAACAGCGGTATTCGTCGGCACGCGCAGCGACGCTTGAATTACTCTCTGAAGATATTCCTCCGCCTGGGGCTTCTTGAAATTTAATTTACGAACAAAGTCGTTCGCTGCGTTTTGGCGGTCCTCCAAAAGTCCCTTGAGCAGGCCGAAATCGCGATCGGCGTCGCCGGGGGCGCGGCCGCCAGCATCATTGTCCACCAACACCATCGCGGCGAAATCTCCCGTGCCGAACTGATCGACGTAAGCCATGGTTTCAACCACAGCCATGGACCAGGCCACGATTACAACCGGAGCGAGGTGCAACTGCGTCACGACCGCCTTGATATCACGCGCACGAGCAGCGGGGTATAAGCCGTCCGATACTTGCGAAGAATCGCCCTGCGACCTTGGGTCCATCGCCACTACGCGATAGTCTTTCGAGAAGTACGCCATCTGGTTTTCCCAAATCCAAGCGGGCATAGTCCATCCGGGAACAAAGAGGACGGAAGGGAATTTGCGATCCGCTGAAACGGCAATATTACCCTTGGTCGGTGTAACGTCCGGCGGCAGAGGATTGCCGACTTGGGCGGTCTGGCCGGATACAGAATGTCCGGCTTCGAGGTAGTGAATCTTCACACCGTCAGGAGTGGTGATGAATCCGCTCTTGACCGTCGCAGGCTTTTTATCTTTCTGCTCTGCGGCGCTCGCTTGCTGAGCGATGGCACACGAGAACAACAGACCGCAGGCCGTCGCAAGCAGAGAAATTCCAGTTGATCTCAGACTTTTCAATGTCGGATCGCCTCTAATTTATACCGCTTTAATTTTTTGGGCTGGATGTCTAAGTAATAGCCACTTCTTCGTAGATGCCGAAGACGTCTCGCATGGTATCGCAAATTTCGCCGAGCGTGGCGTAGGCTTTCACCGCCTCGTAAATGTAGGGCATGGTATTGTCCGTGCCTGCGGCCGCCTTGCGGAGAGCAGCGAGTCGACGCGCAACTTCATCGTTTGATCGCTCTGCGCGAAGTTTGCGCAGCCGCTTGGTTTGGCCTTCAGCGGTTGACTCGTCGATCAGCAACGTCTCAAGGGGTTTTTCGTCGGTGACGTAATCATTCACGCCCACGATGATTTTCTCTTTGCGGTCGACGGCTACCTGGTAGCGGTACGAGGCTTCGGCGATTTCGCGTTGCGGATACGCCCGTTCGATGGCCGGAACCATTCCTCCCAGCGCGTCGATTTTCTGAATGTAATCCCAGGCGCCGCGTTCGATTTCGTCCGTAAGCGTTTCCACGAAGTACGACCCGCCCAGCGGATCGGCCGTATTCGTGACACCGCTTTCGTGCGCAATAATCTGCTGTGTTCGCAATGCAACGGTTGCGGCAAACTCGGTCGGCAGCGCCCATGCTTCGTCCAGGGAATTCGTGTGCAGAGATTGCGTTCCGCCGAGGACGGCGGCGAGAGCCTGCAACGCCGTTCGCACCACGTTGTTGTAGGGCTGCTGCGCCGTCAACGAGCATCCGGCGGTTTGCGTGTGGAAACGCAACGCCCAGGAACGAGGGCTCTTCGCGCCAAATCGCTCGCGCATCGTTTTGTACCAGATGCGCCGCGCCGCGCGATATTTCGCGATTTCCTCGAAGAAGTCGTTGTGCGCGTTGAAGAAAAATGAAAGCCGCGGGACAAATTCGTCCACGTCCAGCCCGCGGCGCAAACCCCAGTCCACATATTCAATGCCGTCGCGCAATGTGAAAGCGAGTTCCTGGATCGCGGTCGATCCGGCTTCGCGAATGTGATAGCCGCTGACAGAGATGGGATTGAATCGCGGCGTGTGTTTCGTTCCGAATTCGAAGGTGTCGATCACCAGCCGCATCGAAGGCTCGGGCGGGTAGATGTATTCTTTTTGTGCGATGTATTCCTTCAGAATATCGTTCTGCAGCGTTCCGGAAATTTTCTTCCAGTCGGCGCCTTGCTTTTCCGCCACGGCGAGATACATGGCCCAAATCACCGACGCCGGTGAATTGATGGTCATCGAAGTGGTGACGTCCGCCAGCGGAATCTTGTCGAAAAGAATTTCCATATCCGCGAGCGAACTGATGGCGACACCGCATTTTCCTACTTCGCCTTCCGAAAGAGGATGGTCCGAATCGTATCCCATCAACGTAGGCAGGTCGAACGCAACGGAAAGTCCCGTCTGTCCTTGCGAAAGCAGGTAGCGGAATCTGCGGTTGGTGTCTTCGGCAGCACCGAAGCCGGCGAACTGGCGCATGGTCCACAGGCGGCCGCGATACATGGTCGAATGAATTCCGCGTGTGTAAGGAGGCTCGCCCGGATAGCCCAAATCGCGCTCGGGATTCCAGTCCGGCAGGTCTGCTTCAGTGTAGAGTCGCCTGATCGGGTAGCTTGAAACTGTGGTGAAATCGGCTGGACGTTCCGGGGCCTTTTCCAGAGTTGGCCGCAAAGTCTTTTCTTCCCAGTTGAGCTCACCCTGCGAGGGTTTGCGCTTGGCATCCGAAGCATTCGCCGATTTGGACTTCGACGGATCAGCGGTTTTTTCGCCAACTTTATCGGCCACGGCAGGCTCCTTGGACGGCGCGCAACTTCAGGTTCATCGCTTGCTAAGGTTTATTCTAGGGCAACGTGGCAGCGCCAGCAAGCTGCGGAAATTGAGTGCGTGCCGGGTGAAAGCAAGACGCCGGATTACAAGCTAGCCTTCGTTCCACAAATCCCGATCGTTCTGAGCCGGCTACTTTGCTCCGATTGGGCTGTCGTTATCCGGCGTGCCGGGAATCTGTTTTTCGTGAGAGATTTTTCCGCGCAACGCGTCAGCCACAGTGATGTGGTTTGCTTCGAGCGTGCGTCCCATCGCTTGATTGAAATTGACGAGTGCCTCCTCCAGATTGACCTTCGCGCGCAGTTCGGTGCCTTCCGCCGCAGTCAAGTCGCGAGAGCGAAGCACGACGTTGTAACTCGTGGACGAACCGAGCTGGTATTTTTTCTGCTCGGCGTCCAGAGTCTGCTGAGCGAGGTTTCGGGCTTTTTCGGCAGCCGCTACCTGAGCGCGGTCCTGTTGCAAGGCGATGATGGTATTGCGAACATTCAGCACAATCGTGTTTTGAGTCTGCCGATACTGCGTTTGCTGCTGTCGCTCGTCGAGCAGAGCGCGAGCGTTGTCCGCCTGCGCCGAGCGGTTGCGCAACGGAATGGCAAAAGTTACGCCAGCCGCGTATGTCGGGAAATTGTTGTTGATCATGTTCGAGAGGGCGCTGCCCAAGCCCGCTGAGGTCACGGTTGTCGGGAAGATCGGAACCCCGAGGAATGCATTGGGGGTTATAGGAACGCCGTTCGCGTCCACGATGGGCTCGCTTGGGATCGGCACAATCGAAGTGGGTGTACTGGAAGTTTGAACGATCTCGTTTCCAGAAAGCCCCGTCTGGCTGAATTGCCCGTAAACATTGAGCGAGGGAAGCAGAGCGTTCTTGGTAGCCTTCACCTCAATGCCCGCGTTCTTCAAGTTCAGGTCCGCCTGATATATTTCGGGGCGCTTTTTCCAGGCTTCTTGTACCGCGTCCGGCAGAGGAATATTTTCCACCACTTCGGGAGTCGAGATCGTCGTCGTGGGAATAATTTCAATCCCGATCAGCTCCGGCGACATCAGATTCTTGGTGATATCGTTGAGCAGCACAGTCTGTTGCTGCAGACGCGTAGTTTGCGCGACGATCAAGTTTTGTTGGTCGGTGGCAACCTGGGATTCCGCGGTGAGCACGTCGAGCGGCGCCATGGTTCCGATTTGCAGCTGCTTCTTGTTGTCCTCATACAATTTGGTGGAAACACCCACTGCGGCTTCCTGGACCACTACGTTCTGCCGGTCGAAAACCAGTTCCCAATAATCGTTGGAGACCTGCGTGACCGTGGCGATCACCTGCTGCGCCAACTGAGACTCGGACACCTTGATGAAGTTTTTGGCTTCCAGTATGTATCGGGTATTTACCAGTATTCCGAAGCCGTTCAGCAGCGGTTGCGTTAGAGTCGCGGTCAACACCGGCTGGACGAACGGATTAAAAAGGTTTTCCTCCAGGTTTGACGCCTGGCGCGTGGTGTTCAGCGTGACCGAGAAATTTGCGCCGGTGTGAAAGCCCTCCGAGTATCCAAAATTATATTGGTAGGTGTTGGCCGTAATCGCTTGGGCCGTGGTGGACGTCGTTCCGGTACCGGAAATGAATGGGTTATTGATTGGAGTCGTCGACCGCGCCCAATCCACGGTTCCTGTAATCAGGGGATCGAAAGAAACAGACGGCGAAGTTCCCAGCACCACCTGTTGCGTTGCACCCGACTGCGGAATTCCGCCGGCTTTCGCTTTCAAAAGTTGAGTCTCTTCAATCCACGGCTGGAACTTCTGTACCGAGATGTTCAGATTGTTTTCGAGCGCCAGGGATATCACATCTTCCAGGCTGAGCATTAGCTTGTCTCCCTGGATCAATTGGTCGATTCGAGGGGAGTTTGTCAGCATGGGCTGAGCGATCGTCATGGACTTGTACGGCGCAATTATGTTCGGAAAGAAGTACTTGCCCTTCGAATAGTCTGGTCCGATCTTCATGCTTCGCGCTTCGTCAGCGGCGGGAGTTTGCGGCTGGGCTTTGAGTTCGCTGCCAGAAGGCTCTTGCGTCTGTCCCGGCTGAGCTTGCCCCGGAGTTTGCTGGGACTGCGCTCCCTGAGATTGCCCCGCTTGCCCCTGGTCCTGTTGAGTCGCCGGCGGGTTCTGGTTCTGTGGCTCTTGAGCCTGCGCATAAACCGGAGCGACGATCAGAGAAGCAGCCGTCAGAAGCACCACCGCGAAATGCGAAAAGCTTCGAATCATCGTTGTTTCCTCTCAGAGTAGTGAAAAGTCGAGATGCGTGCAGGCCTCACCTGTCTAAACGCACGCGCAGGCCTATTTGTTTCAAATGGCCTTTTCAGGTGCAAAGGAGCGGCCATGGGTATCCGGTTGAAATTAGACGATTAATCGGGAATTTCGGCTCACCGTTCGTTCATTAACGAACATTACTGTGCGTAATCGAACAAACGGACAGTGGAGTTTAGCATTGCAACTTGTTCGCTGACAATTTTTCCGCATAAATCGCGAAGCTTGCAACTCCGGGGTCCGGCTCTTGTATCGCGCGATTGAATCCGCGCCCGCGGCGAGTAGAGCACTCACGTTGACACCATCGTTCAGGTGGTTCTAACATGCCTGCCACTCGCCATGCCGTCCATCCGCAAGCACAGAATCGCCAACGATGCCCTGAGGGCTGCCGCCATTCTGCTGGTCTGTTTCGGATGGTTGCTCCTAGCGCTCGGCGCACGGGCCCAGAATGGCCTTCCCAAAACGAAACCTACGGGCTACGTGGACGACTTTGCCGGCGTCCTGAGCCCGGCTGCTCAGAACCTGCTCACAGGCCTTTGCACCGAGGTGGATCAGAAGGCAAAAGCTCAAATCGCGGTGGTCACAGTTAAGTCATTGGACGGAAAGCCAGTCGAGGATTTCGCGATTGACCTTGCGACACGGTGGGGAGTTGGCCCAAAACAGTCCGACCGCGGAGTATTGATCCTGGTTGCGACGCAGGACCACAAGTATTGGACGACAGTCGGCTATGGCCTGGAACCAATACTTCCGGATGGCAAAGTCGGCGGCTTTGGTCGTGAGGCAGTTCCGTATTCGCGTGACGGAAACTACGACGCTGCGTTGCTTCTGATGACGCGCCGTATAGCGGATGTAATCGCCCAGGATCGCGGCGTGACGCTCGGCGCTACCACATCGCTGCCTCCGGCCCGCACTGCCCGCAGAGAACAACGAGGGAACGGGCCTAGTCCAATCTTCATAATTCTGCTGATAATTTTTCTTGTGTCCTTAGTTGCGAACTTCATTAGGCGTGGAGGGGGCAGGGGCGGACGAGGCTCTGGGAGCGGTTGGTGGGTCGGCCCGATGATCGGCGGAATGATGGGCGGCGGAGGTGGTTTTGGCGGGGGAGGATTTGGCGGCGGCAGCGGAGGCGGGGGCTTTGGTGGTTTCGGTGGAGGCTCTTTCGGTGGCGGTGGTGCAGGCGGTAGCTGGTAATTTTGTTCTGTCGCACGCGTAGTTAGCTAAGGACATGGCGAATGGAAGCTAAACTTACAGAACTTGTAGATCGACTGAAAACCGCTCTTCACGACAATCTGAAAACTGTCGTGCTGTACGGTTCCGCAGTCACGGGCGAATTTCGCGCTGGGCATTCGGATCTGAACGTACTTTGCGTTGTCGATCGTGCCGATGCTGCACTCCTCGAGCACGCGCATGGTGTTGCGGAGTGGTGGATGCGCCAGGGCAATCCTGCTCCACTTATTTTTACGGTTGATGAATTGCGCCGCTCTGCGGATGTGTTCGCCATCGAGCTGCTGGACATGAAGCTGCATCACCGAATTCTCTACGGAACCGAGTTTCTCGACGATTTTGAAGTCCCGCTGCACTTGCACCAGCTTCAAGTTGAACGAGAACTGCGCACAGCGTGGCTGCGTCTGCGCCAGGCTATACTCGCCGCGCCACTCAGCAATAAAGTTCACGTGGACATCATGCTGAAATCCGTTTCGCCGTTTTGTGCGCTATTTCGGCACGCGCTGTTGGCTCTCGGTCAAGAAATGCCCGCTACAAAACGCGATACCGTGAACGCAATTGCATCGCTCACCGGCGCGAATCCTACTGCGTTTCAGACGGTCCTCGATTTGCGGGAAGGGAAGCGCAAGAAGAGCGAAATCGACGTTGAAGTGTCACTCAATGCTTATCTCGAACTGGTTGAGGTGGTAACGAACGAAGTAGATCGCCGGCTCGAACGGGCCTGAGGGTTTCCGGGTCCTTGGGTATTTTGTCGGGCGACCGAATAGATTTCGACAGGAGGATGTCATGAAAGCAGTTCTAGCAATCATCGCGGTTCTCGTGGTCATCGCGCTGATCGTCGGCGGCTCGTACGTTTCACATCGCAATCAGATGGTCACGCTCAACGAAACGGTAAAGTCCAATTGGGCGCAAGTGGATGTGGTTCTGCAACGCCGCGCGGACCTGATACCAAACCTGGTGGAGACAGTAAAAGGTTTTGCCGCGCACGAAGAAACCGTTTTCGGCGACATCGCAAAGGCTCGTTCCGCGTTGATGGGTGCGCAAACTCCTCAAGATAAAATCGCCGCGAACGGCCAACTCGACGGCGCGTTGAGCCGCCTGCTTCTGATTGTCGAAAACTATCCGCAACTTAAATCCAACGAAAACTTCCTGCGCTTGCAGGATGAACTAGCCGGCACAGAGAATCGAATCGCAGTCGAACGAAAGCGCTATAACGATTCCATCCAGGCCTACAACACGTACATCGGGCAATTCCCGAATAATATTTATGCGGGTTGGGCCGGCTTCAAACGCAACGACGCCTATTTCCAGGCTTCGGAAGCTTCGCGCGAAGCTCCGAAAGTCCAATTTCCTTCCGCCAAACCGTAGTACCCAAGCGAGGAACGAGGCTGCATAAGTTTGATCGGGAAATTTCCGGCGGCAGTTTGGAGTCGAGCTACTGATTTAACGATTCGTTCGAGGAGCCGTGGCGGTTGGTGCACTGGCGCGCTTGCGTTCGTTCGGGTCCCAATCATTGGGAGGAAATGCGATACGCCAAAACTTGGGTGACGGTTCGGAGAATTCAAGCCCCACTTCCGATTTGCCGCTGTTGTAGTCGCCTAGAAAAATTACAGTGGAACTCAGTTCTTCCTGCGTTTGGGGGTTGATGATCGACAAAGTCTGCCCGCGCTTGACCTTTGCTGCGAGCAACACGAGACAGCCGTTCGCGTTCACGGTAATCGTCTTGGTCTTTTCTTGGAATTGCTCGCCTTCGAGACAGCGGATTTCCACCGACATGCCGATCCGCACGCGCTGCGTCCGCCGCGGCTCGGCATAAACCTTGCCGTCCACGTCGCGCGATGGTTCCTTCACCTTTGACATACAAATCTCCCGTCGATCGTTTCCCAACAACCGCTGCACCGCACTGTTCCGATGAGGACTGCCAACAGTCCCCGTTAGGCGCGCAGCGACCTCATAATTCTCATTTTGGAACCGCTTCGCCTCTTAGCTTTCACCCCCGCGATGACCGTTTGCAGCGAGCCCCGCTAACAGAATCGCACAATCTTGAGGCGAGGCCAGCCACTTTTCTCGAAGATTTGAAACAAGAGTAACTCCCACTCCGAGGAAAGGTCTCGGCTGCCCGGCCAGCCTAGTAGGGAGCACTTTTTCACTGGAACACCTTCATTTATCAACAATATTACAGCTTGATGAATCCTATTCCTCCGCCTTGACCCTGCTTGCCTGCCGCGCTACGCTACCAATCACCCAGTGTTCTGGAGGCGTCGCGCCCGCGATACTGAATGAGACAAACCGTCCGACTCGTAGGTGGCATCAACGAGCTTTTTGGCACTCTCGACGAAAACATCAAGCTCTTCGAATCAACCCTGCACGTTAGAACCCATTTGCACGATCATGATCTCGAAATCGAAGGGGACCCGGCCCAGGTGGAACGAGCGGCCCAGATCCTCGGCGAATATAACAATCGCATTCGCGAAGGCCGTGTGCCGGCCAGCCAGGAAGTGAAATCGCTGCTCCGGGTTGCCACGGCCGCCCCCTCTACCGAGTTACGCGGCGCCTTCTCGCCCACCCGTGTCCGTTCCTTCGGCAGGAAAAGCATCGCGCCCAAGAGTCCCAACCAGGCGCACTACATGGAAGCCCTCGAAACGTTCGATATGGTTTTTGCTATCGGTCCGGGCGGAACCGGGAAGACCTACCTGGCAGTGTCAATGGCCGTCTCCGCATTGCTCTCGAAGCAAGTGACGCGAATCATTCTCGCGCGACCTGCAGTAGAAGCCGGCGAGCGCCTAGGTTTTCTTCCCGGCACGCTGCAAGAGAAAGTTGATCCCTATATGCGCCCTCTCTATGACGCGCTTCATGATCTGCTGGAAGCCGACAAACTTGAGAGCTTTCTCGAGAAAGGCATCATCGAGGTTGCGCCGCTGGCTTTCATGCGCGGTCGCACGTTGAACGATTCTTTCGTCATTCTCGATGAAGCGCAGAACACCACTAGCGAGCAGATGAAAATGTTCCTCACGAGGTTAGGTTTCAATTCCAAGGCCGTAATCACGGGAGATGTGACGCAGATCGACCTTCCCGATTCGCGCCGCTCAGGACTGGTGGAAGCGATCGAAATTGTCGGCAAGATTGAAGGAATCTCGATGGTTTATTTCGACGAGCACGACGTCGTGCGTCATAGCCTCGTCCAGCGTATTATCAAAGCTTACGACGAGCACGGAGCGGCGCATCCTGCCAGCAGGAATCATCGAGCTTAATCCCGTTCCATGATTCTCAACCAACAACGTCGCGTCCAAATTTCTATTGCCAGTCTCGAAAAATTCTCCACCAAGGTGCGGCAGTTTCTGGGCGTTCCTGCTAACACGGTCACGATTTGTCTGGTTACCAATTCAGAAATCGCCAAATGGAATCGTTTGTACCGTGGTAAAAATCGTCCCACCGATGTATTGTCGTTTGCAACGGATGAGCTACCCCCGAAGCAGCGAATTCGCAAGTTGCCCCGAAAGCGAGCATTTTCCGCCTCGCGAACTGCTTCTGCACCACGCTATTTGGGCGATATCGCGATTGCGCCGGCTGTCGCGCGGGAGAACGCCCGTAATTTGGGGCGCGAATTCGACACCGAAATGCGCATTCTAATCCTTCACGGAATTCTTCATCTAATGGGATACGACCACGAGACCGATCAGGGGCAAATGGACCGGCGGGAAATGCGCCTGCGGCGTCATTTTGGTTTGGCATAATCATGCCAATTTTTATCTACACCATCGGCATTCTCGTTCTTACGGCGATTCTGCTGTTTTTCTCCTACCTCGACCGCGTGTACCGCGAACTTGGGCGAGTCTCCACGGGCCGCATTCACGACCATCTCGAAACTTTCGAATCTGAGATTGCTCCGCGGTTCCATATGCAGCCGCGCCGCGCTTCGCTTGCATTTAGCCTGCTCGCTCGGCTCTGGCTGGTTCTCGTGGCGGCAATTACAGCGCGAGCCGTAATCTTTTTTTCTCTGGGAACCTGGGAAGCCGCGCTCGAAATGATTTTTTTCCTGGGGGCTGAAGTCGTTGTCGTCATGCAGTTTTTGCCTTCGCTTCTTCTCGCTCGCGCTCCGGGCAACTGGATTGGGCCGTTTGTCCCCATTGTGCGTGCCTTCGTGTTTCTCACCTGGCCGGTTCTGGCTGTCCTCGAACTCGTCGTGTCCGTGCTTCACGTCTCAGAAGAGGAGCAAAGCGCTCCGGCTGCTGAACAGCAAGCCATCGAAGACTTTGTTGACGCCGCGACCGAAGAGGGAATCATCGAGCAGGACGAAGCGCGCCTCATCGAACAGGTCGTCGAGTTCGGCGATAAGCGCGTTCGCGAAGTAATGACGCCGCGTCCCGACGTGATTGCCATACGCGTGGATGCTTCGCTGGAAGAATTGCGCGAGCTCGCGGTCGAAACAAAATTCTCGCGTCTGCCCGTTTTCGAGAAGTCGCTGGACGACATCGTCGGCATCGTCATGGCGCGCGATATGCTCGAAGTGCCGGACACCGAAGCCGCTCATCGCAAGGTTCTCGAGCTGAAGCGTCCCGCTCTTTTTGTGCCGGAAACGAAGTTCGGTTCCGAACTGCTGAAAGAAATGCAGCGCAAAAATCAGCAAATGGCTATTGTGATCGACGAATACGGCTTGATGGCCGGAGTCGTTACCATCGAAGACATGGTGGAAGAAATCGTCGGAGAAATCGGCGAAGAAGATCGCCGTCCGGCGCCCGACGTGATTCGCGAAGCCGGCGGCGCTCTGGTCATTCGCGGCAGCGTTCCGGTGGACAAAGTCGGCGAGCTGTTTGGTGTGAAACTCGACGCCGCCATGCAGCACTCCACCTCTACGACCATCGCGGGATTGCTGAACAGCCTCGCAGGCCACGTTCCACGCACCGGCGAAATCATCGACGCGGACGGCCTTCGCTTCGAAGTCCTCGAAGCCAATCAACGCAAAGTCCTGCGCGTCCGCGCCCGCCTCAATTGAGTCTCTGAAGAAAACATCGTCGCGCCCCGCGCTTGTTTCGCGCGCTTGTGAAACTACTCGCAGCAAGCCTGATGGCGTACAATTGTTGTCTCCATGCCTTTCAAGTCCGGCTTCGTCGCGATTGTTGGCCGCCCCAATGCGGGCAAGTCCACGCTCGTAAACACGCTGGTCGGCCAGAAAGTGGCTATCGTTTCGCCCAAACCGCAAACTACGCGCAATCGCATTCAGGGCATTTTGAATCGCGACGACGCGCAAATCGTTCTGGTGGACACTCCCGGAATTCACCGGCCGGAAAACGTTCTAAGCCGCATGATGATGGACGAATTGCAGCACGCGCTGGAAGGCATAGACATTCTTTCGCTCATTGTTGACGCCACGGCTGATTTCGGTGCTGGCGACCGCTTCTCGATTGAGTGGGTCGAGCGATTTCACGGGCCGGTTTATCTCTTGCTGAATAAAGTGGACCGCATCCACAAGCAGCTTCTTTTGCCGATGATCGAGCGCTACAACAAAGTGTTCGCATTCGCCGAAATTTTCCCCATCTCCGCGCTCACCGGCGCCGGCTGCCTCGACTTGGTAAATTCGTGGCTCACGCGGCTTCCCGAAGGGCGGCCGCATTTTCCCGCTGATCAATTCACAGATCAGCCCGAGCGTTTCCTCGCCGCCGAACTCGTTCGCGAAAAAGCGATCCTGATCACGCGCGAAGAAGTCCCCCACGCGATCGCCGTGCTAGTTGACAATTTTGAAGAGACCGAGAAGATCACGCGCATACGCGCCACGATTTACGTCGAGCGCGAAGGTCAGAAGGGAATTCTGATCGGCAAGGGCGGGGCCACGATCAAGAAAATAGGCACGCAAGCTCGCCTGGAACTAGAAAACATTCTCGGCGTCAAAATCTTTCTGGAACTTATGGTCAAGGTGCAACCGCACTGGCGCCAGAATTCCGCAATCGTTCGCCAACTCGATTGGCACCGCCAGCTGGAACAACTCGCCGACTACCAGGAATAATCTTTGTGGTTTGTGCTTGCGGTCTTGTGGGTCGTGGCTTTAGCCACGACATATAGTCTGGAAAATCAGGGCGGCTTTAGCCGCTGAAGCTCCGCTCTTAGAGCTACCACCCAAAACTATTCTCTCGCGGGAGCAATGCCCAGCGTGCGCATTTTCCTGTACAGGTGGCTGCGCTCGAGGCCCAGCGCCTGGGCCGCTTTGGTCATATTCCAGCGATTTTCTTCCAGCTTGCGCAGCACGAACTCGCGCTCGTAAGCGGAGCGCGCCTCTTGCAAACTTGCGTAAGGCTTCTGCGGACTCTTTGAAGCGCCGCGAAATAATTCAGGCGGTAGATGATGCGGCTCAATTCGAGGCGAAGGGCAAATGATCACCAACCGCTCGACCAAGTTTTTGAGTTCGCGCACATTCCCCGGCCAGGGATAACCCATCAGCACATCCAGCGAAGGCGCGCTGAATTCCTTTTGTTTCTTGCCGTATTCCTCGCAGAAGGCCTTCAGGAAATGCGCCGCCAGAATCGGGATATCCTCAATTCGATCGCGCAACGCAGGCACGTAAAAGGGAATTACGTTCAGCCTGTAAAATAAATCCTCTCGAAAAACATTGCGCGCGATTTCTTCTTCCAGCTTTTTATTCGTAGCGGCCACTACGCGCACGTCCACGGTGACCGGCGTATGGGAACCTAAAGGCTCTACGCGCTGTTCTTCCAGTACGCGCAAAACTTTCGACTGCGTCTTCAGACTCATGTCGCCCACTTCATCCAAAAACAGTGTTCCGCCGTCTGCCTTCAAAAACTTTCCGACCTTGTCTTCGCCGGCGCCCGTAAAACTTCCTTTGCGGTGGCCGAACATTTCCGACTCAATCAATTCTTCAGGTATCGCGGCGCAGTTTACTTCCACAAATGGCATCGCCGCCCGCAAGCTGCTGGCATGCAGCGCGCGCGCAACCAGTTCTTTTCCCGTTCCGCTCTCGCCGTAAATCAGCACGCGGCCGTTGGTCGGCGCAGTCAATGCAATCTGCTGACGCAGCGCTTTCATGGGCACGCTATTGCCGAGGATTTGATGCTTCCCCTCGAGTTCCGCGCGAAGCCGGCGGTTTTCCGATTCCAGGCGCACGTATTCGAGTGCGTTGCGCACCACCAACACTATTTTTTCCAGCGAAAGAGGCTTTTCTATGAAGTCGAACGCCCCCAGTTTCGTCGCACGCACCGCTGTTTCGATATTGCCGTGTCCGGAAATCATCACCGCGATCGGTGCACCTTCGATTTGCTGAATCTGCTCGAGTGTTTCGAGCCCGTCCATTTTCTTCAACCACACATCCAGCATGATCAAGTCGAAGTTTCGCCGCCCGACCTGCTCGATGCATTCTTCTCCCGAGGCCACCGCTTCGACTTCATACCCTTCGTCGCGCAGCAACGCACCCAGCGACTGCCGTATTCCGCTTTCGTCATCAACTATAAGTATTGTCGCCGGCATTTTGTTTTAGAGCCTTCGAACCGCGCCGCCCCCTTTGTCCGACAGCATCCGCGTGAACGTTTGCATACTCCCGCCTTGCGATTAAACAGGATTCGCCGAGGGCATCTGTGTCGCCATAACCTCCGCGGCAGGGAAGCGAATCAGAAATCGCGCGCCGCTGGGCAGGTTATCCTCTACGCGAATTGTTCCGTTATGCTCGGCGACAATACGACTCGCGATCGCAAGCCCCAATCCCGTGCCGCGCTCTCTGGTGGAAAAATGCGGCAGAAAAAGACGTTCTTTATCCTGGGGAGAAATTCCGTGGCCGCTGTCGGAAATCTCAATTTCCACCGCGTCGCCATCTCCTTCCACGCGTGTCGCCACGCGCAAACGGCGAATCGTCGAACCTTCCATGGCCTCCGCCGCGTTGTCGATCAGATTTGCCACCACGCGACGCATCAGCTCCGGGTCGGCTTTCACCGGAGGCAGAGTCGAGGCCAACTCCGTTTTTACCGTGATGCCGTCCAGGCGTCCGTGAAACAAATCCAGCGCGCTCGACACAATGGAATTCAAGTCCGCGGAAGCCAGTCGCGCAGAAGGGAATCGCGCAAATTGCGAGAATTCGTCCACCAGCGATTCGAGCGTCTGCACTTCGCGCTCGATCAATCCGGCGCATTCCGCCACAAGTTGTTCGAACTCGGTACGCGTGGCTGGCGTCTTCAGCGAGGAAGCGCGGCCAAGATGCCGCAGCAGCCGCTGCGCCGAAAGCTGAATGGGAGTAAGCGGATTCTTGATTTCATGCGCGATGCGTTGCGCCACTTCCTGCCAGGCGGCTGCTTTCTGCGCGCGAAGAAGGTCTGTCAAGTCGTCGATAACCACGACGAATCCCGGGTTCGACCGGCGCGGCCCCAGAGAACTCACAGTGACGGCGGCGCGCACCAACCGTCCGGCGGACGCAATCTCAATTTCACGCGAAGCCGCTCCCATTCGCAGCGACCGCCTCATCAGGTACAAGACCGCGCGTCCGGCTTCCTCGCCCAGCAGCTCCGGCAGAGTATGCGCGTCGCGAGCGTGCTCTCCTAAAATCATCACGATTGCGGGATTCACGCGTGAGACTTCGCCTGCCGAATTCAGCGAGACTACGCCGGTCGGAATATTTTCGAGAATGGCTTCCATTAATTTTCGGCGGCGCTCGCGTTCCTCAATAGCTTGTTCCAGATTTTGCGTGAACTCGTTGATCTGGCGGCGGCCCTCTCCGAGTTGCTCGGTCATGCGATTGAACGAACGCACCAGCGTTCCCAGTTCGTCTTGCGCCTGCACCTCGATCTGGTGATCGAAATTGCCGCGGGAAATTTCGCGAGTCGCTTCAGCCAGAGCTTGAATCGGCACCGTAACTTGCTTCGAAAGACGAAGCGCAATCCACGTGGTGCTGGACAGCAGGATCAATGTAATTGCAATCAGCGTGAGCAAAATCTCGCGCTTATAAGCGCGCAAGCGTTGTTTTTGCTCCATGTATGTTGCTGTTTGCGTCTCAATGTTTTGGTACCGCTCCACGAAATCGTCCGGCAGGTTCCGAGCCGCAAACAAAGTGGAGTTTTGCATCGGTGCGCTTCCCGCGATGTAGAGCTGCTTCCCCGCTTGCCAGACCTGAGCGCCGCTGGCGAGCTTTCGCACCATTTTCGGCGCACCCGGATCGTGGTTCTGCGTGCGACCATCTGGCGCCTGCATCGCACTCTTCAGACCGAAACTCCACCCCTTCTCGAAATCCATTCCGCCAACTACCCGCCCTTCACGGTCGGTAATCCACGCGGCGTCCGCGGAGCGGCTCAGCACCAGGAAGCTTTGGTCCGGCGTTTCGCGCAGTGCCGCTTCGGAAGCGAGCGTACTCAGTCTCTTAAGCTCAGCCGTGCCGAAGCCCGTTAGGAGCACGCGGCTTTCTTCGTTCGCTATTTCCAGAGGCCGCGGGAACCAGAGGTTGAGGGTACGGTTCAACAGCGCATAGCTGGAAAAAAACAAAAACATAACCGGCAGCAATGAGACGCCCATCGCGCCTAAAACCATTTTGGCCTTGAACCGGGAACCGATCTGCCGGTCGCGCCGTTCACCCCACAGACGGACCAGGCTCCTGATCATTATCAGTGTAAAAACCAGCAGCGCCGCGAACATGAAAGTCGACAGCGCGAACAAGATCACCAAACCGTTTTCCTGTTCCGGATGTAGAGGAATGTTCAGCGAACCCAGCGTGAATACGGCGGCTGCAAGCAAAACTGTCGCCACCAGGCCGAGAGTCAGCCACAACTGCCGCTTCCACTTTGAGCGTTCGGCCTTCACCGGCCTTCCTCCAGATAGCGCCCCAGAGGGCACTCTCCACACTTAGCGACTTGCCTTCGGCACCAGTGTTTGCCCACCGCAACGATCAACCCGTGAAATTCCTTAAAGCGCTCGACGTCTCCTGGGAATTGCCGTTCGAACATCCAGCGGACGTTCTCGTACTTTGCCTTGTCGCCGATCCATCCGTGCCGGGCCATGATGCGCTTGGTATACGCGTCAACTACGAATACCGGGTGCCGTCCGGCGTACAACAGAATCGCATCCGCCGTCTCTGGGCCTATTCCCCACACACGCAAAAGTTTTTCTCGAAGCTCGATCGTCGGCGTTGCAAACATCCGCTTGGGCGATCCGCGATACTCGACGAGCAGGAACCGTGCGAACGCTTTTAGCGCGCGTGCCTTTTGGCGGTAGTAGCCGGATGGCCGGACCAGCGATTGCAGGCGGCGCGTGTGGACTTTTTCAACCGCGGCCGGAGTAAAGACCCCTGCGGTTCGCAAGTTGCCAAGGGCCAGCTCTACGTTTTTCCAGGAGGTATTCTGCGTGAGGATGGCGCCAATAATCACTTCAAATTGTGTCTCTCCAGGCCACCAGTTTTGAGGGCCGAGAGCCGTGAACATGGAGTTGAAGTACTCGTCCAATGGCGGGTGCGCATCGACCTTGATTTTAGGTAGTTTGGTTCGCAGCGTGGCATCCAGACGGGATTCAAGACGGGCAGTCGGCTCAGAAAGCGGCAAACTAGCGACAAAATCGGCGATATTCGACATGGATCACTAACAATAACGGCGGAATTGATGCAAGTCAAGGAGTGTTGCGCGAATGCCACACTATTGTGGCTTCGTTGCTTCACGACGACTAAACCACCAAACAACCGTGCATGCTTCGTTCGATCTTAGCCCTGCGTGCGTCGGAATTCGCCCATGAAGCCTACCAACGCCTCGACGGCCGCGATTGTCACCGCGTTGTAAAGTGACACACGCATGCCACCGACTGATCGGTGGCCCGCCACGCCCACGATTCCGGCAGCCGCAGCTGCTTGCGAGAACTTTTTCTCGATAGCTTCGTTCCCGCCCGCGACACGGAACACAACATTCATCTTGGAGCGGGAATCCTTTTCCACCGGACAGGAATAAAAACTCGAATCAATCGCGCTGTAGAGCAACCCCGCCTTTTCTTCGTTCCTCTTTTCGGCTGCCGCCACACCGCCTTCGGCTGCAACCCATTCGAGAACCAAGCCCACGATGTACACCGCGAACGTCGGCGGCGTGTGGAAGAGCGAATGCTCCTTAATCTCCGACCGATACTGCAACAGCGTGGGCAGATTCTTATCGGCACGTTCCGCCAAATCGCGCCGAACGATCACGACCGTAACCCCGGAAGGACCCAGATTTTTCTGCGCCCCGGCGAAAATCAATCCAAAGTCTCGAACGTTTATTATTCGCGAGAGAATATCCGAAGACATATCAGCGACGAGAGGCACGTCGCCCGTCCGTGGAAACGCGGTCCACTGCGTTCCTTCGATCGTGTTGTTCGAGGCCATGTACACATAAGAAGCGTTCGGCGCCAACGCAATTTCTTCCTGCCTCGGCACCCGCCGGAATTTTTCCGCTTCGGTGGAAGCCGCCAATCGGAACGGTGTAGCTTTTTCCAGTTCCGTGATCGCTTTTGCCGTCCACATCCCGGTGTGCAGCACATCCACCGGCTTCCCGGGAACGTAGAGGTTCATCGGTACCATCGTGAATTGAAAGCTGCCGCCGCCTTGCAGAAAAATCACCGCGTAGTCTTCCGGGATTTCCATCAGTTGCCGTAAATTGTTTTCCGCGCGAGAAAGAATTTCCTCGAACTCAGACGAGCGATGGGTCATTTCCATGACCGACATTCCCGTGCCGCGGTAATCAAATAATTCTTCGCGGACTCGCTCGAGCACGGGCAGCGGTAAAGTGGCGGGCCCGCCGTTGAAATTGAGAGCGCGCTTGCCGTCGCGGGCGGAAAACTTAGTAGGTAAATTCACCTTCGATCATTCCTTTCAATGGATTTTCAGCGCGTCCATTCGACCGCTTCTGCGCTATGACACAGCTAGTTCCTCTGCCAGATTATCAGAACATCGCGACAGAAGAGCACGGTAACTCCGTTCACGATGAACGGGCCCGCCTTAGCCGTTGCGCGAATAAGCACGCTCAAGATCTTCCGGCGATCGCAGTCGCGGAATTCGTGGCATTATTTCGCCAACGAACTAAGGGGGGGCCAAGATGGAGAAGGCAAAGCGCATCATTCCCGCCGTGTGCGGCATCGTCGGTCTTGGAGTTGGTTGTATCGCGGCATATTTCGTTTTGTCCACTCTTTGGACCCGCTTCATAATTCATCCGTCAGAGGTTGCGGAGCACGATCTCTATATCGTTCTCACGCTTTCGATGATCGCCGGCGTAGTCACCGGGCTGCTGGCATTGCTCATGACCGCGCAGCGCTATTGGAATCCTCGGGCAGGAACTCTGCACCGCCATGTGAGCTAAAAAAGCTCACAAGACCCCGCCTTGACACTTCGAATACCCTGCCAGTAAACTCAAATGCTCGTTATAGTTCGCGGAGCCAAACAGAATGCTTCTGTCGCGGGATTTTGTCGGGTATATGGCGAAAGAGGTGGTAAAACGCCTGGCAGCCCAAAAAATGATTGAAGTAAAGAACGTCGAGAGCCTCACGCAGCAGGTGCGCCAGGTCATGGCGGACGAGGTAACTGTAGAAGACCGCATTAATGAAGAAGTGCGGGAGATACTAGCCAAATACTCCGATGAAATGAAGCGCACGGGCGTTTCGTATCAGGAAATGTTCAAGAAAGTGAAAGGCCAGCTCGCCCGTGAAAGGAAATTAATTCTCCGCTGA
>Ga0209330_1000333_pt1 | contig 21611 bp, 16 predicted proteins | sample JacPinW_OM2H0_O3_FD_187969 | JGI IMG/M metagenome (GOLD analysis project Ga0209330, IMG submission 187969) | Forest soil microbial communities from Algoma, Ontario, Canada - Jack Pine, Ontario site 1_JW_OM2H0_O3 (SPAdes) (version 2) | ecosystem: Environmental > Terrestrial > Soil > Boreal...
CCGCCGTATTGGGCGAGCCTGGAAATCGTGGCAGTACTATATGGGACCCGCGCACTCCACCCAGCATGGGCTTGCCCGTCCTAATCGAGGAGCGCTGGCACAGGCGGTCAGCCCATGGACCGCTGCAGTTGATGACCCAATTCGCATCCACACGCGCGTCCCGGCCGCTGATTTGATCGCGCAACAATACGCCGTGGACTCGCCCATGCGCCACGTCGACAGCCAGCGCTTCGGTGTGATTCCGGACCACTGCGCCGGCCTGTACCGCTTCCAGGAGCCATTCCGCAACCAGCCGTTCCGGAAACTCGCATTGCGCATCTTCATAATTGAAAAGTGACCACTTGTGACCTGCGTCAAGAGCCCGCTCGAGCCGCGTCAATTCCATCTCCGTGGCGCCGTTCTGCGGCTTTCCGGCCATGCGCTGGTACAACCATAACCCGGCGCGTACCTTCATTGCCCTGCGCTGGCTGGTTTCATTCAAAAGCAGCAGGAATTGCATGGGATGCACGAGATGAGATTTCTCACGCAGTAATTTTTCGCGCTCGCGCAGCGACTCCCTCACCAACCCTAACTCTCCGTGCTCCAGGTAGCGCAAGCCGCCGTGAATGATGCGGGTGGAGCGGCTGGTCACTCCAGAAGAGAAATCGTTCTGTTCTACCAGCAACGTGCGCTTTCCGGCGCGCGCACACTCCCGGGCCACAGCTACGCCATTGATGCCACCGCCAATCACCACCACGTGAAAGCGTTGGCCTTCGAGGCTTGCCCGCGGATTTGCCGCTTGCACCATAGGGATTCCACACAAGAGTAACCGGTTCAAGGTTACTAGATTCGGAGCTGCACATTCACACTGCGACGCATAGAGTCTGCACCCCTTCGCTCGCAGAGAACAGGTCACCTTGGTGCTGCAAACTGCCTGACCCAAAGTCCCAACCCTATCGGCAAGTCGTTCAGAAACTTGAGCAAAAATAGGGCGGCCCGGCGCAAAGTGCAGCCGGGCCGGTATCCTGAAGTCGATTTCGTTATGCTATTTTCCGCTCCAACCTTCCGCTCATGCCTGCACCTTTTGAGAACAGGTCGATCATCTGCCGGTTAAATGCGGGAATATCGTCAGGCTTGCGACTGGTAACCACTCCGTTACTCAAAACCACCTCTTCGTCCACCCAGGTACCGCCGGCATTTCGAATATCAGTCTTGAGCGAAGGCCAGGAGGTAACGGTGCGTCCCTGCACCGCGCCCGCTTCCACCAGCATCCAGGGCCCGTGGCAGATCGCGGCTACCGGTTTAGCGTGTTCAAAAAAGTGTTTCACGAAGCGCACTGCAGAAGGATTCATCCTTAACTGATCGGGATTCATAACTCCACCCGGCAAAAGAAGGGCATCGTAGCTCGCAGGATCGGCCGAGTCTAACGTGATGTCTACCGCAACCGCCTCGCCCCAATCCTTCTTGTCCCAGCCTTTAATTTTTCCCCCGGCGGGCGAAACAACTTGAGTTCGCGCGCCAGCTTCTTCCAGGGCTTTTTTCGGCTTGATTAATTCCGATTGCTCAAAGCCATCCGTCGCCAAAATCGCAATGGTCTTTCCTTGCAAGTTATTCGGCATGAAGGTTCCTCCTTAGACTGTTTCTTGATCAGTTGCTTATTTGGATGCCGCAGCTCTGATCACGGTTTATCGCTATTAGTGAACCTGATTTACGAAAGCTGAGTCGGCTCAACGCATTGCTCGTGCTGCTGCGACTCATTTAAAGTGATTGCAAATGTCCACTACCGGTGAACGTTTCGAACGCGCCGTCGCCATCATGGAACGCCTGCGGGCTCCCGGAGGCTGTCCCTGGGATCGCGAACAGACTTTCGATTCCATCAAACCCTTCACGCTGGAGGAGACGTACGAAGTTCTCGAAGCCATCGACAATCGCGATTGGAACGAGCTTCCCGGTGAGCTCGGCGACCTGCTTCTGCAAGTGCTGTTTTATTCCGAGATGGCTAAAGAGCAGGGAACGTTTTCCATTGATGACGTTCTTGACAGGCTTGTTGACAAGCTGGTAAGCCGGCATCCGCACGTGTTCGCCGATACCAAGGCGGACACCAGCGCTGACGTGAAGCGCAATTGGGAGGCGCTGAAAACTGAAGAACGGAAAAAGCGGCTGAACCGGAATCCGGATGCAGCTGAACCAGCGAAGGAGGCGATTACATCTATTCTGGCGGGTATTTCTTCAGCCATGCCGTCTTTGCTGGAGGCCCACAAGCTGAGTTCGCGGGCAGCGCAAGTTGGTTTCGACTGGCCCGACATGGAGGGTTTGTTCGAAAAACTTGCGGAGGAGACTGCAGAACTTCGCCAGCAACTCCACGAGTTTCCGGCTCCCGGACCACATCCGCAAGGCCGCGGGGTGGCGGGGTCGGGGCGGCAGCCTATTCCGGAAGATCTGCGCGAGCGGCTGGAAGAAGAGGTTGGCGATCTGTTCTTCGTGTTGGTTAACATCGCGCGCTATCTGGCGCTCGACCCGGAATCGGCGCTGCGCAAGACGAATCGAAAATTTCGGCGGCGCTTTCAATGGATGGAGAGATGTCTGCACGAAAACGGCGGCAGTCTCGAACAGTCCTCGATGGATGAGCTGGAATCCCTCTGGCAACAAGCCAAGCAGCAGGAGAAGCGATCGTGAGCGTCGAGGCAATTACCATCCGCTGCTGTGAAGGGCTCGAGGAGTTGCGCGCTTGCGTCGCCCTGCAAAAAGAGATCTGGAACTTCAGCGACGCCGAACTGGTTCCGCTGCGCATTTTTGTGGTCGCCGAAAAAGTGGGCGGACAGGTGATGGGCGCTTTTGCCGGGACTGAGATGGTCGGCTTTGCTCTTTCCGTACCGGGGACGCGTTCGGGCCACATCTATCTTCACTCGCATATGTTGGCCGTCCGCAAGGATCACCGCAACGGAGGGCTCGGCCGGCGGCTTAAACTCCTTCAGCGCAAAGACGCGCTCGCCCGAGGCATCGAACTGATCGAATGGACATTCGATCCCCTGGAGATCAAAAATGCCTATCTCAACCTTGAAAAATTGGGAGCGATCGCCCGCCGCTACAACATCAACCAGTATGGGATCACGTCATCGCCGCTGCAGGGCGGGCTTCCGAGCGATCGGCTTATCGCCGAGTGGTGGCTGAAATCCAGGCGTGTTGAGACCTTGGTTGCAACCGGCAAGGTGCCTGCCTTCAACCGGGAGTTGACGATTGAAGTCCCGGCGCAGATTTATGAGTGGAAAGCTGCGGCCGAAACCAGAAGAGAAGCGCAAGCAGTGCAGGAACGCAATCGTAAGCAATTGCTTCGGGCTTTTGACAGTGGCCTTGCAGTGTTAGGTTACGAGCACGACGTCGCAGGCAACGGAAAGTTCATGCTTGGCCACTGGGATGAGCAGTACTCCTACGCATCGCAGGAATAATTCACGGGAGAGATACAGAGGTGCAAGCGAAACGAGAGTGGTTTTTGCTGGTTTGCGATTTACTTTGTCACCTCCGGCGAGACAGATCTTTTCTTTAGTTCCTTCCACAAACTATGAAGATTGAAGCCATCACACTCCGCGAGATTCATATGCCGCTCGTCCATTTTTTCGAGACGAGTTTCGGACGTACTCACAGCCGTCGCATTCTTCTATTGACCGTACATTGCGACGGTGTAAATGGTTGGGGTGAATGCGTAGCTGGAGAAGATCCCTTCTACAGCAGCGAATGGACCGACAGCTGTTGGTCGGTCATCACTCGTTACCTTGCTCCCTCCCTGCTCGGACGCAATCTGGAAGCGGCACGCGACTGTGCAGCTCTCTTCGCTTTTGCTAAGGTGCGTGGCCATCGCATGGCCAAAGCAGCACTGGAAAATGCGCTATGGGACGCTGAAGCGAAACAAAAGGGTCTGCCTTTGTGGCAACTGCTGGGCGGAAAGCGGAGTGAAATCGCTTGCGGAGTCTCCATTGGCATTCAGGATTCCATCGAGCAGTTAATCGACAAGATCCAACTGGAGCTAGCCGCCGGCTACCGCCGCGTCAAGATCAAGGTGAAGCCTGGGTGGGACGTGAATGTGCTGGAGAAAATTCGCTCGCGCTGGGCCGACATCACGTTAAGTTGCGACGCCAATTCAGCTTACACTTTGGATCAAGTTGAACATCTGCGCGGGTTCGACCAGTTCAACCTGCTGATGATTGAGCAACCGCTTTGGGATGATGACATTTTCTACCACTCGCGCCTGCAGAAGGAGTTGCGTACCGCAATTTGTCTGGACGAATCCATCGTAAGCAACCGCGCCGCGGCCGTGGCCGCCGAGACCGCGGCGTGCCGGATCATCAACATTAAAGTCGGACGCGTGGGCGGGTTCAGCGAAGCGAAGAAAATTCACGATGTCTGTCACTCGCGCAAGATTCCCGTCTGGTGCGGCGGAATGCTGGAATCCGGCGTTGGGCGCTCCCACAACATTGCGCTTTCTACGTTGGAAAATTTCAGTTTACCGGGAGACGTTTCGGCCTCGAGGCGCTACTGGAAGGAAGACATCATTGACCCGGAAGTACAAGTCTCCGGGCAAGGGATGATCAAAATCAGCGACCAGGCCGGCACGGGCTACCGGATTAAAGAAGACATGATTGAGAAACTGACCACGCGTAAAGAAACCCTTCGCGCAGTCGCGTGAGGCTCACCGATCGCTCTAGTGCGATTGATTCCGGGGGTTGATGGCCTCCGCCCCTCGGTTTTGGGCCAGTTTCACTTTTTCCGCTTTCAACATCTCAATGCCCTCGGCAAACGTTATGCCGTTGGGCACGGGCCGGAAGTCGCTGAACACTTCGTCAGACTTCATGGCGAGACTCTTGAACATCAAAATTTTTCCCGTAAGGTTCAGGGACATACGGGACACCTCCCAGGAGCCGTTCCCTATGTCACGCTGTTCCACCAGAAAATGACCGCCCTTATCGAGGTGGCCCAGGATTCCCCAACCAAAAGCGACTTCTTTGAACAAGGTCCCGTCGATTCTTGCGAGCCGGCGGCTGGTTGGATCAATTACCAGAAGTCCCTGCATCCCCGCCAGAACCTGCTCTGCGTGAGTAGGCGGTCGGTAAGCGGGGTTAGGGCGAAACCGCAAACGCACCAACTGTCGTCCCGCATCGCCACTGGCGCCTCCGCTTTCTTCTCCGTCGTATTGGTATAGGAAGGCATCGGGCAAGGCTTTCACGATGCGCAGGGTGCGCTCGCCATTTTCCTGCTCCTGTGAATGTTTGCGGCGGAGTTGGTCAGGGTTGCCAGCCAAGCCCTCCAAGCGACTTTCCTCGGTCTGGATATCCTGCGGAGCCAGAGGCCTGTCGTCAGAGGCGATTGTCATGCCTACCATGGCGTCGCGCGTCTCCACATAAAGCTTGGTTTGCGAACCTTGCGCAGTCTGCTTGCGTGCGCGGAACATATGTTTCGTCGAATTGCTATTGGCGGCTACTTCGTTCGCAACTGCACCCCGAACCAATTCCAAGCAAGAGGCTGGATCCTGCGGGGAAGCGAATGCGACTCCAACTCCCATCGGAGCGAGCTTCGATCCGGCAGCAAGAAGCACCAGAAAAACCACAACCACGAACTGCGGGTCTTTCTGTAGCCGGCTTTTCATCTGAGCAATCTCTCCCGCCTGCAGCTCGCAGTCTAGCAATTCGGTTTTGGCCATTCACTACAGGAAAACGGGTATTTCACCCAACCGGGACCAAGGCTTGCCGGGTACTCCGTGCCTTGAGTATAGTCGTAAGGGTGCTTTAGCAAGGTTTCTCCGCGTCAATGTTGATCCCGGAGCGGCTCGGCACTGATCCCGTAGCACTTATCCAGTCCAAATTAGGAGCGCGTTCCAATGAGCACAGCAGCCAGCGGTTTGGCGCAAATCGGTAAATCGGTTGTGGTTAAGGGCGAGCTCTCGGGCAGCGAAGATCTGTACGTCGATGGCCAGATCGAAGGCAGTATTGCTCTCAAGGGAAATAGCTTGACGGTGGGACCCAACGGTCAGGTCAAGGCCAGTGTCGACGCCAAAGGTGTGGTGGTGCAGGGAAAACTCGACGGCAACATTCAGGCCAGTGACCGGGTGGACTTGCGCAAGTCCGCAATTGTTACTGGCGACATCTCGGCCCAGCGCATCTCCATCGAAGAAGGAGCTTACTTGAAAGGTAAAGTTGAGATCCACCGCTCCGATGCCAAGTAATTTGGGGATGTTAGCGTTGTTGAACCTCTCCGCCCTAAAGGGCGAAGATTCTCAGGCTGCGTTTAGGATTACAACCCTTACGTTAGCGCCTGAAGGGTCGCACCGAGCCCACGCGTCTGGTTTTCAGACGGGACTAACCCCATCACAGCAGCCCTTTATGTGCTTAGGCTTCAGGTCCAGCTAAACTACGAATGGCAATCTGCCGGGAAGTTGTCTAGCCGGTAGCGTACCAAGAGGATAACTATATACGGCTTATATCTCCGCTCTGAAGGGCGGAGTTTTACGCCGCTGGGCGGATAAAATAGAATTGATAAAATAGGGATGATCGGTCTGGCAGATGATTGCCAAGCCTCTTAGGCTGGGGCGTCAAGGGCGTTCGGCGCGGTAGCGACGAGGCAGATGACGAATCAGCAGGTCAGGAAGTTAGGGTGTCGTCCGGCTCGCAGACTTTCATGAAATTTTTTCGTGGTTCTTCCGGACCGGAGACCATTCCGGCGCAGGGTTCGCAGAAACTCACCCGCCGCTCCAGTGGTTTGGGCGAGTTATCTCGCACTTGGGAGTCAGCCAAAGACTTGTGCGTGCTAGATCTGGGATCTACCTCGCCCACCAACATTCGCCATTTCACCGAGCACGGCCATCGCATCTACAGCGAAGATCTGCTCACGGCTTCCACTGACCCCGAGCTTCTCAACAAAGATGAACAGGGAACTGCGGTTCTCGACAGTCGTAAATTTCTTGCCGATAACCTGGTTTATCCCGCTGCTCACTTCGACGCGGTGCTGTGCTGGAACCTGCCGGACTATCTCGATGAGAGCCTGGTCAAGCCGGTGGTGGGCCGTCTGTGGTCCGTTTTGAAGCCCGGCGGCATGCTGCTCGCGTTCTTCCACACCCGTGATGCCGGGCCGGACTCGCCTTGCCACCGCTTCCACATTGTGGGCACCGACACGCTCGAGATGCAGAAAATTGTGCTGCGCCGCGAAGCCCGCCGCGGTCCGACTGGGGCGGTACACACTGCAATCTCGGATGGCTTCCAGCTGCAACGGGTTTTTAACAACCGGCACATCGAAACGCTTTTTCGCGACTTCGCATCCATCAAATTCTTCCTGGCGCGGGATAACGTGAGGGAAGTGCTGGTCGTCCGCTAGGAATTCGTGCTTCTTCAAACCCGAGTTTTCCAGACAATCACACCCATCCGGTAGAGATAGTGGGAGGCAATCTCGACTTGAGGCGCGGTCGCTGGCGAAAAGGCCGATTCCAGTATGCTTTGAATTTCGTTGGGAGTGTAGGCGCGACGCACCGAGGTCAGCCCATCCAGCCAGGCTACGCGGTTGCGCATGAGGGGATAGCCGGCGTAGGCCAAAGCCAGATGGAGCGGGTGCCGCACCAGGTCGTTGATTAACACTGCTCGCCGGCTTATTCGTACTGCCTCTCGCCCGAATTGCTTCAACTGCTGCGGGTCAAGATGATGAGCAAAAAGGTTGCAACTCACCAGATCGAATGCCCCATCAGCGAAAGGAAGAGCGAGCGCATTGCCGACTACGCTGCGATTCCGCGCCGCATGGCTTCCTACCCCGTCCCCCCCGGGGAGATGAGACCGTGCAATGTCCAGCAGAGTCAGGTCCAGCGCGATTCCGCTTCGAGCCAGTCTCTGCCGGACAATTTCCGGTAGCTCGCCAGTCCCCGCGGCAACCTCCAGCAGAGAAAGACATTTCGTCGCGGCTACCTGCGCCACGCGATTCACCATCCTCTGCGTGGTCGCGACCCCACCGAACCATCGATTGATCCGCCCCAGTACCGCGAGAACGTCCTGCGCATCGTGAGGCAGGCAAGCGTCAGAATCGAGAATCTCCGGTGCGTCGAATCGCTGCATGGCTGGCTTAATTCGCTTTGAAACTCCTGCTAACTGTTCAAGTTCGACGCCGTCCTTAGACGGTATCAGCCCGGACTTCATAATGCGTGGCCTGGGGCTCGGCTTTCGAGAGGAGTCTTTTGGCCTCAGGTTCGAATACGGCAACGCCGTAGTTCTCCCCCGCGAACCGGCGCACCGCCTCGAGCGACGCAAATAAATTCACCACCACGAATTCGACTTCTTTCGTTCCATCTTTGCGAAAAACGTATCCGCCGCGATAACCCTCTATCGCTTTCAGGCCGGGCAGCACGGTTTCTTTCAACAATCGCTCGTAAGCGTCCGCATCTTGCAGCAGCGTCCAACCTCGCCAATGACGCGCAATCATGATTCACCTCGCGAAAGGAGACGGACCTGCGAGCGGCAAGTCGCAGTTCTTACAATGCACCAGCAGTTTCATGAAGCCGTGAGCTAAACTTCGGCCAGCTCTTCTTCCAGCAACTGCTTGTTATACAGATCGCTGTAGTAGCCATTCAAGGCGAGAAGTTCGTCGTGCGTGCCGAGTTCTACGATTTTGCCATTGTGCAATACGGCGATGCGGTCGGCGTTGCGCACCGTGGAAACCCTATGGGAGATGAAAATGGTGGTGCGACCCTGCATTAGCTCGCGCAGGTGATTGAGAATCTTGTCTTCGGTGTGAGTGTCCACGCTGGAGAGCGCATCATCCAGAATGAGGATGCGCGGATTGCGGACCAACGCGCGAGCGATCGCGGTGCGTTGCTTCTGGCCTCCGGAGAGCGTGATGCCGCGCTCGCCCACCATGGTTTGATAGCGCTCAGGAAAGCCTTCGATGTCGGCGGCAATATTGGCGGCGTCGGCCGCATCGTGGATCTCCTGAGCGGTAGCGGACTCAACCCCCAGCGCAATGTTTTCGCGAATGTGATCGCTGAACAGAAATGTCTCCTGGGGCACAAATCCAATACTGCCGCGGAGTGAGGTAAGAGAAAACTCACGGATCGGCCGTCCATCCAGCAGAACCATCCCAGGCGCGGCATCGTAAATGCGCGGAATCAGACTGACCAGCGTGCTTTTTCCCGAGCCCGTGAGACCCACGATTGCCATACTGCTGCCGGCCGGGATGCGCAGGTCAAGATGGTGCAGCACGCGTTTACCGTCGTATTCGAAATTCAACGCGCGGAATTCAATCTCCCCTATTACCTCCAGCTTTGTTGCGCCGGACTCATCCTTGATTGCCGGCTGCTCCTGCAGAAGCTCGTTCAGGCGTACCAGCGACGCCGTCCCCCGCTGAAAGATGTTGACCACCCACCCCAGCGCGATGATAGGAAACGTCAACTGCATCATGTAGATATTGAATGCCGTGAACGCACCAATCTGCATGCGGCCAGCCAGCACTTCCCGGCCTCCCATCCACAACACCAGCACCATCGCGAGTCCGAGCATGAGTTCCAGCGTCGGCCAAAGCATGCCCATCAAACGCACGAGCTTGAGGCTGCGCGCGACGTATTCCTGATTCGCGGTTTCAAAGGACGCAATCTCTGCTTCCTCCTGTACGTAGGCGCGAATCACGCGCGCTCCCGAGAAGTTTTCCTGGGCCCGCGCCGAGATTTCGGAGAACATCGCCTGAATCCTCTCGAAGCGTTCGTGAATGCGACGTCCGAAATATTGAATGGTGACGCTTACGATGGGCAGCGGCAGAAACGCGTACAAGGTCAGCCGCGGACTGTTGTGCACCATGAACCAGAGGGCCGCTGCGGTGAACACCAGCGTGTTGGCTGAGTACATGATCGCCGGCCCCATCAGCATGCGCACCGCGCTCAAATCATTGGTGACTCTTGCCATAATGTCGCCGGTGCGCATGCGCTGGTAGTAGGAGTAGGAAAGGGTTTCCAGATGAGCGAACAGATCGTTGCGCAGATCGAATTCAATATCACGCGAGATGCCGATCACGACCCAGCGGGTCAGAAAAAGAAAAATACCTCGTACCACAGCCAGCGCCAATACCTGCAGCGTAAAGACCAGCAACTTATGGCGGGTGACGCCGCCCTCCAGACTTTGGGCAGCCTTGCCGATCACTCTGGGCAAGCCCGCCCATGCCCCGTTGCTCAACACGATACAAAGCGTGCCAAACGCGAACCCCCAGCGATGTTGCTTGAGATAGGGCAGTAAGGGACGCATGCTCCGGGGAATCATGGGCTTGATGTAGATGAAATTCTAACAGGCGGGGTTCAAGCTTGGCAGCAAGACGCAAGGACAAAGTTGCGGAGAGCTCAATTGATGATCTTACATCTTACGAAGCACTCCAGTTACCATGAACGGATCGCCGTTCGGGTTCGCGACCGTGCTGGGAGAAAGATGGGAAGAGATCCCGTCCGAAAGCGATTGCGCTGACTGCCACAAGAACCATTCCCCAGGCGGCGAAGAAAATCCATCCAAGATCGAAGATAAATACTTGAGCCAAGTCCATGACATTTTCCCTTTGAGACGGACAGCCGGCGCGAGATCAGGAAGAATCCCGACCCCGCGTCGCGACTAAAGTTCAAGAGCGCCCGTCGCGCGGAGGCCTACTTACTCTTGCGAAGTAGCCGGAGCCTGCATATGCCGCTGCATACGGGCTTCCCGATTGGCCTCGAACTCCTTCAATTTGCTCTGCTGGTCGGGAGTGAGAAGTTGGAAAAGCTCGTTGTGGATGCGGGTTTGTTCTACCTTCACCTGCACCAGAGTCTGCGCTTGCTGCGCGACCAGAGCCTGCACCTTAGCTCCGTCGTAGGTGCCTTCCTCATACTGCCTCAGTTGCTGCTCCATCTGGTGAAGTTGCAGCATCATGGGTTTCAGAGCCGGCCGTTCTTTCTCGAGAACACCCTTCATCTGCGCCTTCTGCTCGTCGGTCACATTCAGGTACTTCGCATAAAACCCGATCATGTGTCCGTCCATCCCAAGAGCGCCATGCATTCCCCGATGCGTGGGCGGAGGGGAAGAAGTATCCGCGGTTTGCGATTTGGCGATCGCGGTTCCCAACAACACTGCCAGAGCGGCGGCAAGGAAGCGAAAACGAATTGATTTCATATACTCTTGACTCCTTACAAACCCGGCCCCTTCAATAACTTCGTGCAGGAACCAGGCACGTTTGCGTACACTGATAGAAACACGAATCGGACAGGAAAGTAGTAAAAAGTAAGTAAATCCGAGTAAAGTTTTGTCACCGCCATCTGCGGTGCTTTTGACAATTCTTTACCTCGACCATGGACTGCGTGGTGCACAATTAAAACCAGGGATATGGAACGCATTCTGGTCATCGATGACGACGTCGAACTCTGCACTCTGGTGGGGGAATATCTCCAGGCTGAAGGTTTTGTGGTGGAAGCGGCGCACGATGGCGAGAGTGGACTGCAACGGGCGACCGGTGGCGGTTACTTGCTGGCTGTGCTCGACGTAATGCTGCCCGGCATCAATGGGTTCGAAGTGCTGCGGCGAATTCGCGCCACCTCGCGTCTGCCGGTGTTGCTGCTCACTGCCCGCGGCGAGGATGTGGATCGCATCGTTGGTCTGGAAATTGGTGCCGACGATTATCTGCCGAAGCCCTTTAATCCGCGCGAATTGGTGGCGCGCATCCGAGCCGTCCTGCGCCGCACCCGCGGCGATAAGTCGGCTCCGGCAGCACCTGACATTGTCCGCGTCGGCGAGATCGAACTCGATCCCGCGACACGCAGCGTGCGGCGGGACGGGCAGCCCGTGGACCTAACCTCGGTGGAATTCAATCTGTTGGAAGTCTTGTTGCGCGAGGCCGGACGAGTGGTTCCGCGCGAGCGGCTGGTGAACGCCGTCCTAAGCCGGAAATTTTCGCCCTTCGATCGCAGCATTGATATGCATGTCAGCAAGGTTCGCAAGAAACTTGGCGACACCGATAGCGATGAGCACATCAAGACCATCCGCGGCGTTGGCTACATCTTTGCGCGACCGCGGGAGAAAGTTGGGGAGAAGGCGAAGACCACCTCATGAAAAGCCTGTTCCTCAAGATTTTTCTTTCCTTCTGGGTGGCCCAAGCTTTGTTTATTGTGCTGGCTATCCTGGTGACTCTGGCTTTTCGTCCGCGCAGCGCCACTTGGGAGGCGTTGCGCAATACGGTTCTGAACGACGCCGTCAGCGCTTATGAAGAAGGCGGCAATCACCAACTGCGACAGTACTTCGAGAATCTGGAATCAACCCAGCACGTGCGCGCCTATCTATTCAATGAACAAGGGGAGGAGGTTTCCCGCCGCGGCGCGCCTGACTGGGCCATCCGCGTAGCCTCGGGCGGGACTCGCTCGCCCCGTGACGGAGTTGTTTTTCCGCCTCCTCCCGTACAACGCGACTCGCGCGCCTCTTCCGATGGCAAGCATCGCTACACGCTGGTGATGGGCTTGCCGCCCGGGCCCAGGGTGTTTTTTGGACCGCGTGGTATGCCCATCCCGGGGCTGATCATTTCAATATTGTCTTCGGGATTTGTTTGTTATTTTCTTGCCTGGTATATGACCAAGCCGGTGGCTCGGCTGCGTGCCGCGACGCAACAGCTCGCCGCCGGGGACCTCACGGCGCGCGCCGGAAATCCCAAGAGCCGCAGGCACGACGAGATCGCGGGACTGATGCGCGATTTCGATACTATGGCTGGCCGTCTGGAGACTTTGGTGAAGGCCCAGTCGCGTCTGCTTAACGACATTTCTCACGAGCTGCGCTCTCCGCTGGCGCGTTTGAACGTGGCCCTTGGGCTGGCGCGGCAGCGCTCCGGAGAGGAGAGCGCGAGCATGCTTGAACGCATTGAACTCGAAGCCAGCCGCCTTAACGAGCTCATTGGGCGCCTGCTGACCCTGGCCCGGCTCGAAGATGGCGAAAAGCGCGTGCCGTCGACGCCCGTGCTTCTGGATGAAATTGTGTTGAACATCGCCGAAGACGCCGAGTTCGAAGCGCAGGCGCGCCATTGTCACGTAAGCAGCGGCATCCCCGTGGGGGCTTGGGAAGTGCGCGGCGAAGCGTCCTTGTTACACAGTGCAATCGAGAACGTAGTGCGCAACGCGATCCGGTACACGCGCGAGGGCACGACGGTGGAGATTCATCTAGCGCGCAGCCGAACCCCTAGCGGGGCAGAAGCAGTGGTGAGCGTCAGCGATTCTGGATCGGGCGTTCCGCCGGACGCTTTGGAAAAACTGTTCCAGCCGTTTTACCGCTTGGACGATGATCGCGGCCGGCAAACCGGCGGGGTGGGTCTGGGCCTGGCGATTACGGAGAGGGCGGTGCGCTTTCACGGGGGGCATGTAGCGGCTTTCAATAAGGCAGGAGGAGGGCTGCTGGTCGAGATTCATCTGCCGCTGTTGGCTGGCAGCGGCGCGGGCATGAACTCCGAGCAAGTTCCTGCGGTACAACAAGCCTAGCGAATATCCGTCAAGTTCTGACCACCGGTCTCAAACACATACCTTCAGGCAACTCCCGGTCGCTTGCGCGGTTCCAATGAGACTTGGCGGGGTTTGCTCTTCCCGCGCATTCCTGATAAACAGATGGATGGCAATCCCTGCCTTCAGAGAACGTTCGATCGCGGTCAAGGGCTACCGGGATCGCAGCAGTACGTCAGGAGATAAAGAGAAGAATGCGGACAAGGTTTACCTGGATTTTGGGAATCGCAGTTCTGATTTCGATCGCACTCCTGGTGGCGTGCAGCAGCAAATTTTCGACTTCCAACAATGGGCTCGTGGTCGTCTCTACTCAGGAGGATGCGGTGATGCAGACCTTCAGCCTTGATTTAGGCAATGGTCATGTTACCCAGATCAACAATGTGAACGGCCCTCCGACAAGTGGGGTACCAACCTCGGTAGTGCTTGATCCTGCAGGTGCTTATGCATACGTGCTGGTGACGCAAAGTGTGCACGTTAATAGTAGTGCCACGGGAGTTCAAGCGTTCCCCGTGGCCTCGGACGGGAAGTTGGGTTCTGGAACCTCGACAGCTCTGAACCCTGTAGGCTCTGTCCCGGTAGTGCCGGTGGCCATGGTTATAGACTCTGGAGGGAAATTTCTGTTCGTGGCTGATGCCGCGACAGGTTCGGTCCCGGGTGGGGTGTCAGTTCTCGCCATCGGCAGCGGCGGTACCCTAACAGAAGTTCCTAACTCCCCTTTTCCGTTGCCGGCGCAGACCGGCGGCATCATTCCGAGTGCTTCCGCGCTGGCGGTGACTCCCACCGTGTATCCGCCGGCCTTCGCACTTTGTTCTCCGAATGTTCCCCCGACAACCGAGAACCTCTACGTGACGGATGCGGTCAATTACCTGGTCCTGAATTACTCCGTCTCTTCGTCAGGCGCGCTTACACTCGTTCGCACGTCCTCGACGCCCGGAGTTCCGACGGGCACCGTACCCTCGGGAGTGACGGTCGATCCCTGTAACCGGTTCGTATACGTTTCGAACGGCCAACCGAACAACAGCGTCAGCGCTTATACGGTCTGTAGTGCCACAAGTTTTCCAACCTGTCCCCAGGCTGATTTCAGCCTGCATGAGGTTGCGGGCTCTCCGTTTCCTGCGGCCAACAGTCCGGGGCAGCTGCTGGTGGATCGGTTTGCCAATTTCCTTTACGTGGTGAATACGGGAGAGAGTGCCATCTCTGCCTACCGCATCAGCACTACCACGGGCAGTCTCTCGCCGCTGACTCCGGCAACGATAGCCACGAATTCGTTTCCCACGTCGATTGCGATCCGCAGCGACAACACTTGGATGTTCGTGACCAACCTCAACTCTCTGAATATTTCGGAGTATGCCATTACGCCGTCGAGCGGAGGATTGACTCCGCAGCCGCCGATCCAGACCGATAACTTTCCATGGGGAATCGCAGTGAAATAGTTGTGCAGGCGCGCCGCAGCCGCAGCTATGTAGGAATTTTTAGTATCAGGTAGGCGCCCACCAAAGCGAAAATCAGATCCGGCGACCAGGCTGCGAGAGCTGGCGGAAGCTGGCTGAGGTCTCCCATGGCTTCGAACAATCGCGATACAACCGTATAGACCACCGCGATTCCCACCGCGACCGCCACGCCGGTGATTGCGCCTTTTTTGGCCGCCGAAAGTGAGAATGGCACTGCCAGCACCGCCATAATCAGCGTGATGAGTGGGAACGATAGCTTTTTATTTAACTGCACGCGGAGCCGTACCACGTCGAAGCCGCTTTGCTGCAGGTCGCGGATATAGTGGTGCAACTCCTCGTAGTTCATCTCGGAATATTGTTTCACTTCCTTCTTGAAGTAGGACGGCGCCTCGCTAAGTTCGGGGAAGGTGGAGACGTCGAAGTTGCGGAAGCCGGCTATGGCCGAGCCCTGAAGCGAGCGCTGCCAACCTTGTTCGAAGATCCAGCGATTTAAATTGTCGGCCCAGTGGGCGCGATCAGCATGCACGCGCTGCGAGATCGCGAAGCTGGCGGGATCGATTTGAAAAATGGTGACATTGGCGAATTGATCGCGGTCGGCATCGAAAAACTGGTAATAGTAAATGTCATTGTGCTGGCCGAAAATCCACTTGCGGTCGGGCCGCAGATAGGTTTGCGCGGGTTTACCCTTGATCTGATTATGCAGCGCTTCCTGGCGTTTGTTGGTGTGAGGCAGGTAAAACTGGTCGGCAAAAAATAATCCTGCCGCGAGGAAGGCAGCTGCGGCCAGCACGGGCGTGACGATGCGATAGATGCTGGTTCCGGTGGCTTTAATCGCAGTAATCTCGTTCGACCGGTTCATCAGTCCGAAGGTGATCAGCACCGCGAGCAGCATGATCAACGGCGCCACGCTATAGAGCAAGTAGGGCGCAACATTGAGCAGGTACTCACCGACCACAAGCAGAGAGGTCTGATTGCGCAGAATATCTCCGAGCAACTCGAACAGGGTGAACACGAGCAGCAGGACGAGGAACGCGGAGAGGATCATCCCAAGGTAAATGAAAAAATCGCGCAACACGTAATCATCGAGCAGCGTAGGAAAGCTTGCGCTGAAGACCCGCCGCCGGGTGGAGGCGCGCTCGAAAGCGTTGGCGCTATCTCTGCGTCCCAATCGAAATGTGGGGACGTGGCCATTGGAATGAGGCTTATCGCGTTTGCCCCAGAAACGGAGCGCCGAAAGCGCAATAGGGCGGCGTTCGGCTTGCCACAGCAGAATCGACCCCGCTGCGAAGAACGCGATATTCGCCAGCCACGCTCCGAACATGGGGCCGACTTTGCCCTGGCGCGCCAGCGATACTCCGAGCAGAGAGACGAAGTAGTAGACAAAGACCAGCGCGATCGTAAGGACGAAACCTCCAGACTTGCCGCTTTTCTTGGAGGATAGGCCCAGAGGGATTCCGACCATGGCCAGCACCACGCAAGCCGTGGGCAGGGCGAAACGTCGATGAAACTCGATGAGATACCAGCGCGCCGAAACCGAGTCAACGCGGCGCGCATGATCGTGGAGTGCCGATGTTGTTATCAGGCCGACCGGAATTTGTTCGTCCGTCTTATTCTCGGTGGTTGGCAATTCGATCGGAATGTCGGTTTGCTGAAACGTGGAAATCTGGTAGTGATCGGGAAGTTTGGGATCGGTTTCGTGAGTGGCACCGTCGATCAAATGCAAGTGCAGGCGGTCCTGGCCTTCGGGAACGAGAATTCCTTCATGCGCCAGCGTAATGCGTGGACTAGCGGCATCGGAGATATCCGCCAGAAAAACGCCCTTCCAGACGGCCGCGCCTTGCGCGGTGTGCACATCCTGCACGTAGAGCACGATCTTCGGGAACCCTTCGTAGAAGACCCGGGGCTGGACTTCAAAAGAAACTTGTGAGCCTTTGAGTTGATCCTCGAGATGTCCCAGCGAAGCCAGCGACCACGGTGCGAGATAAAGTCCGTTGATCAGCGCCAGCAACCATGCGCCGACGACGAAGATCGCCAGCACGCGGCCAAAGCTCCACACGCCCAAGCCGCTGGCGCGCATCGCCGTGATTTCACTGTCGGCGGCGAGACGGCTCAGACCAATAAGAATCCCCACCAGCACGCTCATCGGAATCGTATAAGTGAGCGCCAGGGGCACGGTGTAGAAGAAAATTTCAGCCACGCTGGGCAGCGGCGCGCTGGCGCGGACTACGAGTTCAAGAATGCGTCCCAGGTCGCGCGTGAAGAGCACGAAGGTAAAGATCGCCGCGCCAATGAGGGCGTGTGAACTGACTTCGCGGAGGATGTAGCGGGTAAGGATCCGCATCGGGACGCTTCTGACCGCAGTCTAGCACGGGGTTTTGGAGGCGTGTATCGGGGGATGGATTCGTTATCCAGCCTTGAGGAACAACGCTGCTAACGGCGGCAGAGTCAGCTTCAACGAAAAGGGACGACCGTGGGCGGGTTCAGCTTCAGCATGAACTCCGCCAAGGTTCCCCACCCCGGTGCCGCCGTACTCCAAAGCATCGCTGTTCAACAATTCCCGCCAGTAGCCGCCATGCGGCACGCCGACACGATAGCCCACACGGGTTATCGGCGTGAAATTACAAGCGATAAGAATTGTGTCCTTCGCGGATTCGGTCTTGCGCAGGAGGGAGATTGTGCTAGTGAGGTTATCGTTGCAGTCCACCCAATCGAAGCCGGCGGCGTTGTTATCCAGCACATGCATGGCGGCTTCAGCGCGGTAGAGCCGGTTCAACTGTCCTACCCACTGCTGTACCCCGCTGTGGACTGGATACTGAAGCACGTGCCACTCCAGGCTGCTGTCGTGGGTCCACTCGCGGACCTGACCAAACTCGCACCCCATGAACATCAGTTTTTTCCCCGGCTGAGCGTACATGTACCCGAACAACAGCCGGAGGTTGGCAAAGCGATTTTTCTCGTCGCCAGGCATTTTGCCGAGCAGCGACCCCTTGCCGTGGACGACTTCATCGTGCGACAGCGGCAACACGAAGTTTTCCTGAAATGAATAGAGCATCCGGAAAGTGAGCTTGCTGTGATGATATTTGCGGTGGATGGGATCCTGCTTGAAATATTCCAGCGTGTCATGCATCCATCCCATGTCCCATTTCATGCCGAAACCCAGTCCGCCCAAGTACACCGGCCGCGAAACCATCGGCCAGGAAGTGGACTCTTCCGCGGTGGTCTGGACTTCAGGATGCTCTTTATAGACTTCCTGATTGAAACGGCGGAGGAACTCGATGGCCTCCAGATTCTCGCGTCCGCCGAATTTATTGGGAATCCATTCTCCCTCTTTGCGGGAGTAATCGAGGTAGAGCATCGACGCAACCGCATCCACCCGCAAGCCGTCGATGTGGTATTTGTCGAGCCAGAACATCGCGCTCGACATCAGGAAGCTTCGCACCTCGGTACGTCCGTAGTTGAAGATGTGCGTCTTCCAGTCAGGATGGAAGCCCTGCCGTGAATCCGCGTGTTCGTAGAGATGTGTGCCGTCGAAGTAAGCCAGGCCGTGGGCGTCGGAAGGGAAATGCGAAGGCACCCAGTCCAGGATGACGGCGATGCCATGCTGATGCAGGTAGTCGACCAGATACATGAAATCCTGAGGGGTGCCGTAGCGCGATGTAGGGGCGAAATAGCCAGTGGTCTGGTATCCCCAGGAACCATAGAAAGGATGTTCCATCACCGGCAGGAATTCCACATGAGTAAATCCCATTCGCTCGACATATTGCGCGAGCCTCGGCGCGGTCTCGCGGTAGGTCAGCGGACGATTATGCTCCTCGGGAACGCGCATCCAGGAGCCGAGGTGCACTTCATAAATGGAGTGCGGAGCACGCAACGAGTTGCGTCCCGCACGCCTTTCCATCCAGTCGTGATCGCCCCATTGGTAGTCGAGGTCCCACACCACAGACGCCGTGCGTGGAGGTTTTTCGTGGAACAGGCCGATAGGATCGGCTTTGTCGACGTGATAGTTGTGGCGGTTCGACTCGATATGGAATTTGTAGAGCGCACTCTTGTTTACTCCGGGAACAAATCCTTCCCAGATGCCGGAGTCTCCGCGGCGTTCGAGCAGATTGCTTCGCGCACCCCAGGAGTTAAAGCTTCCAATCACCGAGACTAGACGAGCATTTGGAGCCCAGACGCTGAAAATGGCGCCAGCTTGCCCATCACGAGTGACCAGATGGGCACCCATGGTCTCATACATGCGATAGTTACTGCCCTCATTGAATAAGTAGAGATCCTGATCGGACAGCAGGGTGGGCCGGTCAGAAGCCGCGGGGTTGGATATTTCAGGCATTTTCGAGTTCTAGTGTACCGGAAGACTCGGATGGCGACACCTACAGAGAGTGGTGTAGGCGGAGCGTTGAAATGCAGGCTCGCCGACCGCCGGACGTATTTCGACACGCCTTGCGGTGCGCAGTCGGAGGTGAGGCGACATGCTAGACTGACTTTCCTGTCATGCCCACCCTGCGTCTGATCCTTCTCTGGCACCAGCACCAGCCTTTCTACAAGGACTTGGTGACGGGGGAATATCGTCTGCCCTGGGTGCGTCTGCATGCCCTCAAGGATTATTACGGCATGGTGAAGCTGCTCGATGAGTTTCCCAATGTCCACCAAAATTTCAATCTGGTGCCGTCGCTGATCACGCAGATTCAGGACTACGTCGCCGGGACGGCGCAGGATCCTTTTCTGAGGGTCGCAGCCAAGCCGGCCAACGACTTGACTGTGCGGGAGCGGCTTTTTGCGCTGCAATATCTATTCCAGGCCAACCCGACGCATGTGATTGGCCGGTACCCGCGCTACCACGACCTTTGGGAGAAGTTTCGCGAGCACGGGTTTTCGGCCGAGAAGGCAGAAAAATATTTCGAGCGGCGCGATTTCACCGACTTGCAGGTGCTGTCGCAGATCGCATGGTTCGACGAATTCTTCCTGGAAGATAAAGATGTTGCGGCGCTGATCAAAAAGGAGCGCAACTATTCGCTCGAAGACCAGAGTTTTGTGACTGCGCGTGAGCAGGAGTTGCTGGGCAAGGTTTTACCGGCCTATGCCGACGCCGCGAAAAAGGGATCAATCGAGATATCGGCCACCCCCTTTTATCATCCGATTCTGCCTTTGGTCTGCGACACCAATGCGGGCGCAGTTTCGTCCCCGGGCTTGCCCTTGCCACAGAACCGGTTTCGTCATCCGGAAGACGCGCGTGAGCAACTGGTTCGGGCGCTTGATCTTCATCAACAAGTATTCGGAGTGCGGCCGCGAGGCGTCTGGCCGTCGGAAGGCAGCGTCTCGGACGAGGCGCTGGCGATCGCTTCCAGCCTTGGCGTCAAATGGATGGCAACTGACGAAGGCGTGCTTGGCCGCAGCACCGGAGCGTTCTTTCAGCGCGACGGAAACGGCCGTCTGCCAGCGCATCTCGCGGAGCGGCTTTACAACGTCCACCACTATGAGAACGGTCAGGTCGAAATGCACTTGGTATTTCGAGACCACACCATTTCGGACCTGATCGGCTTTGTGTATTCAGGAATGGATCCGGCGGACGCAGCCCGTCATCTTCTGCGCAATATCAAAGACGCGGCTCAACCGGTCCTTTCCCAAGGGCGTGAGGCGGTGGTGTCGGTGATTCTCGATGGGGAGAATGCCTGGGAATATTATCCGAAATCCGGGCGGGAATTTCTCCGGCGATTTTATGATGCCCTGCAGTGCGAGGGCGGCCTGGAAGCAGTCACTGTCTCGGAAGCGATTTCGCGGCATCGCAACGCTTCGCCCTTGAAGTCCCTGGTTCCGGGATCATGGATTAATGCGAACTTCGATGTCTGGATTGGGGCTCCGGAAGATAATCGTGCCTGGGACTATCTTCACCACGCGCGCGAATTTTACGCACAGAATGCGGCCCGGGCCAGCGAAGTGCAACGAAAATTAGCCTTCGAAGAAATCATGATTGCCGAGGGCAGCGACTGGAACTGGTGGTATGGTCCCGAACATCACTCGGCCAATGACCGCGATTTCGACGAACTTTACCGCACCCATCTTTCGAATGTCTATCAGGCGCTGGGTGCGACCCCGCCTGATTATCTCTCGCAACCCATCACCGGCGTCGAAGTGCGCCCGGCTTTCATTCCCCAGACCGCCTACATTCACCCCCACATCACCGGCGAGAAAGTGCGCTACTTCGAATGGATGGGTTCCGCCATTTACACCGCTGACCATCGCGCCGGATCCATGCACGGCAAGCAGTTTCTGCTGGACGCGGTCTATGCGGGCATCGATGCGACCCACGTCTACGGACGTCTTGATTTCAACGGGGAGCTGCCAAAAACGGACTTCGAGCTAGTCGTGAACCTCGAATCCTGGGCGGATTCCGAACCCCGGCCACGGCGCACGCTACGCCTCGAGGCCGCAGTACAACAAGGGCGCGTTCGCGGCTGGGCGGTGGAAGGCGGCACCGAAGAGCGCGTTCTAGCCTCCTCCACTCATCCCGACGACGCGGCCAAGCTAGCTTTACATCGCAACTTCGAATTCAAACTGCCCCTGCTCTGGCTCTTGGCGAATCCCGCCGCGGCAGGCGCCGGAGGGACCAGCGGCGCCCCAAAGCCAGCTGCGCCGGTTACTGCTGCCGGAAAGCTACGTCTGCGCTTCAGTCTGTGGCAGAA
>Ga0209330_1000334_pt1 | contig 21601 bp, 16 predicted proteins | sample JacPinW_OM2H0_O3_FD_187969 | JGI IMG/M metagenome (GOLD analysis project Ga0209330, IMG submission 187969) | Forest soil microbial communities from Algoma, Ontario, Canada - Jack Pine, Ontario site 1_JW_OM2H0_O3 (SPAdes) (version 2) | ecosystem: Environmental > Terrestrial > Soil > Boreal...
CGCGCGGAAGCGAAGGACCCGAAAAGTCCGATCGTCGAGGCCGGATCTGGTGGGGATTGGTTTACTAACTCAAAGTATGCTGGAGCAAAGACGTTTGAATATCCAAAGGAATGGGAGAAGTACGTCGGACATTACCGCAATGAGAATCCGTGGGTCGGCAGCGCGCGAATCGTTCTCCGCAAAGGTAAACTACTGGTGGATGGTGTGGTTCCCCTTGAGGCCGGAGACAACGGCAGGTTCATTTTGCAGGATGAAGAGAACAGCCCGGAATGGATTCGTTTCGGCGATATTGTCAACGAGCGGTCGATGCGTCTTAAATTTTCCGGCGAAGACCTCTGGCGTGTGATGACGGGCTAGACCCGTCAGCCATGCGAAATCACTTCCGCAGCGGTCCGACGGCAATCTCCACGATCCCCGCGGCATCCCTCACCGGCCCCGCAGATTACCCCTTCTTGATTCGTAAAACTTGAGCAGACGGTTCCACTGCGTAAAGCTGATCGATAGTCTCGGTCCGCCGATCAAGGACCGCGCGCTGATTTAGCGAACCTTTATCAGTGATTTCTCCGGCATCCAGCGAGGGCGGTTCTTGCACTACGATTGCGCGAGTTGCGCGATTGGAACTCCCGGTAGCACCGGCGGCAAGACTCTCGAGTAACTCCTGGAAATGCCGGCGCACGGTTGGATGCCCGAAGACCTCGGCTGCAGATGAGGTACGCTCAAGTTCGGAGCAAAGCGCGCGACATTCATCGATATCTGCAAAGATCATTAGGCCGACTTCATCTCGATCGTATCCGGTTATAACCACGTCGCGGACAAATGGAGCGAAATGGCTCAAAACTTTGCCTCGAAGCCCGCCCGCATTAACCCACGTTCCGCTCGCGAGTTTGAAATCCTCCGACAGGCGCCCGTCGAACGCGAAACCTTTGTTTACGTCGGATGGATCCACGAAACGAAGCGCGTCTCCAAAACTGTAGAACCCGTCTTGGTCGAAGGTCTTCCGCGTGAGTTCCGGCTGGCGCCAGTATCCGGGCGTTATATTTGGTCCCCGAACTCGGATCTCAAGTTTCGCCCCGCGTGGAACAAGTTTAGCTTCAACCCCGGGAATCGGAATACCGACGACTCCTGCTCGATCGGTTTCCCAAGTGGTTTGAATAGCCATCGGCGCGGTCTCGGTAGAGCCGAGACCAGAAACCATTACAATTCGCTCGCCGCAAGTCTGAACCGCCAAGACTCGGTAAGCATCCCAAACATGTTGCGATAAACCCGCTCCTGCATAAAACAGGAGACGCAGGCGGCTGAAGAAATTCTCGCGCAGCTTAGTTTCCGCTCGCAGGGCCGGCAGCAAGTCCTCATAGCCCTTGGGCACGTTGAAGTAAACCGTGGGAGAGATCTCGCGCAGGTTCCGAATGGTTTCTTCGATAAATCCGGGACCTGGTTTGCCGTCATCAATATAAAAACTTCCGCCGTTGTAAATAGAAATGCCGACGTTATGATTTCCGCCAAAGGTGTGATTCCAAGGCAGCCAGTCCACCAGCACGGGAGGTTCGTCCTGCAGAAAGCAAAATACCTGCGCGATCATTTGCTGGTTGCAGCAGATCATCCGGTGGGTGTTGATAACCGCTTTGGGCATTCCGGTCGAACCCGAAGTGAAAAGAAACTTCGCGACGCTATCAGGCTGTATCTGCTGGTGCGCAGCCTGAATGGCGGGCGTCGGCACAGTCCCAAGCAGTTCGTCAAATAGAGTTGCTTTTCCACCTTCTGGGGCAGCAGTAGTGACAACAAGTTCCGTATCAGCGCTTACAACCGCATCGATAGCGCGCCTATACCGCTCCCCATTCGAGGCGAAGATCAGACCGGGCGTGAGGAGCCCCAGCGTATGCCGTAGCCGGCCGAAATCCTTCGACACCAGTGAATAGGCCGGCGAAATATGCGCCGTAGGAACTCCGACGTGTTGTCCCGCCAACATGAGCAGCAAATGATCGAGATCGTTCTCGGAGAGAATTGCGACCGGCCGCTCCGCAGAGAGACCTCGGTTCAGCAGAGCCTGTCCCACGCTTTCCACTGCCGCGAGGACTCGTGCATATGTAAGCCGCCGCCATTCGGCACCCGACTCGCGTTTAGCGAAGCAAATTCTTTCCGGATGCTCCTTCGCCCAATGAACGAGGCGATCCGTGAGAACCTTCGGATACGATCCTAGCGCTTCGTCCGGCCGCACCAGCAGAGTGCCGTCAGGCAATTTTTCGACCGACGCACCGGAAGTTCGGAGCCGCACTTGGCGGACGCGTTCGCCTCCAGCCGGGCGCTGCACGCCGAGGCTGCTCTTAGGATGAATTGAGTTCATCGCTCGCATGATATCAGGAGGCGTTGCTCTGCAGAATCCTCAGTGATGGGTAGGTATAGCCGCTGAGCGCGACAACAGAAGAACAAACTGAAACTCGGCCGCGGCGATGCGGCGGACACAATTCCCGCGCCGCACCGATTCCGCCGACGCAGCCGTTAGAAGGAAAACTTCGCCGCAAATTGGAATTGCCGCGGATTCAGCATTGTCCTCGGAGCGCCGAACAGACCATTCGGAACCGGTGGGCTTGGGACTGGCGACAAGTTCGGGCAGGTAAACGTGGCCGGGTCCGCGGGATTGAAGTTTGCAGCTTGCGCTTGAGTCTCTCTGGTGGCCTTATCTTTATAGTTCGTTGGAGTCGCAGTGGCTCCGCATATCACCGCAGCGCCGTACACCGAAGTCACCTCGTCCACATTCGGTCGGTTCAATAGATTGAACGCGTCAACCATGAGATCCAGTCTCAGACGTTCCCGAAGCTGGAAGTAACGAGAGATACGCATATCCCATGAGTAGAGAGGGTCGCCGACGTAGGTGTTCCTGCCCAGATTTCCGACGCGGTCCGTGACAGGATTCGTGTCGCCATTGGCATCAAACCCTACGAACATGGTGAAGGGCCGTCCAGTTTGCAGAGTAACGATGTTGCTCATTGTGAAGTTGCGAAGGATGCTATGGACGGGCCCAGTTCCCGTAAAATTCGCTATGAACCGCTGACGCACGTCCTGGTTCGAATTTGCCCGTTCCAGCGAGCGATCGTAAAGGTCCTGTGGCGTGCTGACAAAGGTTGTAAACGTGCCGTCGTCGAGCGTGTGTGACAAAGTATAGTTCGCGTTAAGACTGAAATACTGCCCTGCCCGCTCAGTGACCTGAAGAGTCAGGCCGTTGTAAACGGAGTTGCCCGTATTATCCGTGGAGTACAACAGACCGGCATTATCGTATGCCGCCCCTCCGCCTGGTACGCCCGCGGCGCCGAAATAGGCTTTACCCGCAGGCCATCCGGCAGGAGGCGCCGGAGTTGGCGCGCAGTTCGGTATGCCAGGGTTGATCGTAGGAACAGTGGTGTCCGCAGGTGCGCCGAATTGTGGGCACACGTTCAGGTTGTCTGCGCGGACTAAATGGTGCGCTGCAACCCAGAGATACCCAGCGCTAACTGTGAGTCCGCGCCCGATTTGCCGGTCGATTTCAAGATTAGCCTGCTCGGAATAAGGGATTTTGCTGTCGTGTTGTACCATGCCCGCTCCCGCGGTGCACGATGGCGGGCAGGGCCCGGTAATGAATTGGGCCGGCACCTGGCCCGTTGTGACCAAGTTGGCTGCAGCTTGTGCAGGAAGTAGGAATGTGGGAGGACCGGCCAATGGCCCTGGCGTCAACTGGTTCAGAACCCAAGTGGCCGTGTTTGCACCTTGCCGGATTCCGGGTAACGTCTCCCCGGGAATTATCACAGGCCTTTGAGGCTGAGTGATGAACAGGAAAGAGAGATTGTAGCGATCGTCGAACAAGCCGAATCCGGCACGCACGACTGTCTTGTCATTCGGAGACCAAGCCAAGCCAAGACGGGGCTGGACTCCGTTGTAGTGCGGATTGATCTGCTTCGACAATCCGGACTCGAAGTCATACCTCAGACCGTAATTTATCGTCAGACTGGGCTTAACCCGCCACTGATCCTGCGCATAAAATCCGTAATAAGCGTGGTCAAGAGTTTCGGAAAAGTTCCCCGTCTCGGATGGCAGATATGCGTGCTGCCAATTCGTTGGGATAGGGGGCGGAGTTGGAAGCTGTCCGCCCGGAGGATTGGGCGCGCTTCCGACCGGTGCTCCCCAAAAGACGATCGGAACACCGTTCAACGGGTCAAGCGGGTTCGGTCCCGGAACGGTCGGGAAACCGGTCGAAGTCGCACACTGGCCATCGGCAGGATTTGACGGAATATCCGCCGTCGGATTTGTAAAGTTGGCAAAATCCACCAGACAATTCAGGCCCGGCAACACGATTCTCATTGGGGTAAATCCCGGCCAAATCACAAAATTGTTAACGTAGTTGTAATCGACACCAAATTTCGCGACGTGGTTGCCTTTTACCCAAGACAGATTGTCAGAAAGTTGTGCGCGGCTTTCGTAGATGGCATCGAAAACTCCGAAGTTGTGCCCGAACAACAGCGTGTTGGGAATGTCCAGGTTGGGCTGGCCCGTAACTCCTGGAAAATTATAGTGGCGTCGCGCATATTGAACTAGAACGCTGTTCACCAGGTTGGGCTTGAGAATGGTGCTCACCGTACCCGCCAGAGACTGATCGCGAAGGAACAAATCGTGGCCACTGCTGGGAGCGCCGATCCCGCCGCCGTCCAGCGTGCTGCCTACCAACTGATTTAAATCCCGCCCATCTTCAATGTTGTAACGGACGCTCAATCGGTTGTTGGTATTGATCTGATAATCTGCCTTAATGATTCCGTAGTCGTTATCCTTGGTCTTTAGAATATTGGGGTTCTCGGGTGCGATACCTAGTGCCGCTTTTGACGCGTTGATCAGATCCAGATTTTGAAAGAAAACGCCCGGGAAAGTGGGCGATTCCGCGCGCCTCTGACCTTCATAGTTTGTGTAGAAGAAGAATTTATCTTTTTGGATCGGCCCTCCAAGCGATGCGCCGAATTGGTTTTGCCTCAGCACGTCATTGTCCGGAACGGGCTGGAGAAGCGATCGTGCGTCGGTCGCGTTGTTCTGCAAATAGTCGTATATCGTGCCGTGAAATTCATTTCCGCCCGATTTCGTGACAATGTTGACGATCCCGCCCAGCGCGCGGCCATACTCCGCGCCAAATCCATTGTTCACTACACGAAATTCCTGTACTGATTCCTGCGGTGGGGTGGACCGCTGGGAACCAGTCACGGTGTTGACATTGTCCGCACCGTCCACGGTGATTTCGTTGCTGAGGTCGCGCATACCGCCAAAGGAAACTCGAGTTGACTCGAATTCCGTAATCGTGGACTGCAAACTCGTACGGCCAGTCGCGACTCCGGCGGTAAGCAGGGCGAAATCCGTGAAAAGCCGTCCGCTGATCGGCAGATCGTTGATCTGTTTTGTATCAATCACTTGGCTGATTTCAGTCTTGGTCGGCTCAATCGTTGGCTCTTCCGTGTTGACGATTACTTCTTCGCCGTGCGCTTCCACCTTCAACGTGATATTGACCGTAGCAGTCTCCCCAACGCTAAGTACCCTTCCCGTCTGCGTGTACTTCGAGAAGCCCTTGAACTCGGCCTTCAGTTCGTAACGTCCCGGGGGGAGATTGGGTATGGCGTAGTAGCCGGACTGGTCCGAGCTAGCGTAGTACATGGTATTTCGATCCATTTCGCGCAGGCTGATGCTGGCGCCGCTTACGGTCCCGCCGCTTTCATCAAGCACAGTTCCGTTTAACGACGCTACGCTGGTTTGCGACCACGTTGCGTCTGGATGACCAAACAGAATCGCAATCGCTAGAATAGCCAACAGCCAAGTGCGTACCTTCATCGTCACCACCCCTTTTTTGCCCCGCCTAACCGGAGCTAACCCCTGATTCTTGTTGGCAGTCTAGTTAAATTTGCAGCAGGTCTAACGCCTGTGTCGGATTTTGTCAAGCACTTTAATCGTCCGGCTGTGCGAATATCGGCCTGCACTGCAATTCCATTTCGAAACTCGAATAAATCCGGTACTTCCAAGCAATTTGAAAGCTATAACGCCAGTAACTCTTCGCTCATCTTCCTCTGAGCCTGGAGTTCCGCCGCTTCAATGCACACTCCTCTCTCGACTGACCCAATAGGGTTTCCGGAGCGCCTTTTTGTCGGTCTTCCCGGCCGCGGTCTTCGGGATCACCTCGGCGAACGCCACAGATTTTGGCGCCTTCACGCTGCCGAGTTTCTCTTTGCAGTGCGCAATGATGGCATCCTCACTTAGCGATTCTCCTGCACGCAGCACCACGATCGCCGTCACCGCTTCACCCCATTTTTCGTCCGGCACGCCAATGATCGCGCACTCGTGAACTTGGGGAAGCGCCATCACAATCGCTTCCACTTCCCCGCAGTAAACATTGAAACCTCCGGTGATGATCATGTCCTTCTTGCGGTCAACGATGTAGAAGTACCCCTCTTCGTCCCGATAGCCGATATCGCCCGTGTGATGCCAGCCATGCGTGCGAATTTCAGCCGTAGCTCCTGGCAGTTTGTAGTAGCCGCGCGTCACCAAAGAACCGCGCGCGACAATTTCGCCGATGGTGTTCGCGGGTAGGACGCGCCCATCTTCATCCATCAAGGCGAGTGTCACGGCGGATGTCGGTTTGCCGCAGCTTCGCAGCCGCTCTATATGGTCCCCGGCGGCTGCCGCGGCTACCGTTTTCTGGTCTAACCAGGTCAGCAGCATCGGCGCTTCGGTCTGGCCATAGCTCTGGCAAATGCACGGCCCAAACACTTCCACGGCTTTCTTAAATTTGTCGGGTGAGACGGGCGAAGCTACGATTAAAAAAACGCGCAAGCTCGAATAATCGAAATCCCCCAGTTGCGGATGGTTCAACAGCGCATACAGTGCCGTCGGCGGCAGGAACATATGAGTGACGCGGTATCGCTCGATATTCCGCAAAACCTCAAGCGCATCAAACGCTGGCATAACCACATTGGTAGCGCCAAGCGAAGTCATCACGAAGGCTACTACACCGGCGGCGTGTGAAAGCGGCGCGCTCGTCAGGCAAAGACGGTCCGTCGTGTCACCCGCCCAGTATCGGCCGGCCATTTCTGTCATGGTTCCCCAAGCCAAATCCGTAACCATCACGCCCTTTGCCGCGCCCGTGGTTCCTCCGGTTGGAACAAGGCCCATCAACCGGTCTGGATTTCCGTACGGATCACCCCAGTCGATTTCCTCACTAGCCGACGCGGAGCCACCTTCCATAAATTTGTCTAGCGACGGATTCGCGCCGTCCTCAGCGTCGATGCAGATGCAATGCCGCAGCGTCGGAACGTGCACTTTTAACTCGTCGACTCGATCGCGATAGCTGCTGTGGTAGAAGAGCCAGGAGACCTCCGCATAAATCATGTACTCAGCGTTAGCGTCCGACGCATTGCGGGAGTTAATCGGTACCCAGACCGCCCCCGCGCGCAGAATCCCCAACATGCAAAACAAGACTCGCGCATCATTCGGCGAATAAATCGCAGCGCGCTCTTCCCCGTTTAACCCGTTCGCCATCATCGCGCGCGCGATTCTGTGCGTGACCTCACGCATTTCTTCGTATGTGTAACGTCTCACACCGTCGATGATTGCCGTCCGCTCTGGGCAGGCGTCAGCGCCTTTATCGAAATAGTCGATCGCACGCATCTTCAGGTCTTCTCTCGGCTGCGTAGACTGTGATCGCTGTCCTCACGACATGAGTTTTGCCTTCACGAATCCGTAACTTTCGAGCGCTCCGAGAAGTTCGCGATGTCCAAATGCCGCAGTGGGGGAAGCGAAACCGACCTTGCGTGGCATAGCATGGATCAGATGGTGCGCAGCAAGCGCTTGCAGCAGCCCGGTTTGCCGATAACAGCAGGTTCCAAACATCACGCATTTCGCGAATGAGGTCGCTCCTCGTCCGACAACCACATCGATCGTTCGTTGCTCGCGTGTATTTTCACGCGGCGGAGTTCCCCCTTGCACCGAGTTGGCCATTTCGGAGAGTTTTCGTTCGCGCTCCTCTTTTGGCAACGGCCGAATCTCTTTCTCGAAATGTTTTTCTGTCGCGAGAACATTTTCCATAAGCTGCCGATCCAGTATTCCCCCCATCGACCGAACGTTGGCCACCTGCGGATGGTCCTTGTACCACACGGGGTGCGGGAAACCGCCCCACGCCAATGCCAGTTGCGTTTCAACGGAGCTGGGCACGATCACCTCATGCCCCTGCGCGCGCACCCATGGCTTATATCGGTTTTGCTCCAAGTAGAAAGCTTCTGTTTGAATCACGGCGAAAATCGTTTGTGTGGATCCGAATGTCGGCGTGCCCTTAAACATCGACAGAGTCTCGAGTGTGTCAATGCCGCTCGTCTCAAGGCATATTTGCGCGGCGATATCGCTGGTAGCCGACATGTATGCCGTCGCCGGGGCGGCGAGCAATCCTGCGCGTGCAAACTTCGCGCTCCATTTCTCCTCAACTTCGCGTAGCCACGCCTGTTCCCCGCTGATATCAAGATAATGGCACCCCGCGGCGAGACAGGCTTCGATTACGCGAGGCCCGTGGTAAAGGAATGGACCGACGGTGTTGCATACCACCTTGGCGCCTGCGAACAACTTCTCCAGCTCGCCCGGTGAGTTGCCGGTTTCCGCGATCTCGTACTCCGCGGTTTCAATTCCCGGCACATGGCTCAATACTTCTTCGATCTTGCCTCGATTGCGCCCGGCCGCTAGAAAAGGCACGTTGTACTCTCGGAGGAATTCCGCGACCAGCCGCCCCGAAAAGCCGCTCGCTCCGTAAAGAACTACTGGTCTCTTTTCGGCCATCGCATACCTCGTTTCCGCGAAGAGTCGAGGGAGGTTGCCTGCTCTTCTGATCTCCTAATCTGGGCATCCTATGCTAAAGTCGCTTTTTCGCTAGTAGGAACCTTTCGGAAACCTGGTATCGGGAGGATCCACCATGCAAGACAAGCCCTATTGCGCGGTAGAAGTCACGGCAGAAATTATTGGCGGAAAATGGAAGCCGCTGATTTTGTTTTATCTACAGGACAAAACCCGCAGGTTCGGCGAAATTCACAGGCTGATCCCAAAAGTGACGAAGAAGATGCTCACTCAACGGCTTCGCGAACTCGAAAACAGCGGAATCGTTCGCCGCAAAGTGTTCGCACAAGTTCCGCCACGAGTCGAGTATTCGCTCACCAGACATGGCCAGAGCCTGCGCCCTATTCTGGAATCGATGTCGGCTTGGGGTGATCGGCATCGCTCGCGCTACGGCGGCGCGCAGTAACAGTGAATTAACTGAGCGTCGATCATTCGTCTGAAGCGATCAATTCAACAACATGGAAAGTTCTTGCGCTGCACTGCGAAGTTGCGGAAGGAATTTGGTCTGTAGCTCCTGAATGGTCACTCGTTGCGCATGCGTTCCGACATTCAGCGCCGCCACCACTTTTCCGTTAGCGTTCTGGATGGGTACGGCCATGGAGCGCAATCCAAGCTCCAACTCCTGATCGACGAGCGAGTACCCATTCCGCAAAACGAGACGCAGTGCTTGCCTCAATTTCTCCGCGCTTACAATCGTTCTGTTTGTATAGCGCCTAAGTTGAACGCGCTCAAAAAAAGACTCAAGCTCCTCAGGCGGCAAGTTCGCCAGCAGCACACGTCCCATTGAAGTGCAAAACGCAGGCAAGCGGCTGCCCACTCCTAGATCGATCGACATGATGCGCGTTACGTTTGCCCGCACCACGTAGATGATATCGAGGCCCTCGAGAGTAGCGATAGAACAGGATTCGTGCAGTACGTGGCTGACGTTCTCCAATACCGGCTGGGCGGATGCGGCTAGCGGCATCGAGGAGATGTAGGAGTGCCCAAGTGCTAAGATGCGGGGCTGAAGAAAAAAGTGATGGCTGTCGTCGGTGCCGGCGAACCCAAGCTTCATAAGAGTGTAAAGGCACCGGCGTACTGCGGCTCGCGAAAATCCTGTCTTCGCGCTCACTTGCGAAATAGTTTGCTGGCGCTTTTGCGTCGAGAAGGCCTGTATCACTGCCAAGCCGCGCGCCAAAGATGTCATGAAGTTCGGGTCACCACTGTACTCATCGAGGGGCATCGATGGTTCGCCGCGCGTTTTCCCAGTCGACGATACACCGCGCGTTTGTTTCCGCGTGCTGGCGCGAGAGTTGGCAAGGGACATGGGCCCTCCGATATGAAGTCGCAAAGGATACTCCAGTCGGTCGATATGCGCACGAGATTTCGATAATCGGTCTTGACAAAACTTCTCCTCCCTTGCATAAATTTGTTTTAACTTCCGAATACTCGCCCGCACTATAGGCGGTGCGGAGGCTTTTCTGCTTTTGTATCATTGCGGAATGACGCGCGAATTGGCGCCTCGTTAGCTGCAAGGAGGTAGTGGCGTGGCCAAGATTGCTGCATACCGCAGGCCGAATCCGGAGACGCAGCCCGCTTATCTCCATCCTGCATATGCTTCCTCCATCAAGCGCGCCCCCGCGAAATCGCTCATTTATCTGCCGCAAACACTTTCGGAAGTCACCGGGCCGTCCTTCACAACGGCCGCGATTGATGTGAAGGCCTGCGACCTCACGCACCAGCATTCCGGCGACCCGCTCGGCGAACGCATCATCGTCAGCGGTCAAGTGTTGGACGAAGATGGAAGGCCATTGCGAAATTCCCTCATTGAGGTCTGGCAGGCCAACGCGGCGGGCCGCTACCTGCACAAGCGCGACCAACATGAAGCTCCCCTAGACCCGAACTTCACAGGATGCGGACACACGCTTACAGATGCGGAAGGGCGCTACCGATTCGTGACTATTCGCCCCGGCGCGTATCCCTGGGGCAACCATCACAATGCCTGGCGGCCCGCACACATCCATTTCTCCGTTTTCGGTGCGGGGTTCGCATCGCGTTTGGTCACTCAGATGTACTTTCCCGGCGACCCGCTTTTGCCCTTTGATCCGATTTTCAATTGCACCGCGGATGAAAACGCCCGCATCCGGCTGATCTCGCGGTTTGATTGGGAAAACACAATTCCCTCGCAGGCTCTGGGCTTCCGATTTGATATTGTGATGAATGGGCGCGAGGCCACGCCCATGGAGACTTAGAATGAGCCGCCAAGCTACGACATCGCAAACCGTCGGCCCCTTCTTCTCCATCGGTCTGTGCACAGCAATAAAAGAAAACCTGGTGGGCGCCGGAACGACCGGAGAGCGCGTAACCATTGAAGGCCGTGTGCTCGATGGCGACGGCAAGCCTGTGCCCGACGCGATTCTCGAAATCTGGCAAGCGAACTCTTACGGGAAATACTCGCATCCCGAGGATCAACAGGACAAGCCGGTGGAACCAAGCTTCGCAGGTTATGGCCGAGTCCCGACCAATGACGAGGGAAAGTTTCGCTTCACAACCATCAAACCGGGACGAGTGCCGGACCTGGATGGAAAGCTGCAAGCCCCCCACATCGCCGTGTCCGTTTTTGCGCGAGGATTGCTGCGCCGTCTGGTGACCCGAATTTATTTTCCTGATGAACCAGCAAACGCCACAGATTTTGCGTTGAATCTGGTCGAGCCGTCGCGGCGCGAGACGTTAATCGCCAAAAAGATCGCGAGCGGCGACCTCAAATGGGATGTTGTCCTCCAGGGATCGGGCGAGACCGTATTTTTTGACTGCGGCCTGTAGCGCTCAAAATATGCTTTCGTTTATTTCCAAACGCGCTTCGCCGTTTCAACCACGAGTCGCAGTTTGGCCCATTGTTCGTCTTCGGTTAACAAATTGCCTTCCATCGTGGATGCGAATCCGCATTGCGGGCTCAGTGCAAGGTTGTCGATCGGGAAATGGCGCCCAGCCTGCTCGATTCTCCGGACGAGGTCGTCGCCACTCTCGAGCTGCGGCAGTTTTGAGCTGACCAGCCCAAGCACGACCCTCTTGTTTTTCGGAATGAAGCGCAGAGGTTCAAACGTTCCGGACCGTTCATCATCGTACTCAAGCAAGAAGCGATCCGCGGCCATGGTCGTAAACAGTTTTTCAGCGATCGCGTCATAGCCGCCCTCGGCGTACCAGTGGCTACGATTGTTCCCGCGGCAAAGGTGCACCGCCAGCGTCACTCCGGGGCGGCGCGCCGCTTCCAAACAAGCATTGTCCGCGCGTATGGAATCATCCAGCAGCGCTTCCGGATCAACTTTCATCTCTGTGCGGATCCACTCGCGCCATTTCGGATCGAGGTAATAGCTGTAGCGCGGAGCATCTATCTGAATGTATTTCACGCCTTCGGCCGCGAGCCTCGCAAGCTCCGTCTTCATGATGCCGACTATGTCCCACAAAAGTGCGGAATGATTCTCATATACTTTGTCCGTGACTCCGCGTTTGAAAGAAATTGCCGGGAACTGCGTGGCGCTGGGCAATGTCATTTTGATCGCGCCGGGAGAATTCGCTTTCAGGAACGTGAGTTCGTGTCCAGTAAGCGGGCGCACCTGCCGCAGCTTTGAGGTCACAATACCGGTCACGCTGCTCTCCCGAGCCCCTTTCGCTTCGCCGGCCTTCCACGAGCGCGCCACGGCATCGCCCATGTCGAAGCCGTCGACCGCGTCAGTAAAGTCGCTCATAAAATTTCGGCGTCGCAGCTCGCCATCGGTGAAAATCTCCAAGCCAAGTTCCTTTTGCTTGCCGAGAACGCGAAGGATTTCGCGATCCTCGACTTCACGGAGATGCTGCGGATCTTCTGCGGCATTTTGCCGAGCGGCCAGCAGCTCGGGCGGCCGCAGAAAGCTTCCTACTTGGTCGGCTCGATATTCCGCGCACATTTTTTGGACCTCCTATTTTATGAGGCGACGAGGGTAGCGGCTGCGGCGCGCAGTGTCAAATCGACCCACGTAAGAAGATATCGAGCGAACCGTTCAGTGTCCTCAGATTGTCGATGGACTTGCATCTGTGGCAAGATGCGCTTCACTTCGTAACGTGAAGCGAGGAGGGCTGCGATGTTCCTGCGAGACGCTTGGTATGCCGTCGCCTGGGATCACGAAATCAAACATGCGCCGTTTGGACGCGCAGTTTGCGGCGAGCCCATCGTGCTGTATCGCCAAACCAACGGAGCGCTTTCTGCTTTTGAGGATTGCTGCCCACATCGCCTGCTTCCGCTCTCCAAGGGATATTTGAAAGGCGATCACTTGGTCTGCAAATATCACGGCCTGGAATTCGATGAGTGCGGCCAATGCGTCTGGATGCCCGGCCAGCAAGGGATTCACAAGGAAGCGAAGATGCGGATTTATCCGGTAGCCGAGCGCCATCGTTTTATTTGGGTCTGGATAGGTGATCCCGCGCTGGCCGACGAAAAAAAGATTCCCGATCTGCGCTGGTGCTCCGATCCCAAGTGGATCTTCGAAGGAAGCACCTATCATGTGCACTGCAATTACCAGCTTCTGGTGGACAACTTGATGGACTTATCGCACGAAACCTACGTACATCCATCCAGTATCGGCCAGCACGAGATCGTAGAGGCGCCGATCAAAGTGGAATCAGATGACGCTTCGGTGACCGTCACCCGGTGGATGTACAACATCGATCCGCCGCCGTTCTGGGCGGCAAATCTGAAGTCGCAGGAAAAATGCGACCGCTGGCAGATTTGCCAGTTTTCTCTGCCCTCGAACGTGATGATCGACGTGGGCGTTGCTTTGGCTGGCAGCGGGGCGGCGCGCGGAGATCGCTCGCACGGTGTGACTGGAATCGTCGTGAATCTGATGACGCCGGAAACAGAAACCTCAACCTGGTATCACTGGGGCATGGCTCGCGATTTTCAAACTGACGACCGGGGTCTTACGATGCGGATTCGTGATGGACAAGCCGCTGTATTCACCGAAGATTTGGAAATCCTAAACTCGCAGCAGGAAAACATTTTGCGGCGCACCGATCGCGAACTGCTCAATTTGAAAATTGACGCTGGCGGCGTGAATGCCCGCCGGATCATCGAGCGCGAGCTGGAACGCCAGGCAAACACTGCGCACGCCGCCATGTAGCTCACGCTTGCCCTGGGGCAGGAAGGGTCTTTAGAGGTGAGGCCTTTTCGCCGTCCGGAGCGGCGCCAATGCTTCGACCTCGCAAGCAATAAGGCCGCCGCCATATCCCAGGCTCGGACTTTACACCCAGAGTTTCTGATTTATTTTCAAGCCATGTTCGCGACAATACGACACGTAGTGGTTGATGAACCAGAAGACGTCCAGAGTTTCTAAGAGATTGTCGCTGTCATCGTAGAACTCAAGCGAAGCGTTTAGATAAAAGAAAGTCTTCATCCCGTTTGGATCATCGGAAACCAGCGTGTGAATTGCTCCGGGGTTTTCGCGGACGTAGCTCCCCGGCCTCGCTACCCAATCGTACTCAAGATAGCGCCAGCTCCCCTCAAGCGTGCAGGCAAACACAGGGCCTCGATGCCGATGGCGACCCAGCTTTCCTCCCTTTTTCACCCAGAGAATATTGGCGAACGCTCCGTTCCGCACATCAAATGCCAAATGGCGAATATAGACATTTTCGATGAACGGCACGTAAGGAGACTCTTCTTCGCTCGCGCCGATGTGCACGTCCGGGCGCGCATATTCGAGCGTGATTGCTTCGAGGCTGCTGGTTGTGTCGATCTTCGGCATATTGGCCTCCACTTAATCTGCGCAAATGGATTAACGCAGTGCCGTGCGAATGTCAATTCGGCAATGGCTTTACTTCGTTGCGCCGTGGGAGTCCTTTGCTTCATTGGCCCGCGCAATCACGTAAGCACGAATGGCCTCGGCGTCTCGCCGCGACAAGTCTTTTGAAAAAGAAACCATGCCGTTCGGCTGCAGCAATCCGTCCAAAACCACATCGAACCATTGATCGTTCGCGAGAGTGGCTGAATATCGCAGGTCCGGCAGGACTCCGCCGCTGACCGCTACGTCGCCGTGGCATCCGGAACAGAATCGCTGGTAGAGACGCTTGCCACTCTCGATCGTCGCCGCACTCGCGGTCGATTTGGGAGGATTTAGAACCGGCAGCTCCATTTCTTGCACGGGCGGCAGACTCGCGTTCCCGCCTAGTTTGAAAGCAAGCATGCGTCCGATGTTTGGCCTTCTTCCTGCCTTCAAAGCAACTTCCCCGGTTGCCAGCGCGAAGACTCCACCCCATCCGGAAAGTACCGCAACATATTGCTCGCCTTTCACTTCGTAAGACACCGGGCCCGCCATAACGCTACTTTGAACATCCATCGACCAAACCTTTTCGCCCGTGTCTGTTCGATACGCTTCGAAATGACCGTCCGCAGTTCCCTCGAAGACAAGATTCCCTGCCGTCGAAAGAGTGCCGCCATTCCACGGCACTGGTCGCTGCACGCTCCAAACTTGTTTCTGCTGAATTGGATCCCACGCCACCAAACGACCGGTAATGCTTTTGAGAATGGCTGTCTTAACCTTCGGATCTTGAGGCATTCCCGCGGCTGCGAAGTCGATTCCATCGTTTGTAGCGAGCGATTTCCATTCGAATTGCGGATCAGACTTGTAGAAAAAACCCGCCTCCTGAATCGGAATGTAGACGAGCCCGGTAAGCGGGCTGTAAGACATCGGCTGCCAACTATGCGCGCCGAGTGGTCCCGGAACGACAGGCTTGGTATCCTGTCCCCTGGAATAGCGCGCACTCGCGTTTTCCACCGGACGCCCGGTCTTCGTGTCTATCGCGTTTGCCCAGTTGACGAACGTGTACGGCTTCGCGGAAATGAGCGCGCCTGTCGAGCGGTCGAGCACGTAGAAGAATCCGTTTTTCGGAGCGTGCAACAAAACTTTGCGAGTCTGCCCGTCGATGGGAATATCAGCAAGGATGATTTGCTCGTCCGAATCGTAATCCCAATCATCCGCCGGATCTTCCTGGTAGTGCCAGACGTATTCCCCCGTCTCCGGTTTGAGCGCGACGATCGAGCAAGTCAGAAGCCCGTCTTCGCGCTTCGGATTTCGATACTTTTCATTCCACGGACCTCCGTTGCCGGTCCCGATGTAGAGTAAATCGAGTTCAGGATCGTAAACGATGGCGTCCCAAACGGTACCGCCTCCTCCGTGCTTCCACCAGTCTCCGCTCCAGGTCTTCGCGGCCTTTTCGAGAATCGGACTCTCAAACGGTTTCGACGGATCGCCCGGCACAGTGTAAAAACGCCAGACCAGGTTGCCCGTTTCTGCCCCATACGCGGAGACGTATCCTCGCACTCCCATTTCCGCACCGCCGTTCCCAATGATTACGTTTCCCTTCACAACTCTCGGCGCGCCAGTGATCGTATGTCTCCACTTGGGATCGATAGTCAGGGTCTCCCAGATTTTCTTCCCGGTCGCCGCATCGAGCACGATCAGCCTGCCGTCCAATGTTCCGAAGAAGATTTTTCCCTGCCACGCCGCTACCCCACGGTTGACAACATCGCAGCACGCGTTAACGCCCCATTCCGGAGGAACCTTCGGATCGTAGCTCCACAGTAGTGAACCTGTAGCAGCATCGAGCGCGAATACTTTGCTCCATGCCGAAGTAAAATACATTCTTCCGTCAATGACCAGCGGAGTCGCCTCCTGTCCTCGGCGCGTATCGAGGTCGTAATACCAAGCGAGTCCCAATTGTCCGACGTTGTGATCGTTGATGTCTTTCAAGGGGCTGAAGCGCTGTTCGTTATAAGTGCGGCCGTAGCTCATCCAATTCCCCGGCTCGCGATCGGCGTTCGTAATTCGCGTGCCGTCAATCTCCGCCGCTTTCGCGCCGTTGTTTGCCGGCGGTTCAGCTGGTTGGCGGGAGTTGCGACTGCATCCCGAAATTGCTGCTACCGTTAAAAAAATTACGACCATGGAGGAATTGCGGATGGTAGTGTAAGTTCGTCTCATGCAATTCACATTGGCGTCACAATCGCCGAGAGTTTCGGTGCCACCAGGAACGGCAAAGTGTACACCAACAGCCGTCTCCCGATTTCGAACGCCTTGGCAAAGATCATGCAGCTGCGAGAAAAGCTAACACGCGCAGAAATAAAATCCTACTGAACTGGAAACGTCATGCAAACTGCCGGACGACTAAAAGTCGACAATCTCGTCGCCATCGATACTCACGTTCACATTGAGTCCGACGGCGGCCACGAAGTGAACGAAGCTGCGCGCAAGTATTTCGGCGCGACCGGCGATGTTCCGAGCGGCCCTGCCATCGCTGAATATTATCGCTCGCGAAAGATCGCCTGTGTCGTCTTCTCAGTTGACGAGCGCCTTACCGGCAGAAAACAAATCCCGAATGACGAAGTCGCCGCGTTAGCGGCGGCGAACAGCGACATCATGATCGCGTTCGCCAGCGTGGACCCCACGCGCGGCCCGGAAGCCGTCAGCGAAGCGCGCCGTTTGATCGCTGCCGGCGGAATTAGCGGATTCAAACTGCACCCGCCGATCCAACAATTCCATGCCAACGACCGTATCGCTTATCCGTTTTACGAAGTGCTCGCCGAAGCGCGCATGCCCGTGATTTTTCACACCGGACACAGCGGCATCGGCACCGGCATGCCCGGCGGCGGAGGCGTCCGTTTGAAATACGGAAATCCCATGGATATCGATGACGTTGCGGTCGATTTCCCGGACATGCCTCTCATCATGGCCCATCCGTCGTTCCCCTGGCAGGATGAAGCCATTTCCATATGCTTGCACAAGCCGCAGGTCTACATCGATCTCTCAGGTTGGTCGCCGAAATATTTTTCGCCGACCCTCATTCAATACGCAAACACTCTGCTCAAGCAGAAAGTGCTTTTTGGTTCTGACTTCCCTCTCATCACGCCCGACAGATGGCTTGCCGACTTCGAAAAAATTGCTATTCGAGACGAAGTCCGGCCTCTGATCCTCAAACAAAACGCAGCCCGCCTCCTGAAGCTAGATCAAACGGATTAGAAAAAGGCCAATTGAACGAAATCCTAAACAAGTGTGCTTGCGAAGGCCTACCGCAGAGCCATTCCCTTTTCCACCGGAAACTGATCTCCGTCGGCTGATTCCCGCCATTCCGCGTTATACGCCGCGCCTATAAGCACGACGATGGCCGTCAAGTACATCCACAAAAGCAAGCCGATCGCAGCCGCTAACCCGCCGTACACCACGTCGTACGGCATCTTTCGAACATACACGCCGAAAACAATATCAACTACCCACCACAGCACCGTCGCGACCGCTGCGCCCGGAAGCCGATCCATATAGCCCTTATCCTGCGGACGCCCTATCCGGTAGAGCAGCACCAGCACGAACATAGAAAGTGCGAAGACCACGCCGACTTGAAAAATAAACACTACCGCCTTAATCAAATCCGGCAATCCGAACTGCAGGATCAGCCATCTTCGCGCTTGTTTGCCGAAAACCGTCAGTATGACAACCGCCAGCGAAGGCACGATCGTCAGAACCAGCAGCGCCATTGCGCGCAGATAAGTCCGCAAGTAGCCGGTCTGAATTAAATCGCCCTCGATAACCCGAAATCCTTCGACGAAGCCCATCATCACCTGCGACCCCGCAAGCAGCGTTCCTCCGAGCCCAAGCAAAAACCACTTCCAGGGATGCAGTCCTTTGCGCATGAAATATTGCACTACCACGTCTTCGCTCCCGGGCGGAAGAATCAAACGCAGATGTTCCGGCAAATCTCTCAATGCAGTGTGAAATGATTCTTTGCTGCTCAGCACACCCAGCACCAGCAGCAGCATGGGGAAAAAAGCGAGGAACATATTGAACGCGATCGCCTGGCTCAGCGTGACGCAGCCGGGAAACACGCGCCCCAACCCGCGAAAAAGAAGTCTCAGTATGCGGTCCATCGTTTCGTCCGGGATTATACGAGGACTAACCCCTAAACGTGCTGATATTTATGCGACGTGAGTCCTCCACTTTCCAACTGTTTATTACCCGGCTCGGCGATGAAGGTTCCACGGTCTTACGGCCGCGCAACCCTTATACAATCGCTCTAGAATGTGACCCATTACCTGGATCACTTTGTCGTCTGGCTTGCCGCACTACGTATCGCGGAGTAAACTTCTCGCGAACGTTCCCAAGGACAGCGCATGACCACCACGCCGAAAGTTGACGCTCCCACGCGCAGCGAAGAAGTTATTCGCAAGCACAAGGAATTCATCTGGCCTTCAGTCACCAATTATTACGAGCACCCGCTCGTCGCCGACCACGCTTCGATGCAATATCTTTGGGACGTCGAAGGCAATAAGTACCTCGATTTTTTTGGCGGCATCGTCACGATCGGAGTGGGCCACTGCAATCCTAAGGTCACTTCGAAAATTAAAGCTCAGGTGGATAAACTCCAGCACACCTCGACGCTCTATCCCAACGAAGCCGTCGTCGCGCTTGCCGAAAAACTTGCCGAAATCACTCCCGGCAAACTGCAGAAGAGCTTTTTCACCAGTTCCGGCACGGAAGCAAACGAAGCGGCGATTCTTCTGGCGCGCAGCGCCAGCCCGAGTTACGACATCGTCGCTCTTCGCCACGCGTATTCTGGCGGCTCTGCTCTGGCGAAATCCGTCACCGCACAATCCGCTTGGCGCAAAGCGGGAGTCATCAGCGTTGGCGTCTCGCACGCCGTGAATCCCTATTGCTACCGCTGTCCGCTGCATTTGAAATATCCCGAATGCGGCGTGGCGTGCGCGAACGACGTTGAAGGCGTAATTCAAACCACCACCAGTGGCTCGATTGCTGCGTTCATTGCTGAGCCGATTCAAGGCGTCGGTGGGTTCATCACGCCTCCGCCGGAATATTTCAAAATCGTGCATCGCATCGTTAAAAATTACGGCGGTCTTTTTATTTCCGATGAAGTGCAGACTGGCTGGGGCCGCACGGGCAAAAAATGGTGGGGCATCGAACAGTGGGAAGTTACGCCGGACATCATCACCTCCGCCAAGAGCATGGCCAACGGCGTTCCGGTTGGCCTGACAATCACCACTTCCGAACTCGCCGGTAAATTCCAAGGTCTGAATATCGCCACGTTTGGCGGTAACCCGGTCACGTCCGTCGCAGCGCGCGCCGTGATTGAAGTGATCGAGGAAGAAAATCTTCTCGAGAATACGCATGTGGTCGGCGGCTACTTCCGGAAGAAACTCGAAGAGATGCAGCAGAAATATCCGCTCATCGGTGACGTTCGCGGCATGGGCATGATGCAAGCGCTCGAACTTGTGAAAGACCGCCAAACGAAAGAGCCTGCCGCGCAGGAAGCAAATCAAGTCATGGAACGCACCCGCGCCAACGGCCTCCTCGTCGGCAAAGGCGGCCTCTACAGCAACACCATCCGCATGGCCCCGCCCATGAACATTGGAAAAGCCGACGTGGACGAAGCCATCCGCCTCCTAGACAAATCTTTCAGCGAGGTGCGGGACTAGTGGCCGCGCCCATCAACGTGCGCGATCTTCCGTCGTCAACGGATGTCCGCGATTACCGCAGAGGAACGCTGCTCGGCTCGTTAATCGTTCTCGTTGGTATGCTCTTTGGACTAGTAGTACTTTTCGGGCTCATAAGCCATAACCCAGGTATGCACTTGAGTTCGATCCTGCTCGCCATGGCATTGCCGACATCTTTTGTTTTGATAGGGCTTTTGATCATTGGCAGAGCGAAGTTAGCCCTTTGGCTTATGTATCTCCTGGCCGCGGGCCTCCTTTATTCCTTTTTGTCGCAGATTGTGCACGCCTTCCAGACGAGGCGTTCCAATGACATCTACGCGGTATTCTTCGATGTTATTTGGGTGGGTTTTTGGCTGTCTATCGTGATGTACTTTCGCAATCGGCGCAGAATGTTTACGGGGTTTTGGGGTAGTCTCGGGACCAATACTTCGGCCGACAGGACAATTCATGGCGACAGCAACTAGCGCGGCGACACTTTGCAGGAACCACATCAACGGCAAGTGGGTGGAATCGCACTCGACGAAGATTGTCGAGCGGCGGAACCCTGCGAACACCGACGAAGTCGTTGCGCGCATCCCACTTTCCACGCGCGAGGAAATGAAAGAAGCCATCGCAGCCGCCAAAGCAGCTTTCCCTGCCTGGCGCGAAACTCCCGCTCCCAACCGCGGAAAAATTCTTTTCAACGCCACCCGCCTGATGCAGGAACAAAAAGAAAATTTGGCGCGGCTCTTGACGCGTGAAGAAGGCAAAGCCCTGAAGGATTCTCTCGGCGAAGTCCAGCGCGCCATCAATATTACTGAATTCATGGCCGGCGAAGCGCGCCGGCTGAACGGCGAAACTCTCACCAGCGAACTGCCCAGGAATTTTTCTTATACCATTCGCCAACCCCTAGGCGTCGTCGGCGCGATCACGCCATGGAATTTTCCCGTCGCGATTCCCGTGTGGAAAATCGCTCCGGCTCTCGTTTGCGGCAACACGGTTGTTTTCAAGCCCGCAACGCTCACTCCGCTATGCGCCATGAAAATTGTCGAAATTTTCGAACATGCTGGTCTCCCCCCGGGCGTGCTGAATCTCGTGATGGGCTCGGGCCGCGAAACGGGCGATGAACTCGTGCAGAATCCACTCGTCCACGGACTTTCCTTCACCGGCTCAAACGAAGTCGGCTGCGCGCTCTACGCTTCCGGCGCGCAGCGCCTGAAAAAAATTCAGTGTGAGATGGGCGGCAAG
>Ga0209330_1000335_pt1 | contig 21600 bp, 22 predicted proteins | sample JacPinW_OM2H0_O3_FD_187969 | JGI IMG/M metagenome (GOLD analysis project Ga0209330, IMG submission 187969) | Forest soil microbial communities from Algoma, Ontario, Canada - Jack Pine, Ontario site 1_JW_OM2H0_O3 (SPAdes) (version 2) | ecosystem: Environmental > Terrestrial > Soil > Boreal...
AAGCGGTCATGCAGCGAGACGCCAACCATCCCGGCCAGATGATCGTAACAAGTTCGAGCGGCACGTAGCCTGCTGGGGGTGCTGGGCACAAACTTATCGCGGACGCCGCCTGCGAGGACGCTTAACCCTTCCAGCACGTCGGCAACTTCAGGGCCTTCCAAACTGTAGAAGCGATGCTTCCCCTGAACGAGCACCCGGACGAGGTGAGTGGCCTTAAGTCGATGCAGGTGAACGCTCGCGGTTGACGGACTCACGTCAGCCACAGCCGCAAGCTCCGTGCTTGTTCGCGCATGGCCATCCATCAGGGAGAAGAGTATGCGAGCGCGTGCCGGTTCCCCGATAGCGGCTGCAATATTACAGGCTGCGGCGTCAGCGTGATTCCCGACATCCATACTTTCATGTTAGACGAAGTATCGATGTTGGTCAACGGGGCAGATGCAGCTCCGCACCGATGCGACGAGAGTATTCGAGCGGGGGAAAATCAGTTTACATGTCTGCTGATTGTTTTTAGATATTCGCGGCCGCGCTCAAAGCCACGCTTGAAGGGTTCGCTTTCGTGCATGCGCGGGTGCAGATCACCGAGCACTTTGTGGCATTGCTCGTACGTCCGATCTCGGTTCTTCAAATGCAGAGCAGCTTCGAAGCCGCAGCGGAAGTAGCGCTCGTCGTCTTCGAATTTAGCGCCGGTGGTCTCGTATTTCTCTTTCTCGATGTTGCGCAGACCGAGCCACCACTTGTCGCGAGCTTGGTCGATACTTTCCGCGCCGGCGTCTTCCAGTGCGCCGCGAATGGCGTCGGCCTCGTTGTTATCGGCCATCACTACGACGACCGAGCGGCCTTTGCGCAAGGCATCCTCGTAGATGAACATTTCGTCTTCCGGCAGTCCTTCGAAAACGTTGCCCTCAATGGCTCCGCCGGCCGCGCCACCGCCTACCGCGCCAAGCGCGCCGAGAAGCACTCCGCCGACAACGCCAATGGCGAGCACCTGGCCGACTCCCGGGATCAGAAAGCTCGCGAGCATCGGGACAAGTCCAACTCCGCCTGCGACTCCGATGGCGCCTCCAAGAGCGGCGCCCATCGCCTTACCCATCCCCGGTTCCTCTCCTGCGACAGTAGGGACGGAGGCGAGTTCCTTTTCGGTGGCGTCAGGCGTGAGAACGGTGATTCGATCTTTCGGAATGTCTAGCGGGCCGAGTTCAGCAACGCCACGCTCTGCATCTGATCGCGATTTGAATACGCCTACGACGGCCTTCATGGGTCCTCTCTTTCGAGCCCGTATGATATGTCTCCAATTCCGGTAACGCAACCCTACACTTGAGACCGGCGGGAGCAAACGAAGTGATTCGCTAGAGCAAACGAACAGTCTTTCAGCAGCGTTCGATGATCGTGGCGATGCGTTGGTGTCCGATGGCGATAGCGCCACTCCATGCAGGATTTCCTGTTCAGCGACGACCGGTGTAAAATGCAAACATGACCGAGAAAATCAAGAAAGACGATGCCGAGTGGCGTTCGAAACTGACGGACGAACAATTCCAGGTGACGCGGAAGAAGGGAACTGAGCCGCCATTCACCGGCGAGTACGCGGACACGGAAACGAAGGGGACGTATGTTTGCGTGTGTTGTGGGCAGCCGCTTTTCAGCTCGGACGCAAAATACCATTCTGGTTCGGGCTGGCCGAGCTACTACCAGCCCATCGCTGCCGAGAATGTCGAGATGGAACGAGACCTGAGTCATGGCATGGTGCGGACAGAAGCCATCTGCAGCCGCTGCGACGCGCATCTGGGGCATGTTTTCGAAGACGGGCCGGAACCCACGGGGCTGCGGTTTTGCATCAACTCTGCTGCGTTGCGGCTTGAGGAAAAAGACAAGTAGAAATCCGCAATCCAACGGCGCACACTTCTTCCTAACTATCTCCCTGGAATCCTAGTGGCTGAGGAAAATAACTTGCGGATGGCCATTTCCAATATTTGAATCCAGAGAAATCGCTCGCACGTCGCTCGGTGAAACAATATAGAAGACAAGATTGGTCGGAAATCCAGCAATCAGCAGCGGTGTCATAGTCCCGCGACCGTCCGCCGCGACCGAATAAGTGGCTGAGAACGGAATGTCCGTAGAGGGAGGCGGGTTGGGAGGAATAAATTCGTCCAGAGTACCCGCGATGTTTCCGCCGCCTCCGGAACTCAGTTCGCCGATCATGTTCACTGCTAGGGTGTCCGCTTCCTGGGGCGCGGACAGGACATAACTGCCCTGAACGGACGTGAGCGAGAAGGGAGCGCCGGTTTGTGACTCGAGAAGGCCGTATGTAGCAGCCGAGTCAGAACCAATGATGAATCCTTGATTGGGTCCAATCAGGTAGGCGGCAGCGAGCCGGTTGTTCGAACTCGTAAACCCTACGCGCCCGTTCTGAAATACCTGGTAAGTGACAGGGAGCGGGTTCGACGCCGGAACGGCGGTAACGGTTCCGCCATCGTTCTGGTCGAAGGAGAAGGTCGCGCTCCCGTCACCTGAAGTCGACGTCAACAAGCCTGCGAAGACGGTCGAGTTCGAGCCGGAAATCCCTGTGCCGACGAGTCCGGTCCCGGATACCACGCCAGAACCTTGCAAGACGCTCTGAATGAATTGTGTCCCGGGGTCTTGAAGGAGCATTTCGCCGCCCAGCCGGGGGAGGGGATTCGTCGTAGACGCCGGGTCAACCTCTGCAAAGAAAATGTCGTTGGCTGACACGAAATAGAATGTAAACGTGAGAGTGACCTGCGCGCCCGTTGGCGGTTGAAATGTCATTGTTGCAAGGCCCTTCGAATTCGCAGTCCCCACCTCGAAGCCACCCGTGAGAGACAGTTGCGGGGAATACACGCCTCCATCGTTAAAATCAGCGGTGCCCGACTTAAAGGTCTGTTGACCATCGGGGGCGACGACGCCTGCGAGCACGGCTGGTTCGGCCAAAAAGTCCTGCCCGCTGAATTCAAACGCGTAATTCCCGGAGAAGTTACTTGCTCCAAACGTGCCGACAGAAACTTTCATGATTCCCGAGCCGTGCGTGATTCCGACGCCGTTCGTGGGAGCCGTTTCGTCCTCGATCACATGTATGTTGCCGCCGGAATCGAGCGCCAGCAAATAGTTTGAGGTAAAGACCGTGCCGGTTCCGGTCGAGGCAATCAACTGCATCGTGCCGCGGCCATCCGTTCCCACCGAGTAAGTTCCGATCAGAGTGGCCCCGACCACAACTCCGCTTACACGATTAATATCTTCCTGGCCGCTGGAGACCGCTCCGGCGCCATTCGCCGCAAAATTGCCTGCGATAAGAACCGTTCCATTCACATCGAACCCGCTGAAGAGGAAACTGTAGTTTCCTTTGATCAGAGAATTGCTAGTCGTCGCACCGGCTGTAATCGTCAAATTAAACAGCTGCGTCGCCTTCGCCGGGCCGCCCGCGCCTGCAGCAGAATCCTGCACCTGGACGGTGAAGGTCGAAGTGCCTAAGAGAATCGGTATTCCCGAGATTAGCCCGGTCTGGGCATCGAGAGTCAGCCCGGCAGGAAGCTGGCCGTTTATCACGCTCCACGTGAATGGCGCAACTCCACCGCTGGCATTCACGCTCGCGCTGTAAGAAGTCGCCGTCATCCCTGGAGGCAGAGATGCAGTGGTTATGTGCAACCCTCCGGGCGCTTGGACCGAGATGACGAGCGAGCCCGACGAAGCTGTCTGCACTGGGATGGAAGAGTCCTGCACTGTTGCGGTCAACGGGAATGAGCCGACCGTAGTTGGAGTCCCCGAAATTTGTCCCGTTGCTTTGTTCAGGGCCAGCCCGGGGGGCAAACTGTTTGGGGTCACGCTCCAGCTGTAGGGCGTTGCTCCGCCTCTTGCGGCGAGCGATATGTTGTACGGCTGATTGACGGTTCCTGGAGGCAGCGAAGCCGTCGTGACGGACAGCTGCGTGGCCGGATTGATTATGACGGTGAAAAGCGTGGATGTGACGGAAAGCGGAGGCGGTTGGCCAATCTGCGGGACACCGCCGCGGTCCGTTGCCTTCACGAAAAATGTATAGGTGCCAGAGGTGGTAGGCACACCAATCAGGGTGCCATTCTGATTCAAGGTCAATCCAGGGGGAAGACAGGTTGCTTGGTTATTCGGGCAAACCACGCTGAAAACTATCGGTGTGACACCGCCGGTCACTTGGAGTTGTTGGCTGTACTGTCCGCCGTTCGTGCCATTAACTAGAGTAGTGGTGGTAAACGTGGGGGGCAGCACGACGCTAATCATGGTTGTAACGGTAGCGCCGGTATTCCCGTTAGCGACTGCTTCCAAACTCACCGTGAGGGCGATCGAGCTGTTGGTGGGCGCAGTGTAGGTCACGGAAGTCTTCGTGACGTTGGTCAACGTGCCGCAGCCAGTTCCGGCACACCCCGTGCCAGTGAGAGGCTTCCAGGTAACGCCCTGATTGTGAGTGTCGTTGCCCAAAATGGCGGTGAATTGTATTACCTGGCCTTGATCCACCGTCTGCGCTGTGTTCGGCGTGACTTCCAGAGTGATCGCCGAATTGCCGCTCCCGCAAGCCGCGAGGAACCCAACACCGGCAAACGCAAGCAGCGCGAACGTCAGCAATCGCAGCCGTTCAATTCGAAAACGGAAAACCGTCAACTCGGCAGCAACCCTGCGCTGCCTTCCAGCGTTTTCGAACATTTGGGCATACGCCTTCAAAATTGTCATATCACCTTGGATTTCTTTTTCAGATCCGCCCAGAGCGGTGGGACAGAACCCCTCGTCGAAGCGCCAGCTAAGAAAGCGAAACAAATTGAATAACAAAACGGCCGCGATGTGTCAACGCACATCTCCCAACACCAGACCCCCGGTGTCGCTGGTTTCACCGCCCCAAGCTCTCGTCACATTTGGCTAAGCATATGGCGATAAGAACGATAAGCTGCATATGTACGAGATGTGGATGCGCCGGATGAGCGGCCCGTTGCCTGCCATGAGCTCTCAGTTTTAACGAGGTCAACGACTTATTTGGCCAGAACTCGGCCTCAGGTGGGCGGGAAAAACTGGAGCGGCGAAGTCTCGAGTCCCTGGCGCCACGACAACTCTCGCGGTCGGCTGCTGCATCTCAGTTGGGTACGTTCATTATTCGCTGCGCTGATGCAGGTTCCAGGCTCGGATTTTCAATTTTCCCTCAACTTTAGTATAAAGATTGGTTTGGAAGCGCCTGGCAATGTGCGTGCGGCGCTGTCGTTCGGAGGAGTGCTTTGATTGAAGTGCAGGATCTGACGAAATCTTACGGTGCTGTTACGGCCGTTGACCACGTTTCATTTACCGTGAACAAAGGTGAGATTCTCGGCTTTCTCGGGCCCAACGGGGCTGGGAAGACCACCACAATGCGAATTTTGACCGGGTACATGCCTGCCACGCATGGGACGGCGCGCGTCGCAGGCTTCGATGTGTTCCGTGACTCGATGGAAGTCCGCCGCAGAATTGGCTACTTGCCGGAAAATCCACCGGTGTACCCTGATATGACCGTCGAGACCTACCTCGACTTTGTCGCGCGCATCAAGAACGTTCCAGCGGAGCGGCGTCCAGGTCGGATCGATGATGCCCTGAAAAAAACCAATCTGGAAGAGCGGCGTGCTGAACTCATTAAACGGCTGTCGCGAGGCTACAAACAACGCGTAGGAATCGCGCAAGCGCTCGTGCACGATCCTGACGTAATCATTCTCGACGAACCGACTGTCGGTTTGGACCCGAAGCAGATCATTGAAGTCCGCAATTTAATCAAGGGACTTGCCGGAAACCACACCATCATTCTTTCCACGCATATCCTTCCGGAAGTCAGCATGACCTGCGATCGCGTGGTCATCATCAATAAAGGCAAGATCGCGGCAGTGGATACCCCGCAGAATTTGACGTCGCAACTCAAAGGCGGCCAGAAAATTCGCATTGAAACGGAAGCTCCGGAAAAACCGCTTCGAGATGTGCTGGCGCAAATTCCGGGGGCGAACCGTGTGCTCATCGAGCCGGCCCGCGCCGGGGGACACCAGGCGGTCACGGTGGAAGCGGCGCAAGGAAACGACATTCGCAATCAGATTGCGGCGAGAATTGTGGAGCATGGCTGGCCGCTTTACGAACTGCACGGAGTGAGCCTGAGTCTCGAAGACATCTTCCTCGAACTCACCACGGACGACGCAGCGCACGCGCAAGCGTCAAGTTAGACAAATCCGATAAAGGAGTGGAGAGCGCAATGGGAGGTTTGTACGCAATTTACCGTAAGGAGATGGGGCATTATTTCGTTTCTCCCATCGCTTACATCTTCATCGGGCTTTTCCTGATTTTGACCGCGTTTTTCTTCAACGTGATTCTTGCGGAAGTGATCAAACAATCGTTCCAGATGGAAATGCAGGGAATGCGTTTTGGCGCGCCATCAGACTTCGACGCTCCGGCGGCGGTGATGCGTAGTTTTTTTGGCCTGCTTTCTACCTTGGTTTTATTTTTCACGCCAATTCTGACCATGGGCGTCTATGCCGAGGAACGCAAGCGCGGCACGATGGAATTGCTGATGACCTCGCCGGTCAGCGAGCTGGAGATCGTGCTGGGAAAATATCTCGCTTCGCTATCTCTTTTCGCGCTCATGTTGCTGCCCACCGCGAGCTACATGATTTTCATGGTTCTTCGCAGCGACCCCAGGCCGCCGTGGAGCATGTTGGCGGCAGGGTATGCAGGGGTGCTGCTGCTTGGCGGATCGTTGTTGGCGCTCGGCTCGTTTGTGTCGTCGCTCACCGAAAACCAACTGATTGCTGCGGTGGTGACGTTTGCGGCTTCCTTGTTCATCTGGGTGCTGGACATTGGCCGCAACACCGATAGCGGCGGAGGAGCCGTGCTTCAGTATCTTTCGGTGATCCGCCATTACGAAGATTTCACGCGCGGGGTTATTGACACGTCCAGTCTGATTTACTACGGAAGCTTTATCGCTCTTTTCGTTTTCTTGACGGTGCGCTCCGTCGATTCGATGCGCTGGCGGCGAGCCTAGGCGGCTATTTCGCGCTCGTAAATTATGGAGGAACTTGCAGTATGAAATGGGATCGGGAGGAGTTAGCGAGGTTCATCGGCACCACCGGCATAGCCATGCTGATAGCCGGGTATTTGCGATATTCGATTCAAGGTGAGCTTCTGACGTTCAGCAAAGTTGTTTTGGTGTTGGGCGCGTCGTTGCTTCTCGCGTCAATCGTGATTGGGTTTCGCGGTATTCTCAGCTTCTTCTCCAAGCGCTCTTCGCAGCAGGGAACGAACACCACGGTTTTGAGTGTGGCCGTAATCGCCATCCTGGTGATCGTAAATTTAGTGGGGTTTCGCCATCATAAGCGTTTCGATCTGACCACCGAAAAACTGTACACGCTCTCCGATCAGACTAAGCAAATCGTGGGCGGCTTGCAGAAGGACGTCACCATCGTCCATTTCGACAAGTCCGCTAACCCCGCTCTCGACGACCATATGGCTGAATACACCAGCTTGAGCCCACATCTGAAATTTCAGAATATTGATCCCCAACAGAAGCTTGAAATGGCACAGGAATATGGAGCCACGCGGACGGGCGATGTGATCGTCGTTTCGGGTGCTAGGAAAGAACGATTGGAATCGGGAAGCGCCGCCTCGGAAGAAGACCTCACAGGTGCCATCATCAAAGTCACGCAAGACAAAATCAAGACGGTTTGCTTCGTCACCGGACACGGCGAAAGATTGTTAAGCGACAACGAGGAAAGTGGCTACAGCCACCTCGATGCCGGCCTAAAGAAGGAAAACTATGTTACCAAGACGATCAATCTCGTGTCCGAAAATGGCGTGGCTCCCGATTGCGATGTGGTAGTGATTGCCGGCCCAAAACAGGGGTTCTTTCCGCAGGAAACCGAAACGATCAACAAATATCTAACGGGAACGGGCAAGGGCCTGATCCTCGTTGATCCTCAAACCGACCCCAAACTCGGAGAAATTTTCCAAGCATGGAACACGACTGTCGGCGACAACGTCGTGATCGACGCAAGCGGGGTGGGCCGGCTGTTTGGCGCTGGTCCCGAAATCCCGCTGATCACAAACTTCGGTGACAGCCCCATCACGAAGGGTTTTGCAGGTTCGATGGCTTTTTTCCCTTTGGCTCGCACGGTTTCCATCGCGGATAAAGCAAAGATCGACCCTCAGGCTGTAGAGTTCTTAAAGACGTCGCCACAGAGTTTTACCGTTGCAAATTTGAAGCAGGGTCAAAATAAATTAACGTTCGATCCGAAGACGGCCGGTCCACTTTCGCTAGGTGTTGCTGCTTCCCGCAAGTCAGGAGGCGGCGAAGCTCGCGTGGTCGTGATTGGGAATTCGACATTTGCCGCGAATCCGTATGTCGGGCAGCAGAAGAATGGCGATCTCTTCTACAACACGATTAATTGGCTGGCGCAGGACGAAAATCTGATCTCGATCCGTCCCAAATCGCAGACGAATCGCCGCGTTACGTTAACCGAAGGTCAAGCGAGCGCGCTGCGATGGCTCGACCTTTTCATTCTCCCCGGCATCGTAATTTTTTCGGGAGTCTACATTTGGTGGAAGCGCCGGTAATCGGGCCCGATAAAATCACACTCCCATGATCAAGAAGACGACTTTATTTCTGCTGCTCGGTGCCATCGTTTTGGGCGCTGCTGTGTATTATTTCGACTGGCGGCGGAGCCAGAAAGAAAGTGATAAATCCGCCGTAGATGCGACGAAGCTCGCGTTCTCGATTCAGCCGCAGGATGTAACGTCACTTGTAATCAAACATCCCGCGAACCCCGCTGAGCCCGCGCTGCAATTTGAGAAGCGCGAAGGAGTTTGGCAGATGACGCAGCCAATCGTGACACTGCCTGATCAGGCCTCTCTGGACGGAATAATCGACGGCCTATCGAGCGCGCGCATTTCGCAGACGGAACCTGGCGCGCCCGACCGTCTGAGGGTCTATGGTCTTGACCCGCCCGCTATTTCACTCGAATTTCAGGTTCGTGGCGGCGCGAAGCACTCTGTAGCATTGGGCAAGAAGGATTTCTCTGGGATTTCGGTTTATTCGATTGTGGACGGCGCCAAAGATGTTGCGCTCCTTCCCGAATCGCTTCTGATCAGCTCCGGCAAGTCCCTTCAGGATTTGCGCGATCGTGGGGTGCTGCACATCGCGGGCGATAAGGTCGTGTCCTTCGATCTTAAGAATTCTTCCGGGCAGCTCGCGGCGAAGAAGGAGAAAGACCAGTGGGAGTTTACCAAGCCCACCGGATCACGCGGCGACGCTGGAAATATCAGCGCTCTTCTTTCCGGCCTCGGCGCGGCGAAATGGACCACTCCTGCGAGCGAATCTGCGGATAATCCGGCGAAGTATGGCCTGGCGAATCCGTCGATTACGTTTACTGCCGTGGATGACAAAGGTAAGAACGCCACTCTGATCGTAGGCAAGAAAGACGGCAATCAATACTTCGCTCGCGACACTTCTCGGCCCACCGTTTTTCTTATCAGTGAAGATCTGTACAAGAAACTGTCCGAGAATTACAACGATTTGCGCGACAAAAAACTCGCGCATTTCGATTCCGCCGCGATAAATCACGTCGAGATACATAATGCCAACGGCATGATCGCCTGCACTCGCAAATCGGAATTTGAATGGACGATCGACGAACCCGCAGATCAGAAGGGAAAGCCTGCCGAGATCTCAAAACTATTTACAACCTTGGAGCAAGCGAGCGCCGAGCAAATCTTTGACCAGCCGGCGCCGGATGTCCGAACCATGCTGGCTAAGCCGGAGTTCCAGGCCACACTGACGGATAAATCCGGCAAGAAATTGACCATCGAAATATCGAAAGAATCGAAGGGCTTCGTGTACGCGAGAACCAGCGACAGCCCAGCGATTTACAAACTCAACAAACAGGTCCTGACTGATCTGAATTTCAAACCTGGCGACTTGGCCCTACCCGTACCAGCTGGCTAGCTCCGCCGTCGCGCGTCATGCTGAAACCCCGATTTCAGCCATCAAGCTTTCTTCATACGAGCAGGCGGCAAGTAAAAGGACTTTCCCCGTATTTGGGGAAACGTAGATGTAAAATATGTGTTTGCGGTCTTTCGCTTCATAAAACCCTAACCGTTTGGGGTCAGGGGTAAGCACTGCCCCGCCAGCCAGCGCGTCGCGCAAATGCGCGATCATTTGCTGCGAGTGATCCCGCAGGTCCTCAATTTCCAACTCGCGCTCTAAGCACATCTCCATGAGTGCCTCCAGCCCGCTTATCGTCTCTCATTTGGTATTACGTTAGGCCAAAGGCAAAAGTTCCAGACACGCCGAGTTTTACAAATTCAACTGTACCGATATGGAGCATTTCAGGGATAAAGTCGTGCCAAAAAAGTATTCCAGCGTTAACTCTTAATTAGATACTTGCGCGTCGCCGATAAACTTGTAATAGTTCGAGGCCCTGGGGAAAAACTCATCGTGAAAAAGAAGAGAGCAAAAAAGATGAACCGAATGGCTCGGGATAGAAGACGAAAACACCAGCACTGGCAGGTCACGGTGTTTTACCACGACGGAGAGAGATTCGCCCGTGTGTACATTGACCGCGACCGCGCCCAGCGTTTTGCCCAACGCCAGAAGAAATCCCCGATTGTCAAAGCCACCCGGATTCTTGAGGTAGATTAGGGCAAGTCGCGTATTATTCCGCGCAACCCGGCCTTCATTTTGTTTTTGCGAAGCTCGCTGCGCTCGAGGCCTTGTTCGAGTGTGGGCACCATGCTATAAATAATCGGGAGCTGCGGAGTTCTCGTCCGCGCGGGATTCGTATAGTGGTAGTACGCCACCTTGCCAAGGTGGAGGCGAGAGTTCGATTCTCTTATCCCGCTCCAGATATTGTCATCACCTAATATCCTTAAGATTGCGCCTCGCTGTCGATTTGAATGTTTGCTTCCCGCTCGGTTCCTCGCCAAGCCACACGGGTAATAGCTATTGTCGCCGGGCGATTGATTAGGATATGCTCCCCCCCGTAGTTCCCCGGCTTGCTCCGGGGCTTGGTCCCCAGCCCGCTGGCAAACTCAACCCCAACACACACATCCGAACTCTCTCGGATGGCGTAAGTAACAATAGGAGCGGTTGCAGTCCAAACTCAATAGGAGGAATTCGGGAAATGACAAAATCGAAGAAGGCTCTAGTTGCTGGCGCAGCGCTTGCAGGTTTGTTGGCTGGCACCGGCGCTACCATTCAAGCATCGAATCTTCTGTCCGGCGTGAGGCTTGCCGCTCAATCCGATCAGAAGCCCGCAGACACCAAGGTGAAGGAAAAGCATGCTTGCAAGGGTCAGAATTCTTGCAAGGGCAAGGGTGGATGTAAATCGAGCGACAACGGTTGCAAAGGCAAGAACTCTTGCAAGGGCAAGGGTGGTTGCGCAACTGACGGTTCCAAGATGCCGGAATAACGCTCTTCGGAGCGTTGGAACTGTAGCGAAAGCTGTCCTGCCTGGGGCCGGACTCAGTTGTACCGGCCCTCGACACTTCTTTGGAATCCGCGGAGTGGTGAATGCCGGCGAATCGGTTTAACAATTTTACTGACTATGGGATCGGCATTGGTTTGCGCGCTCCGCATTACCACCACATTCTTACTCGCAAGCCCGTGGTTGATTGGTTCGAAATCATCTCTGAAAACTTTATGATTGACGGCGGGCGCCCGTTGCACATCCTCGATCAAATCCTGGAGCAATACAAAGTAGTGCAGCACGGCGTTTCCATGTATTTCGGTTCGGCCGAACGCCCCAATAAGGAGCATCTTCGCCGGTTGAAGACACTGGTCCAGCGCACCAAGACACCCTGGCTATCGGATCACCTTTGCTGGGGAAGCGTGGACGGCCGCTACACCCACGATCTGTTGCCCATGCCTTACACCTTCGAAGCCGCGCGAATCACGGCGCAAAAAGTTCGCGAGGTCCGCGATTTCGTCGAAGTACCCGTAGTGGTGGAAAACGTGAGCAGCTACGCGGAATTCCACGTTTCGGAGATGACCGAGTGGGAATTCTTGAATGAAGTGGTGGAGCGCGCCGACTGCGGAATTCTCTTGGATGTGAACAATATTTACGTGTCTTCGCGAAATCACAGCTTCGACCCGTACACTTACGTCAACAGCGTCCCCTCCGAGCGAGTCGCTCAGATTCACATCGCAGGCCATTCGAAGTACAAGAAATACATTCTGGACACGCACGACCATCCGGTGATTGACCCGGTTTGGAAGTTGTATGAGCGTGCAATCGAACGCGTCGGCCACACTGCTACGCTTCTTGAGTGGGACGATAGCATCCCTTCCTTCGACGAAGTCCATGACGAGGCTTTGAAAGCCAACCGATTCCTTGCGAGCGCTTCGCTGGCCAAAGCCGTATGAAGCTGCTGAGCATTCAACGCCGCATGGCTCGAGCGGTAATGACGCCTCTCACGCCTTCCGAGCGCATGCGCTCCACCACCCCGGATGGCCGCTCGATGCGCAACGTCGCCTCCGCGATCATCAAGCCGAATGACCGCCTCACGTCTTTCGAGCGCCTGGAAATTTATAACCGCCAATATTGGTTTCGAATTCTCTCGGGCTTTGCCGAGGATTTTCCAGGGTTGCGCGCAGTGCTGGGTGGAAGCCGCTTCGATCGTGTGGCGAAGGCTTATCTGACGGATTGCCCCTCGCAATCGTTTACTCTGCGCAACTTGGGTTCGCGCCTGGAAGGCTGGCTACGGAAAAACCCGCGTTGGACCGCGGGGCGTGGAAATTTGGCGCTCGATATGGCGCGTCTCGAATGGGCTGACATTGAAGCCTTCGATGGCCGCGCCGAGCCGACGCTCAAACCGGAAGACCTTGCGTCAGCGAATCCAGCGAAGCTGCGTTTGCGGCTGCAACCATACGTGCAGCTTCTCGACCTGCGTTATCCGGTTGACGATCTGTTGCTGGAAGTTCGTAAAGAGGACGATGACACGGACGTCGCCAGCAATGCTTTCAGCGAGCGTCACCACCAGAAACGAGTTTCAGCCGTGGCGAAATTGAAGCCCAGTTCGATTTTTCTGGCCGTGCATCGTATGGACGATTCCGTTTATTTTCGCCGCCTTCATCGCGACGAATTCGCCATTCTGAGCGCCCTGCGCAGCGGCAAACCGCTCAAGAGTGCTGTTGAAAGCGCCATGAGAGAGAGCTTGATCAGCTCAGATGATCGCGCCGACAACGTGCAGCACTGGTTTCAGACTTGGGCCGCACTCGGCTGGTTCTGCCGCATCGAAAGTAAAGGCGGCGCGAGACCCCGCCGTTCGAAAATGCCGCGGAGATCGAGCGCCCAAGCATGAGAGCTGAGCCAAACGTGATTCAGCGGCTGTATGACGGTTTTGTAAAAGTTGTTTCCAGCCTTCAATCGCCTTTTTTGCTGGTCGTTCGGTTGTACTGGGGATGGCAGATTTCTCAAAATGGATGGGGCAAGCTCCACAATCTGTCTCACGTCACGGAGTTTTTCGCGAGCCTGGGACTGCCCGCGCCGGCTTTTACTGCAACCTTTGTCGCGTCATTTGAGTTTGTGGGCGGAATTCTGCTCGCCATCGGCTTGCTGTCCCGGATCGCGGCGTTTGGGATCGTAATTGATATGTTCATGGCGTATTGGATGGCGGATAGGGCGTCACTGCTTGCGTTCTTCTCGGATCCGGGGAAGTTTTCCAACGCCGACCCGTTTATCTTTTTTTTCGTAGGTCTCATTATTCTGATTGTCGGCCCGGGCAAACTTTCGCTCGACACGCTCATTGACCGGACGATTCGCAAAAGAAAATATTCAGACTATGCGGAGTCCGGTTCCTCAGCCATTTGACCGCCGCCGGACAGAATGGCGAAAGCCCGATTCATGAAAGATGCAAACACGAATTCCAAGACATTTGTGCGTGTAGCGCTTCTATGCCTGTTTGTGTTGCTCCTGGCTGCCACAGGTGCTTTTTCGGATGACGACGTGACCTCAACAATACTCATCGGAAATTCGCGGATAGACGTTGTCATCGAGAAGGGCACGCTTCAGGTCTCAAAGGAAGAGTTGCTCAAGTGGGTTCAGTGGGCCGCAGAATCTGTAAGCGCCTACTATGGCCATTTTCCTCTTCCTCACCTTTTGCTGCGCATCATTCCGACCGATGGAAGAGGCGTGCGAGGCGGCAAGACTTTCGGAGAGAAGGGGGGATTCATCAGCATTCACGTCGGCAGCGACACGATTTTCGAGGGTCTTGCCACAGACTGGATGCTGACGCACGAAATGGTGCATTTGTCTTTTCCGTCCGTCGCGGACAACCACCACTGGATTGAAGAGGGGATTGCGACGTACGTGGAACCGATTGCGCGCGTGAGAGCGAAACACTTGGACGCGACGCAAATGTGGTTCGAAGTCGTAAGGGATCTCCATCAAGGACTTCCCGCCGCCGGAGATAAAGGTCTCGACAACACGCATACCTGGGGACGAACGTATTGGGGTGGCGCGCTATTCTGTTTCCTCGCAGACATTGAGATTCATCAAAAGACGGCAAATAAAAAGGGTTTGGACGACGCTCTGCGCGGAATCCTCGCCGCCGGCGGAGACATTCGCCAGGACTGGCCACTGGAAAAAGCTTTGGATACCGGGGACCAGGCGACCGGCGTATCAGTATTGCGGCCGCTTTATGAAAAGATGAAAGACCAACCCTACGATGTCGAACTTCCTGCGCTATGGAAACAATTGGGTATTGAACGAGAGGGCGGGACAGTCCGCTTTGTGGACGACGCACCGCTTTCGAAGACGCGAGTGGCAATCACTTATGGTTCTCTTGGTCCAGGATCGAGCGCTGCGTCAACCCTCAGCATAGTTGCAGGCGATACGGCCATGAATTTTCCGCAGAGATAACAACGCCGTTGAGAACAGTACAGCGGAATTGCTCTTCCTCGCGGCTGGCTAACACGGCGTTCACATGCTAGAGTTTTGCTCCCAACCCCATGCTCGCTTATCTTTGCGGTCCCATCGAATTCGCCGAAGACGGCGGCCGGCTCTGGCGGCGCAAGCTGGCGCCCTTCCTTCGGGACCAGCTTGGCCATCGCGTCTACGATCCCGCCGAAGACGAACTGAAGAATCTCACCGAAGAAGAAGCCGCTCACTTTCGCGAATGGAAAACAAGCGACCTCGAACGATTCCGCCGCACCGTGCGCAAGATCATCGCTTTCGATCTCGACCTGATAGAGAACAAAGCAGACTACGTAATCTGCTTTTGGCCCTCTGAAAATGCGCACAGTGGCGGGACTTCTGCCGAGCTAACCGTGGCGCATCGTAAAGGCATTCCCGTGTATCTCGTCAGTCCGATCGCCGTAGAGCAGGTGAGTGGCTGGATGCTCGCATGTTCCGACCATTTGTTCACCTCAATCGAGGGCCTGAAAGAATTTCTGGTAGCGCGTTTCTCTCGCGAGAAACAAACTCAACTCTGGAAGTAGTGCTGGCTCTCGCCTGTTTATGGCGTCCCTGATAGAATCCGCGCCGCATGGAAAAAATTATCATCGCTGTTGGCAGCACCCGCCGGCCAAAATTGGACGCGGTATCGGCGGCCTTCGCCTCGTTCGGCTCATTCCTGAACAAAGATGCGCAATTTGAGATTAGAGGGATCGATGTTCCGAGTGGTGTACGGCATACTCCGCTGATGCGCGAAGACTTAATGTCAGGCGCGCGCCAACGCGCAGAAGCCCTGGTACGCATCGCACGCGAGAAAAGTGAACCCTGGAATTACTTCGTCGGCCTTGAAGGAGGCTTGGATGTTGTTAGAGACGGCGATGCGCGTGTTGTTTTTCTCGAAAACTGGGCATACGTGAAGGATGGCGGCGGCCGGGGCTTTTTTGGCCAATCGGGAGGGGTCGTCCTGCCCGAAGCGCTCGCAAAACGCGTGGTGGACGAGGGCGTGGAGCTGTCCGCGGCCATTGACGAATTTGCCGGAGGCCACGGTATTCGCGACGCGCAAGGCGCCTGGGGCGTTCTTACCCGCAATCTCATCACGCGGCAGGATGCTTTCCAGGTCGCCGTCATCAACGCCTTCGCGCCGTTTTTTAATAGCGCGATCTACTGACTGCTGGCGGACTGCGAGGCGCCCGGCTCGCGACTATCAATTTTCACGGTACTATGTGCTAGCCTAAGAGCACAGGGAGCCAAGCGTGGACATCGTCAAGGGCAACATGGGCTGGATCGAGGTCGTCGTCGGGCCGATGTTTTCCGGCAAGAGCGAGGAGCTCATTCGACGGCTGCGGCGCGCGGAAATTGCCAAACAGCGCGTTCAGATTTTCAAGCCAGTAATCGACCAGCGCTACGCCAAAAACGGAATCGTCTCCCACTCCGGCTTGGAGCTGGATTCGGAGCTGGTGACAACTGGTGAAGATATTCTCGCCAAAGTCGCGCCGCGCACTGAAGTTGTCGGTATTGACGAAGCGCAATTCCTAGGCGAAAGCGTGGTTGAGAGCTGCGTAAAACTGGCCGACCTGGGCAAACGCGTTATCGTCGCTGGCCTCGACACGGATTTCATGGGGCGTCCCTTTGAGCCCATGCCGCGCCTTCTGGCAGTCGCGGAGGAAATCACGAAATTGCTGGCGATTTGCATGCGCTGCGGTAATCCTGCGGTGCACACGCAAAGGCTCGTGGCGTCGGAAGAGTTGATCGTGGTTGGCGCCGGCGGAATGTACGAAGCTCGTTGCCGGCGTTGTTTCGAGCCGCTCCTTGCCTTGCAGCAGATCGAGGAAGAAAAGGTTGCGGCCCCGAAGGCTCGCGCAGCGAACAGCTGAGTTCCGCTGGCGAATCTGATCAGCCGCGCGCGGATTTCAGTGGGGAACGCTCTTGCCCTGATCCGCCTCCCGCCCCTGCAACCATCCGGCCGCGCAAGGAATCCATATTCACCTGAGAGGCAAAAAGCAATAAAATAGGAGCCGGTTAGGCTTCCATGTACATCCGCCACATACTTGTGCTCGGTGCCGCGCTTGCTGTCGGCGCGGATCGCGCCGACGTCAATCGTTATCGCACTCCTATGCTTCCGGACGGTCCGGATGTGAATTCTTTGCCCTCGGCTTCTGGCGCGACCGGCTTGTTCGGCCCTCCCATCTTTATCTCTGTTGTCCAGCAATCGACGAACAAACAGATGGAGCTGCAGCCACAGTCGCGGTTGGAAATTGTCCGCTACGTCTCGGGAGAATTTGCAAAGGTCGTCGCGCCGATTCCGGCGGGCAGAAAGGGCTTTAGAATCCCGGTCGGTCAGAAATTAAATGACAAGGAACTCAGAAATGCGCTTCGCCATGACGGCGCCGCCGTAAACCCGGGCGAAACTGTACAGGTGACCAACATCGAATTCCGCGCGAAAGAAATTGTGGTTCAGGTGAACGGCGGCGGCAGAAGACATTTCAATTTGCGCGAGCACGTCCAAGTTAGCGCCGGAGGTTCGATGGCGCCTCTTCCAGCGGGCTCGCAGCAAAAGCCGGGTGGGACGTTGATCCTGGATTACGGCCAGCCTGTTCCGGACATGAGCGCGGACGACGTGATGACCGCGCTGCAATCATTCCTGAGTTTCTCCAAGGCACAATCCGCCGCTGTGAATTGGGTTGACACCTTACCCGCGCAGTTCAGAGACGCGATCAAAGACCAGAGAGCGGTTGAGGGTATGGACCACGAGATGGTGCTCGCAGCTCTTGGACGGCCGGACCACAAAGTGCGCGAGCGCGATCCGGACGGCACAGAAACCGAGGACTGGATTTACGGCAACCCGCCTGCTCGGACGACTTTTGTCACTTTTACCGGTGATAAGGTAATCCGCGTAAAGGAATTCGACTGACCGCGTTGACTTTTTTCGCTGTGCACCCTAGCATCACCGTTCGGTAAATTCGCGCGGAGAGTTTTGTCGTCGTACGCATCTACCACTTGTGCCGGAGGGCGAATGTCGATCAAGGTCGGAATTAACGGGTTCGGACGTATCGGTCGAAATATCTTCCGCGCTGCGATGGAAGACCCTTCTATAGAAATCGTAGCGGTCAACGACATCACCGACTCAAAAACTCTGGCGCATCTGCTTAAGTACGATTCAATTCTTGGCAATCTTCCCAATAAAGTCACGCATACGGACGACACAATTTCGGTGGACGGGAAAGCATTCAGGGTTTTCCGCGTGAAGGATCCCGCGGAAATTGACTGGACATCCGTCGGAGCGACCATCGTCGTGGAATCCACGGGACTCTTTACTGCCGGAGCCAACGCCCGCAAGCACATCCGCGGTTCGGTGAAGAAAGTAATTATTTCCGCGCCCGCTACCGATCCGGACGCGACATTCGTTCTCGGCGTGAACGACAAGTCCTACGACCCGGCCAAGCATCACGTCATTTCTAACGCATCTTGCACCACAAACTGCCTCGCGCCGGTGGCGAAAGTGATTCATGACACGTTCGGGATAAACGTTGGAACGATGACCACGGTTCACTCCTACACGAATGACCAGAAGCTTCTCGACCTGCCGCATCCGGACCTCCGCCGCGCGCGAGCAGCAGCTCTTTCGATGATTCCCACATCCACAGGAGCTGCAAAAGCGCTTCATCTGGTAATCCCGGAGCTCAAAGGGAAACTGGACGGTTTTTCGCTGCGCGTGCCGACGCCCAACGTTAGCGTGGTGGATTTGACCGTGATGACCGATAAACCGGCGACGGTCGAATCCGTAAATTCAGCGCTGAGGAAGGCGGCCGACGGTCCCATGAAGGGCATCCTGGCGTATACCGATGAGGAATTGGTCTCCATCGACTTCCGCGGCAATCCGCACTCTTCGATTGTGGACTCCGGCTATACGCGCGTCGTGGGAACGAACTGCGTGAAGATCCTCGCGTGGTATGACAACGAGTGGGGCTACTCAAGCCGCTGCCGCGATTTGATTAAAATCCTTGCCGCGCGACTCTAGTTCTCCTTATAAGAGCGCCGCAGACCGCCGATGACGCTGCCAATATGAACAAGCTGTCCATTCGCGATCTTGAAATGTCCGGCAAACGCGTGTTCATCCGCGTGGACTTCAACGTTCCCATGGCTGGCACGGAAATAGAGGACGATACCCGCATTCGCGAAACGCTTCCTACTCTGCGTCTCGCAATCGATCGAGGCGCGCGGCTTGTTCTGGCTTCTCACCTCGGCCGGCCCAAGGGCAAAGTCGATCTGAAGTATAGTCTCGCGCCCGTCGCAGCGCGGTTGAGCGAACTTCTCGGTCAGCCGGCATTATTCGCTGCTGATTGTGTGGGCGCGGACGCCGAAGCCAAAAGTAAAGCGTTGTGCGACGGAGAAGTACTGCTGCTTGAGAATGTGCGCTTTCATCCCCAGGAAGAGGCCAACGATCCGGACTTTTCGCGCCAGCTGGCGCAATTGTGCGACCAGCTCTTCGTCTGCGATGCATTTGGCTCCTCGCATCGCGCGCACGCCTCGGTAGTCGGTATCACGAAATTTGTTCGTCAGTCTGCGGCCGGCCTGCTGATGGAGAAAGAACTCACCTATCTTGGGAAAGCGGTGTCCAATCCGGACCGCCCTTTTGTTGCCATTCTCGGCGGGGCAAAAGTTTCCGACAAAATTGAAGTCGTGCAGAATCTGATGAAACTTGCGGACGCAATGCTTATCGGTGGCGCGATGGCTTACACCTTCCTAAAATCGCAAGGTCTGCCGATAGGGAAGTCGCTGGTCGAAAACGACAAGCTCGATCTTGCGCAGGATCTTCTCGAAGAAGCGCGCCGCCGCAATTTCCGTTTCGTTCTTCCAATGGATCATGTTCTCGCGGAATCGCCCGACTCGGCGTCAACCCGCGTTACAGACATCGCGCAGACTCCTGAAAACCTGATGGGCCTTGACATTGGCCCCAAAACGATCGCGCTATTCAATCAGGAAATTGCAGCCGCTCGCACGATTGTCTGGAACGGTCCGGTGGGCATGTTCGAGAAACCCGCGTTTGCTCAAGGGACTCTGGCGATCGCGCGCGCGGTAGCTGCAGCCTCTGCTGCCGGAGCAACTTCGATCGTCGGCGGTGGAGATTCCGTCGCAGCAGTCGAACGGTCCGGCGTCGCTTCAAAAATTTCGCACATCTCGACGGGCGGCGGCGCCTCCCTGGAATTTCTCGCGGGCGAGAAACTGCCGGGTGTCGAAGCGCTCACCAACAAGCCCGAAAGTCGGAAGGAAATTTAAGTGTCCCGCCGCCCTGTCATCGCCGGCAATTGGAAGATGTACAAGACTCAGGCGGACACGCGCCAATTCTTTGCCGCCTTCGAACCGCTCGTCGCCAATTCCCGGCATTGCGACATCATCATCGCGCCTCCATTTACTGCTCTTTCCGCGGCCGTGGAAGCGGCAGCCGGCTCAGCGATCGGCATCGCAGCGCAAAACGCGCATTGGGAACGCGAAGGCGCTTTCACCGGCGAAATTTCCATGCCAATGCTGGTTGAAACGGGATGCCGCGGCGTGATCATCGGGCACTCCGAACGCCGGCAATATTTCGGTGAAACGGACGAATCCGTAAATCGTAAACTGCACGCTGCCCTTAAGGCCGGACTCACTCCTATCGTTTGCGTCGGGGAACTTGCCGCCGAGCGCGACGCAAACCTGACGCACGCTATTCTAAAACGCCAGTTTGAAGGCGGCTTGAACGCGTTGACCCCTGCGGACTTCTCGCGTATTCTCTTAGCTTACGAACCGGTCTGGGCGATTGGTACGGGGCGGACGGCGACGCCGGAAATTGCGGCGGCCGCTCACCATTTTTTGCGCGAACTCGCCGCCAAGCAGTTTTCGCCGGAATGTTCCTCCGCACTTCGTATCCTCTACGGCGGAAGCGTCAAGCCCGACAACATAAAAGGGTTGATGGCGCAGGAGGAGATTGACGGCGCGCTGGTAGGTGGAGCGAGCCTGGATCCAAAGTCGTTCGCCGCAATCGTGAATTTTTAGAAGCCGCAAGTCATCTGGAATTCGCGGCGCACTTACTGGAGTTGGAAATGTCATCGTGGATGAAGTGGGGTTTATCGCTGCTGGTAGCCATCGGGTTGATCTGGGTGGGCTGGCGGGTGTCGTTTATTCTGGTAACGCTGCACGTAGCCGTTTGCTTCGTGTTGGTAATCGTCATCATGTTGCAGAGCGGTTCGGCTGCGGATTTAGCGGGGGCCTTCGGCGGCGCGGGAAGTCAAACCGCGTTTGGCCCGCGCGGAGCAGCGACGTTCCTTTCACGCGCAACCACCTGGTGCGCCATCGTTTTCATGATGACCTCGCTCACGCTGTCCGTGAAGCGCGCTCCCTCAGAGGGAGCCGGCATTAATTCAATTATCGAGGACACGGAACACCCGGCGTCAAAACCGGACAAGCCTGTGGCTCCCAAGGGCGGCCAGATACCGCTGACTCCGCCTGCACAGAGTCCGGCGCAGCCCGCGACGCCTCCAAAGAAATAGTTGTACGGATCCGAATCTTCGTTTTGGGAGTGAACCTCTGATTAGAGTATCGTAAGTTTGAAAGTAGCCCCAAATTGCGGCTGTGGCGGAATTGGCAGACGCACCAGCTTGAGGGGCTGGCGGTCGCAAGACCGTGGTGGTTCGAATCCACTCAGCCG
>Ga0209330_1000336_pt1 | contig 21562 bp, 14 predicted proteins | sample JacPinW_OM2H0_O3_FD_187969 | JGI IMG/M metagenome (GOLD analysis project Ga0209330, IMG submission 187969) | Forest soil microbial communities from Algoma, Ontario, Canada - Jack Pine, Ontario site 1_JW_OM2H0_O3 (SPAdes) (version 2) | ecosystem: Environmental > Terrestrial > Soil > Boreal...
TACCTCCGACCAAAGCGTCGGAGCCGGCTGGCCCGGCTTCCCGTTGACGATCAACGGTACCGGATTCGTTGCCGGCACGACCTCGCAGTGGAACGGGCTCAACCGCCCCACGACAGTTCTGAGCGATACGCTCTTGACCAGCGCGATTCAGGCAAGCGATCTCGCCAGCCCCGGCGCTGCTCAGATTGGTGTCGTCAACGTTTCTCCCGGTGGTGGAACCTCGAATACGTTTAACTTCACCGTCACGGCGGTTCCGGCAGGAGCAATCGGAGTGATTGAACGATCGAGCATCGCCACTGACCTAACACAGGGGGACTTGGGCAGCGAGCAAGTTTCTATCGGCGGTGACGGACGCTTCGTTGCATTTTCTTCCGACGCCACCACGCTTGTGCCGAACGACACTAATGGATTCACGGACATTTTTTTGCGGGACACTTGCGTCGGGGCCGCGGCAGGATGCCTCCCAAGCGTAATTCGTTTGTCGGTGGCAACTGACGGCACCCAATCGGATGGGATCAGCTCCCAACCGGCGATCAGTGCAAACGGCCGGTACGTCGCATTCGTCTCAGACGCCGATAACCTGGTGGCCGGCGATACAAATCAATTTGACGACGTCTTTGTCAGGGATACTTGCTTCGGTGCTCCGTCAGGCTGCGTTGTTTCTACCACGCGAGTTTCTCTAAACACTGACGGCTCGCAGATTCTTCTCGAGAATGAGGAACCGGCAATCAGCGCCGACGGCAGATTTGTGGCATTTGCTTCTGGAATGAGCAGCTTCTACTACGGAGCGAATTTCGACGTTTTCGTGCGCGATACCTGCAACGGAGCTCCAGCCGGATGCAGCCCCTCCACAACGCTGATCTCCGCGCTGCCGAACGGTATGGCAGGGACCATCGATAGCGAGATTCCGGCTATCAGCAGCGACGGCCGCTTTGTGGCTTTTGAGTCAGAGGATCAACTGACTTCCAACGACACCAGTAAGGCCTTCGAGGTTTTTCTCCGGGACACCTGCGTTGGCGCGCCTGCCGGCTGCAGCCCTTCGACGACTCTCGTTTCGCTTGGTGACCCCGGGTCGCAAAGCGCAAACGGGGCTTTCGCTAGTTCGATCAGCGGGACAGGCCGCTTCGTCATCTTTGATACCATGAACTCCGGCGGGCAGCCCGCGTCGGTGTTCGTGCGGGATACTTGTACCGGCGCGCCCGCCGGGTGCAGCGCGAGCACCACTCTTATCTCGGTCGCTACTGGCGGTGCGGTGGCGGCGGCGGACAGCCGCGGTGGATCGTTGAGCGCCGACGGGCGCTTTGTGGCGTTCGAGTCGGATGCCAGCAACCTCGTCTCCGGCGACACGAACAAAGCTACCGACGTGTTCGTGCGCGACACCTGCGCCGGGGCGGCGGCCGGTTGCACTCCTTCGACGACTCTACTTTCGATCACTCGCGAAGGGGTGCAAGGCAATGGCCCGAGTTTTCTTCCGGTCATCAGTGGGGACGGGCAGTTCGTCGCTTTCATCTCGAGCGCATCGAATCTGGCTCCCGGCGACACTAACAAGTCCGATGATGTTTTCCTTTCCCGCACCGGATTTACAGGGCCTTAGCTAGTAACGGCTCGATTTCAAGTGAGGAGGTTGGACGTGAGCAAGAAAATCTATGGGCTGGGGTTGCTCTTAATTGTGCTCGCTTTGCCGAGACCGCCACTTCTCGCCCAGAATCCCCAGGCCGCTGCGGCATCGAAGCCGCGTGTAATCGTTCTGGGAGTAAACGGCGCTGAATGGGACATCCTCAAACCATTACTGGTGCGAGGTGAAATGCCGAATCTTGCCCGCGTGATTCAGCACGGCGTCTCCGGCAAGCTGCGCACAGTTTCGGCACCGAATTGCCCGAAGGTGTATTCCATCTTCGCTACGAGTGCGCCTTCGGAGGAAAACGGGATCACTGGTTTTCTGGTCGCCGGAGTTTTGGCATCGAGCACAATGTTAAAACTCCCTCCCTTCTGGGCCCAACTTTCGAATAGCGGAGTAACCGTCGGGATGGCTAATGTGCCGGCCACGTTTCCGGTCAAACCAGTTAACGGTTACATGATCAGTGGAATGCTCACGCGCGGCACGAACTGCGAGGACGGCCTGCTTTGTTCTCCCAAACTTTCTGAAGTGCACGGGGGCGACGCAGTTTATCCCCCGGCGTTGAAGTCCGAAATCGAACTGAAGGTCGGCGACCTGCCGATTGATTGCGCGAGGATGCCTCAGGAGCGCGAATTACTCGGCCATGAACCGGCCGTTGTTCATGACTGGCTGGAGCAGGTTTCGCAAATTCGCGAACAGCAGATGAAGCTATTCGATTATCTGCTGACGAATCACCCGACAGATTTCACGTTCTTCGCGCAATCCTGTGAGGACCGCGTTGGTCACTGGCTTTACCCCATCCAGACTTACAACGTAGGCTACAACCCGAAGGTTCACACGCTCGCAGTGGACGCTTTCCCGAACCAGTATCGGGCGCTCGACAAGGTAATTGGTATGATCCTGAAACACGTTGACGAGAATACGACGCTGTTCATCATTTCTGACCACGGGATCAAACCTCTGCGCGACATAGAGTCCCCGTTCGCCCACCGTGAACATGCCGGAACTACCCCGATCATTGCCAAGCACGATTTCGAAGATGGCGACGACGTTCCGGGTATTTTCGTCGCGATGGGGCCCGGAATCAAAAAAAGTGTTCACGTGATGGGCCTGCCGATGAGCGTTTTTGACATCGCGCCCACGATTTTGCATATCTACGGCGTGCCTGCCACCGACCAAATGAGGGGGCGCGTTCTCTCTGAGATATTCGAAGTCTCACCGTCGACAACAGAAGCCGCGTCGAATCGCTAGCAGTCGCGGGCAGAGCGCCATTTTCGACGGAAGAGATGAACCGTAGCCGCGGCATCCGACCGATGGAGCAGTCTCAAATGTGGAGGTAGCTCATGAGGGACAAGGCTTTCTCTCGTGCGATATGCGCTCTCTTCTTATTGTTGGCGGCGTCCGGCCTTGCCAACTGCGGAGGAAGCAGTTCGAAGGTACAACCACCTCCGCCCCTAAATCCGACCCCCACGATCACCTCAATTTCGCCGACCGGTACCGTTGCTGGCAGTGCGAGTTTCGGGCTCACAATCAATGGGACGAATTTCGTCGCAGCTTCTAGGATTAACTTCGGCGGGTCGGCGGCGGCCACCTTCTTCGTCAACTCTACGCAATTGACTGCGACCATCCCTGCTTCCAGCGTCGCCTCAACCGGCACGCCGGCCGTGACAGTGACCAACCCCGCGCCCGGCGGTGGCACCTCGAATGCAATTGACTTCCCCGTCACCAGCGCCGCTACGTCTGCACCGATGATCAATTTTCTTTTTCCTAGCTGCGTTCCCGCCGGAGAACAGTTCATTAATCAGTTCTTTAATTCTGAAAATAACCAGTTGTCAGTAGGCGGGCTAAATTTTGAGGCTAGTTCCGTTGTGCGATGGAACGGCAGCGACCGTCCGACCACTCTTGATCCCAATAGCCAGAACATGGGACTCATCGCTCAGATTTCGGCGAGCGACATTGCCTCAGCCGGAACGGCCGCGGTCACAGTCTTCAATCCCCCACCCGGCCTCGGTGCCTCGAACTCCTTGACCTTCACTATCATGATAGGAACAGTCAATCCGCAGTCAATCGCCGTGGATCCTGCCGGAAAATTCGCCTATGTCGCTAATGTGGGGTGCAGTGGCGAAGCTGGCTACGTGTCCATGTACACGATTAATCCCACCACCGGGGTCCTCGCGTCCATAGGTCCACCGGCGGCCTCACTAGATGCAACCGCCAACTCGGTGACCGTAGATCCGCTTGGCAAGTTCGCCTACGTGGCAAATTTGGGGGATGACGAGACCAGCGATGGGAGCGTCATCTCGTACGCCATTAACGCCACGACTGGGGCGTTAACGCCCACAGGAGCGATAAACGGAAATTGTCCGGGATTGTGCGTTCCCGGCTCGCTGGCCGTGGATCCATCCGGCAAGTTCGCTTACGTGCCGAATGGCGACGGTGCTGAACCAGATAATGTCGCGGTGTACGCCATCGACGCCACGACTGGGTCCCTAACTTCCACAGGAGAGATCAACGTGGGAGGCTCTGCAAACTCGGTGGCCGTGGATCCATCTGGGAAGTTCGCTTATGTGACGAGTCAGAACAGCTCGGGCGGCAACGTGTCCATGTTCACGATCAACGCCACGACTGGGACTTTATCGTCCATAGGGACGATCGCCACGGGAACAAACCCTGGCTCCATCGTAGTGGATCCTACGGGTAAGTTCGTTTATGTGGTGGACTCCGGCTCGAACGACGTCTCGATGTACACCATAAACGCTACGACTGGGGCATTAACGTCCATAGGAATGATTGCCGCGGGAACAAATCCTATCTCCGTAGCTGTGGATCCTGCGGGTAAGTTCGCTTATGTGGTGAATTTCAACTCGAATGACGTCTCCATGTATACCGTCAACGGCACCACCGGAGCCCTGACGTCCACCGGAACGATGGCTACCGCGCAATTCCCCACCTCGATAGCGGTCCATCCGTCCGGAAAGTTCGCCTATGTAACGAATTCCGTCTCGAACACCGTCTCAATGTACAGCATCGATGCCACCACCGGCGCCTTGACGCTCATAGGGACAATAGGCACATAAGGTAGCAACGCTTGCGGCTGTGGCGTTTCGACTGACCAGCGATGCGCCTAACGGAGTCAGCTTCTGCGCGAGCGCTCGCACCTAGTCCGAAGGCACGTAACTAGAAATCTAGATCTAAAGACCTGCGTATCTCCAAAGGCACAGTCTCGCCTTGAACCTTTGAGAATTCTGCGCAGAATTGTTACGTTTATTTGTGACCATAGTGCCCCCAACCGACTTGCGCCCGCAGAATCGCAGGCGTAGCAAGCGTGTCCAGATCAGGATCCCGGTGCTGGTTCGGCTCCGGGCCCCCGACAAGTCTTCCGTGTCTGAAAAGACCGAAGCAATAATCGTGAATGACCACGGAGCGCTGATACTTCTGGCCACCGCCGTGGAGATCGATCAGATAATCCACATCGAGAATCCCACCAATGCGGAAGAATTGCTCTGCCGTGTCATCAGCCGAGGCGATAGCTTCATGGGCAAAACGCAGATTGGGGTCGAATTTATCGTCCCCACCCCCGGATTTTGGCACATCCCCAAGTCTAAAAATTCAGAGCCTAGCCGCAGCCCCAAAAAGTGACGCACATGGTTCGTGACATGCCGAGGTTCCCCTGCTAATGGGCGGCTGCGAAGATGTGCGGCAGTTATGAAATCTCAAAATCGAATACATCGGGCACTATACGTCCTTGCTGGGCTGCTAGCGACAGTGGTCACCTCAACGGCAAGCGCGCAGGAATGCACGGTAAAACCCGGGTCGATTCCGCTCGGCCAGACCGTGCGACTTCGCTGCGAAGTCCCCGCAGCTACCGCGCGCCTAAATAGCCGCACCGTGCGCCTTTTCAAGCAAGAGACTGGTGACTGGCTGGGCTTGATGCCCGTAGCCGTAGCCGACGTCCCAGGCGACTACCCGATTGAATTTCTTGCCGAGGATGGAACCGTTCTCGCCTCTGTCAACCTGACCATTCGCAAGACAGTTTTTCCGTCCCAAAATGTTGTCCTCGCCCCGCAAATCGGAGCGCTCCACTCCACGCCGGAAGAAATGCAAACTCTGACCTCTTTTCGCGACTCCATATCCGACGTCAAGTATTGGGAAGATTCCCTCGTCGCTCCGGTCCGCGGTTGCGTCATCTCTCCCTTCGGTGTGAAACGCCTTCACAACGGAAAGCCCACCGGTGATTTTCACGCCGGAATCGACCAGCGTGCGCCCGCCGGAACTCCCATCCGCGCAGTCGCCGCAGGCGTGGTAAAAATCGTTCAGCCCTTCAACGTCCTAGGCGGCACGGTTGCCATCGACCACGGCCAGGGCCTCGAAACCATGTACTTGCACATGTCGAAACTAAACGTGGAAGCGGGCGCGCGCGTCAATCGAGATGACGTAATCGGCTACGTCGGCGCAACAGGACGCGCCAACGGTCCTCACCTTCATTGGGTCGTTTACGTGAACGGCGTCCCTGTGAATCCTCAGCAATGGGTAGGATTAAAGTCCTGCGGGACCGCGAAAAAGAAGTCTAAAGAAAACTAGTTTCCACCCTCAGTTCCAATGCTTCAGCTTTGGCCATGCCGACGCCAGAGGTGCTTTCAGTCCGTGACAAACCAAAATGGTGTAACGCTCTTCGTCCATCCCGTAGTACGGATCCAGCGCCGGCCCTTTTTCGACGCTCTGGCAATACCTCTGCGCGTCGTCCAGATCCCACTGCAGCAGAATCAAACTCTCGCCCGTATAATCTCTCGGCCCCCAGTAGTAATAATTCTGGTGAGCGCTGATCGACTTCGGCAACCCATAGCGAGCTCCGAAAAAATCGATCGCGCCCGCTTCGCCGTAATTGCCCGCCAGAATTCCCGTCTTCGCACGTTCATCCGGAGGCATTGCGTTGTACACATCAGCCACGGCCGCCACCATCTCCGGCCATCCAAACTCATCGGCGAAGTGTTGCGGCAGCGGCTCGCTGTCATGCGTTTCCGTGTGCGGCAACTTGATCCCCAGCGATTCCATGTAAGGAACCACCTTCGCAATCGGTAAAATCGGAATCACCAGCGGCGCCGCGAGCGCGCCCAGCGCCACCACGAGCACAGGTAGGGTGACGCGCATCCAACGCATCCCCGCGCGCCTCTGAATCAGGTCTTCCCAGTACACCCCTCCCGCTGCGAACAGCATGGGATAAATCGGCGCCACATAATAATCTTTCGCATGCAGCGCCATCATCACCGCGAGAAACGCCAGGTACGTCACGCCTAGAACGCGATATCGCTTTCCCTCGCGGTGAAATAGAAAATATCCCAGTCCCGCAATCCATACCAGCGCGCTGGCCGGGTTCAGCATCATGATCTGCTGCAGCAGAAAATTCAGAGGAGGCAATACGGTGTTCTTGCCCGTTTTCCTTACGTTGTTCAGGTCCGCCCAAGTCGGAAAGTCGTGCTGATACTGCCAGATCAAGTTGGGCAGGCAGATCAGAAACGCGATCCCCACCGCAATCCACAGCCACTTGCTCTTCAGCAATCGCCGCTCGGACGTCGCCACGATTCCGACCACCAGAGCAAAAAGAAAAAACGCCGTGGAGTGCTTGTTTTCCAGTCCAAGCCCCAGCAGCACTCCGCTCCACACCAGCAATTTCGGTTGATTGCGACTGATCGCCAGCAGCAGAAAATAAATGCAACCCATCCAGAACAGCGGCTCGAAAACATTCATCGAGTAGCGCCCGGCCATCACCAGAACTACCGGGGCGACCAGCACGCAGACTCCGGACAGGAGCACCGCAAATCGCTTGCCGCCAAGTTCGCGCGCGATCAATCCAGTCAATACGATCTGCGCTCCCTGTGCCAGCGCCGGCAGCAGCCGAAGAGCATGAAGCGATTCGCCGAACAAAAAGCGATTTACGCGCAAGATCAGCGCAGCCAGCGGCGCAAAGTCCACATACCCCCACGCCAAATGATTGCTGGTGGCAATAAAATACAGTTCATCGCGGAAATACCCGTAGCGCCCGTCGGTAAGCATCTGCAGCAGCACCGCAACCGCCGCCAGCACCCACGCGATCGCCATCCCGCCGGAAAACAGTGACTCTCGACCGCCGGCAATTCCCGGCTGTTGTCTCGCAGCTTCTTCGTTTGCAGATCCTGTCATTCGATTTGAAATGGAGTCATCCATTGGGCCAGCAGCTTACCGGACCAAAAACCAGCATTCAACGCAAACCGCGAGGAGATCATCCTAAAGTGTGAGAAAAGAAGCACTACGATGCGGAGCTTTTGCTGAGGCCGACCAATTTCTGAAATTCCGGATCGTCGTGCAGGCAATCGAGATCGGTATCTTTGGCCGCCCAATCCTGGTTGCTGTATCCGGCCGCAAACGACTTCTTAAGCGTCTCGAGCGCCTCCGGTTTTTTCCCAAGGACGCCGTAGGTGCAAGCGGCATTGTAGAGGGTGTTGGCGTCTCCGGGGCGGAGGGCGACGGCGGTCTGCAAGTGCCGGACGGCCTCGTCCGTGTCTTGCCCTGGTCCGGGGTTGGCGAGGTTAACAGCCAGCAGAATCCGGGCCCGAACGTCTTCCGGCACCAGCTCCAGTTGTTGGCGGAGGGCCTTGATCATCCGTTCTCGGACATGCTTCGCTTCCTTTTTCCGCCCCAGTCGTTCCAGTGTGTTGCCGTAGGGAATATAAGTATTATAGTCGTCTCCGTTGGCTTCGATGGCCCGCTCCGTGAGTGCCGCGGCCTCTTCGAACCGCCCGGAGGCGAAATACACTCGGCCGAGGATGTTCCAAGATCCGTCACAGTCGGGCTTGCGCTCGATGGCGCGGTGGGCCAGCAGTGCGGCTTCATCGTATTTTTTCTGCGCATAAAAGAGTCGGGCGTGCGCTACCAGAACTTCCGGCAGGTCGGGCGCAAGCGCGGTGGCGCGGTCGCAGGCAGCCAGTCCCCGTTCGATCCATTTCGGGCTTTGCTCGCGAAGCTCGTAGATGAGGCCGCACAAATGCGCAATCCCGGCATGCGCCAGAGCGAAATTCGGGTCCAGCTGGATGGCTTGTTCGAACATCTGCAGACCGTAGTCCATGTTCTCGCGGCGTGTGTAGCTCCTTCCGCGCAGGTAAAAATCATACGCCCGCGGGTTTTCCGTGGGCTTGCGCGCGATGGTTTTTTCTTCCTGTGGGGTCAGCGTGATGCGCAGCGCCTGCGCGATGCTCCGCGCGATTTCCTCCTGGATGGCGAACACGTCCTCCAGTTGCCGATCGAAACGCTCGGCCCACACGGAATGTCTCGTGGAAGCCTCCACCAGTTGCGCGGTGATGCGCACGCGGCTGCCCGAACGGCGAATCGAACCTTCGAGCACGTAGGACGCGCCGAGCTGCTGGCCGACCTGTTGCGCCGTGACCGCCTTATCGCGGAACCCGAGCATCTCCGAGCGCGGAAAGATTTGCAGTTGAGCGATTTTTGAGATCTCCGTCACTATGTCTTCCGTGATCCCGTCGCGGAAATATTCGTCCTCTTTCGCGCCACTCTGGTTTTCGAAGTAGAGCACTGCGACCGATTTATGCTTGGATGGTGCAGGGGACGCCGCAGGACTCGTGCCGCTCTTCTCCGCGGCGGGCCGGCGGCTGGATTCCATGTCGCGACTAAGGCGCTTCAAGTCCGCGCGAAGTTCCGCTGCAGTCTGACATCGCAGATCCGGGTCCTTCTCGAGCGTCTTGCCGAGAATATTTTCCACCGCCAAGGGCAAGCGCGGATTCAGTTCTTTCGCGGCCGTGGGAACAGCATGCAGGATCCCATCGAAAACGACTGCCGAAGTTACACCGGGGAATGGAACCGACCCGGTCGCCATTTCATAAAGCACGACGCCCAGCGAGAACAAATCCGACCGCGCGTCCAGCTCTTCGCCGCGTGCCTGTTCCGGCGACATATACGCAATCGTTCCCATCGCACTACCCGGGCTCGTCAGTTGCTCCCTATCAAGCATATGCGTCTGCGTGCGCATGGAGGTAGCGCCCACCGATTCAGCGGCGTGCTGGTGCACGGAAGTTAGCTTCGCCAAACCAAAATCCAAAATCTTCGCCTGCCCGCGCTCCACCAGAAAAATATTCGCTGGCTTGATGTCGCGGTGCACGATTCCCTTCGTGTGGGCCGCATCGAGGCCGTTGGCGATCTGGATGCCGATCTCCAGAAGCTCCGATATCTCGATGGGCTTGCCGCCAATGCGGTGTTTGAGAGTCCGGCCCTCGAGCAGCTCCATGGCGATAAACGGACGTCCGTCAAATTCTCCGATATCGTAAATGGTGCAAATGTTGGCGTGATTGAGCGCGGATGCCGCGCGCGCTTCGCGGCGGAATCGCTCGATGGCCTGAGGGTCCTGCGAAATATCGTCGGGAAGGAACTTCAGCGCAACGTTGCGGCCCAACCGCGTGTCCTTAGCCTTGTAAACCACACCCATGCCTCCGCCCCCGAGCTTTTCCAGGACGTCGTAATGGGAAATCGTGCGACCTATGTAAGAAGATGTATCCGGCACAGGGCCAGAATCTTACGCTAGCTCCTCATTGCTTGCAATCGCACAACATCTACGGAGTAGCTGCGATGAACGGGAATTCGACTGAATCAGTCCCGCCGCCGACACTTTAGTTCGAGCCAAAAGTGAAAAGGGGAAAAACGAGTTATGCTCACACGGACACATCCTTGAAATTCGTTCGGGGACGTGCTAGCGTTTTCCGTGATCAAATTTAAATTAGAGTATTCTCTGGCCCTCCACCAAAACTTAACCAAGAAACATTTGGCCACGGCGGCTCTTCGTAGGGGCGCAGCATGTCGAAGATCCGCCGTAGTGGACTGCGCCCGGTGCAGCGCATCCGACCCCCCAGCCTTCGAGCAACCAAGTCGCGAAGGGCCGCCCGCCGTGTTTATGACTGGCGCCAACTTCTTCTCGAATCGCGACAAATTAAATCGCCAAACTCGTGAATTCAGAAACGCTGTAACTTACACAAAACAAATGGCCGCGACATCCTCAAATCGCCAAAATTTTCAGTTTTGCCCACCTCCTTTTCCGGCCTCATTTCAATCTGATGCCGGCAGCATCATCACTACCAGGACACGTCGCGCATGATGCTCGACTGGGCCGCTCTGGGCATCGAAACCGCGAAACTCCGCGGCGCTTCCTACGCTGACGCGCGCGTGATGGACACCCGCCAGCGCGAAATCACCACTAAGAACAACGAAGTCGGCATGCTGCTCGAATCCGAGTCCCTCGGCATTGGCATTCGCGTGATCGCGGGCGGTGCCTGGGGATTTGCCTCTACCGATCGCCTCACCCGCGAAGGCGTGCAAGCCTGCGCCGCTCAAGCCGTTAACATAGCCAAAGCGTCCGCTCTTGCGAAACGCGAGAATGTCGCACTTGCTCCCGAAGAAGCTCATGTGGACACTTGGCAAAACCCCTTCGTGAAAGATCCCTTCCGCATTCCCGTCGAACGCCAGATTGATTTGCTGCTCCGCGCCGACAAAGAAATACTCGCAGTGAAGGGTGTCACGCTGGCGGAAGGCTCTATGTCTTTCCGCAAAATCGACCAGCTTTTCGTTTCCAGCATCGGTTCCGTGATTCATCAGGTAAAGATGCAGTCGGGCGCGGGAATCGTCGCCACTTCGTTCGGAGATAACGAAATCCAGAAGCGTTCGTATCCAAATAGCTTTGGCGGCCAGCACGCCTTGCAGGGCTACGAGCTGATTGAATCGCTCGACCTCGTCGGCAACGCGCCGCGCATCGCTGAAGAAGCCGTCGCGCTGCATTCCGCTGCTCAATGTCCAGAAGGGACGAGCACGATCATCCTCGGCGGCTCGCAACTCGGTTTGCAGATCCATGAATCCATCGGCCATCCCATCGAGCTGGACCGCGTCCTCGGCCAGGAAGCGAATTTCGCCGGCATGAGCTTTCTCACTGTGGAAAAGCTGCGCAAACTTAAATACGGCTCCGACATCGTCAACGTGGTCGCTGACGCGCGCCTCGAACACGGTCCCGGCCTCGGCACCTTTGCATACGACGACGAAGGCGTGCCCGCGCAATGTACGCCGATCATTACCAACGGCCTTTTCACCGGCTACCTGAGCAATCGAGAAACGGCCGCAGCCATCGGCGAAACGCGTTCCAACGGGACCATGCGCACCGAAAACTGGAATCGCCTGCCTATCATCCGCATGACCAATATCAGCATTAATCCCGGCACGTGGAAATACGACGACCTGATCGCCGACACCGACGATGCGATCTTGATGGACACCAATCGTTCCTGGTCTATTGACGACCGCCGCTATCACTTTCAGTTTTCCACCGAAATCGGCTGGGAAATCAAAGGCGGCAAGAAAGGCCGCGTGATCAAGAACCCCAGCTACAGCGGCATCACGACGGAATTCTGGAATAGTTGTGACGCAATCTGCTCCCGCGACCATTGGACCCTCTGGGGTACGCCCAACTGCGGGAAGGGCCAGCCTATGCAGACCATGGGTACCGGGCACGGAGCCTCGCCAACGCGCTTCCGAAACATAAAAGTGGGAGTCGCCTTCGCCAAGTAAAGCTAAAAGACAAACATGAAACGTACGAAGAAAAAATCGTCAGCACGCGCCCGCAACTCGACGCCGGCAAAGAAGAATGCTCGCTCGCTCAGCAGCGCCGCCGTTGCCGAGAACGGCGCACGCTTCACCATAGCGGAGCTGCAACGCATCGCTGGCCGCGTGATCGCGCTCAGCCCTGCGGACGAAACCGAAATTGAAATTGATTCCACCACCGACGCGCTGACGCGCTTCGCCAACAACACCATCCACCAAAACGTGGCAGATCACACCCTTTCGATCTCAGTTCGCGCCGTGGTCGATGGCCGCACAGCGCGCGCGACCACCAACAAAACAGACGAAGAATCCCTTCGCCGCGTGGTTGCCGCCGCTGCCACCCTCGCGCGCCACCAGCCGGAAAACCCCGATCTATTGCCGATGCTTGGCCCGCAAAAATACCAGAAAGTCGCGCGCTATTTTGACGCCACGGCCAACGAAAACCCGATGGACCGCGCACGCGCCGTAACTCGCGTTTGCAAAATGGCGGAAAAGAAAAAGCAGACCGCCGCCGGAATTTTTGCCAGCGGCTCGCACCAATCCGTTTTGGCCAACTCGAAAGGGCTATTTGCCAGCCATCAGTACACCGACGCGGAATTTTCGGTGACTATCCTCGAAGACAAATCCTCCGGCTGGGCGAAATCAAGTTCTCCTGATATTCGCGATATCCATCCCGACGAACTCGCAGAATCCGCGAGCAACAAAGCTATCGCCTCGCGGAACCCTCGTACTCTCGATCCCGGTCACTACACCGCGATCCTGGAGCCTTCCGCTGTCCTCGACATCGTGGGCTCTCTTTTCCTGGATTTCGCCGGGACCTCGATTCTCGATAAACGTTCCTGCCTGAACGACCGCATGGGCAAAAAGATTTTCGGCGAGAACATCGCGCTGTGGGACGACGTTTATCATCCGCTCCAACTCGGTACGCCCTACGATGGCGAAGGCTTGCCCAGGCAAAAAATAAAGCTGGTCGACCGCGGCGTTCCCAAGAATCTCGTCTATTCGCGCGGGACCGCCAAAAAAATGAAAGCAAAACCCACCGGACACGGCCTCCCGCTGCCAAATGAGTATGGCGAAGCACCGATGAACTTGGTTTTCTCAGGCGGCGACAAATCCGTGGACGACATGATTCGCTCTACTGGACACGGCATCCTGGTTACGCGCGTTTGGTATATCCGCGAAGTGGATCCCTACGAAAAAGTTCTCACCGGCATGACTCGCGATGGCACATTCCTGGTTGAAAACGGCCGCATCGCCGCCGGTATCCGGAATTTCCGGTTCAATCAGAGCGTTATCGAGATGCTCTCAAACGTCGAGATGCTCGGCCCCGCCGTGCGCGCCGCTGGAGAAGAATCTTTCGAGATGGTCGTTCCGGCCATGAAGGTAGCCAACTTCCACTTCAGCGAAGTGACGAAATTCTAGTACGCAAGATTCTAATGCGACTCGCCCGCCGGTTTTTCAGGCACTGCATCCGGCCGGATAAAGTAATGCCATTTATCAAGGTCGGCGCGCACCGCGACGTCAAAAAAACCAACCATCATCTCGTCGTAGGTTTGATCGCCCCATCTCACCGACGCTTCCGGATCGGGGTTGTGTAAATTCTTGCGCGAATTGTCGTACAGCGCGACTGCCTGCAGCGTGGTCCCCGCTTTCAGCAAGCGCGGCTCCGCCAGCCGGTAGCTCAGTTGCCAGTAAAAATCATAATTCACCCGCAGAAGGGTCTCGACGCTTCCGTCGGCACCGACGATGTTGTAGTCGAATTGTTTTCCGCGGAGGTGCATGTGCGGGAAAAAACTGAGAAGCGTCGCATCGTTAGGCAGAGTCCCGTGCGCCTCCACCCGATAGTCATCCGCGCCCGGCGGAATCACAAAGTGATCGTTCGTCAACTGCAATGTAAGCACGCGCTGCGCCGGCCGTTGCTTGGCGAACACGATCCCGACGCTCGTCTGATCGTTCGCCGCATGCCCGTGCGTGGTGTAGTGCATCTGGAACACCAAGTCCGAGCCGGCAGGCACGAACTTGCCCATCCCCGGGGGCCACTGATCGGGTGAACTTCCCGGCGCATACACCAGCAACACGTCGCTGTCAGTCCAGTGCGCGCCGTGGCGGCTGTCCTCCTCGGTCATGTCCGAAGCGGTAAACGGCACGCCGATGGGAGCGTGCCTCAGCCATTTCGAATCCGGCGGCCGGATGTAGACCACCGCGTGATGCACATTTTCGCGGCTGGACGGGCGAACCTCCGACATCTGCACCCATTTGTCTTCCGTAAACCCGGTGGGCACGATTTCATACGTGTATTCCACGTCGCCGTGAGCCGGCAACGCGACGGGCTTCGGCATTTTCACAATTACGTCCGGTTGAGGAATATTCCATCCTTCAACCCAGTTGCGGGGAGGCGGCGCATCCCGCGGATCACCTGCGGGCGCATTTGCGTCCGCCCATGCTGCGAGCTTTTGAATTTCCTGCGGGGTCAGCGAGGGGTCGTTTGAAAAGTGGCCATGATACGGGTCGGCGAACCAGGGCGGCATTCTTCTTTTGCCGGCGAAATTTGCGATTTCCGGAGCGTACGCTCGCGCGTTCTCGTAGGTAACGAGCGGCATCGGAGCGATCTCGCCGCTGCGGTGGCAACTCTGGCAATGCTGCTGAAGGATGGGGAGAACATCGCGGTAGAAAGATGGCGGCGCGAGGTCGCGAGCCGGCTCCGGAGTTTTTGCTTCTTGCGTTTGCCCGACGGCAGAGCTCAGCAACGCAACGAACGCGGCAAAGACGGGTATCTTCAGTTGCACAGTTGGATTAGTTACACATTCTCAAGAGTTGGTTGCAAGCGGGAAGATACCGCGCTTCGTTTTATTTTGTGAACTGAATGCTGGAGATGGCGCGCGCGATTACGTTTTCCTGAATTTGCACCAGGTCGGTATCCGCCACGGTCATTCCGAAAATTGTGTAGAGTCGGGCGTCGCGAGGGATACATACGACCACACCGGACCAATCGCGCTGGTCGACTCTTCCGCGGAAATGCCGTTCGATCGCGGGAATGCCGGAAATCGTAATGTGTTTTTCATCCAGCGGACGAAAATTCTCCATGATTTCTTGAAGCCGCCGCTCCGTTGCGTCCATGTCGCTCGTGACGGATTTTCCGGCGGGCTGTTGCCCAATCAGAAGGTAGGTGGTCTGATCGTTGGTGCCCATCGCCGTAATTGAACCGGGAAGGAGCGCGCGTGCGCCCTCGATAACTTCCCAGGTGGGCGGCTTGTACATGTGAAAGCCGTACGTGTCGTTTACATAGCTGTTCCCGCTGACTTCTTCGCGCATGGGCTCGGGCGCGGGAGGTGGTGCAGGCGCGGGAGGAATAGCGGCCGGAGAGTTCGCCGCGGATTTGTTCGTAGCGTTCGGCGCAGGTTGCGGAGAGCTCGAAGCTGGTTGCGCAGCAACGCCCGACGGAGGAGTTGAATTGTTTGCGGATGCCGTTACAGGTTTAGCTGCTGGTGGTCTTGGAGGCTTTACGGCAGCGGAATCCGGCGCGACGGCTGCCTCGGTGCTGGGATCGGCTTTTTTCTCGGGTTCCTTCTTTTTCGGAACAGCGGAGATCACGATCGATACGACTTGATCCTTCTGCACTTCTGCGAAGCCGTAGCTGGTTTTTACCTTGAACGAGTGCTCTTCGAATCCGACGATCGTGCCGACGACCGTTGTACCGTCCTTCAACTTGAGTTCGTCCGCACGCACCCCGGGAAGAGCGGCAAAACATGCAAGCAACGCGAGAAGCGATGCACGGATCACAAATACACGAAGCTCTAAAGCGACCTTCATATTGTGAAGTATGGCGCTCAGCAGCGCTGCGGGCAAGGCCGGGGGCGCGGAACATGCCGCGTTAGTCAGCAGGAGCGCTTCTGCGGGCTGCCGCGCTAACGCTTGCGGCGTGGTTTCGAGTTGCTCTTTCGTTTCTTCCCGGGTTTTGCGTTCGACGCGGACTGAATGGCCAGAAGTTCCGGCTTCAGGCGCGCGAATTCCGATTCGAGAGCGCGAAATTGCGAATCGGCGCCGAGTAAATCACCAGAACGCCCCATAGCTTGGAGGTTGGCTGCGATCGCAACTGCTTTCGCCGCGCCGAAGATTGCGATCGATCCCTTTAGAGCGTGCGCGGAGCCGGCAAGTTTTTGTGCATCTTTCGCAGCGATGGCACGCTGGATTAACAGAATGGTTTTCGGGGCGTCTTGCAGAAAGGTTTTGATGAGGGAGCGCTGAAGTTTTTCGTTTCCACCGGTCGCGCGGTGGAGATGCGCAGCAGCGGTTTCGCCATCCGTTCCGGCCCGCGCCGCTTGTACGGGCGCTGAAGAGTCTTGCCCCGATTGCGCGTCGGTGGGTTGTTTTGCCGCTTCTCCTATGGACTCGACCGCTTCGTACAGTTTGTCCATGCGAACCGGTTTCGAGATGAATGCATCCATCCCGGCATCCAGGCAGCGACGCTCGTCTTCATAGCTCGCGTTTCCCGTAAGCCCGATGACGCGAACGTGCCGGCCGGTCGCGGCTTCCGTTTTGCGAATTGCGCGTGTCGCCTCCAGGCCGTTCATTCGCGGCATTTCTTCATCCATCAGCACGACATCGAACTGGGTGCGTTCAATTGCCGCAAGCGCTTCCAGTCCATCAGCGGCGCTGGAGACAGAGTGCCCGCGTTTTTTCAGGAGTTCGAGAACCAGCTCGCGATTTATTTCCGTGTCGTCGGTGACGAGAACGCGGAGTCGTTTCAGCGGCTTGCTCGGAGGCGCGGGCAATGCCGCCACGCCGGACGCGCGATCGGCATTAGGATTCGGCGTTGCTTGTTCTTTGGAGAAATTTTTCGCCCGGGGGAGCCGAAACCAGAAGCGCGAGCCGCCCTGCGCGCGATTTTCGGCGCCGATTGTCCCGCCCCAGCGTTCGACTGTAATTTTGCAGAAGTAGAGCCCGAGGCCGGCTTTTCCCGAATGGCTTTTTCCTTTGGAGAAAAGCGCGAAAAGTTGACTCATAGGCAAGTCCGGCGGAAGACCGGGACCTTCGTCGTCCACGAAGGCGAACACGCTGGCGCCGTCATCCTTGACTCCAACGGTTACAGTGGAGCCTGCCGGACTGTAGCGCAGCGTATTTTCGAGCAGGTTGCCGAATATTCGATCCACCCGAGATGAATCGCCTACCACACGCCAGTCCGTTGACGCGTTCGATTGCGGATCGAAGCGAATGCGTACGTTTTTATCCGCGAATGCAGAGCTAAATTCATCGATGGCCTTTTGCGCACAGGTCGCGAGATCGGGAGCCGCCGCGCCCTTATCAGAGGTCGATTGCTGCGCCAGTAAATCTCCTGAGAACGCTGACAGAATGCCCCGGATCATCAATTCCTGGCGCTGAGATTCGCGTTGACCGGTTTCAACCAGTTTGCGCAGGCCGGCGGGCAGATGTTCGAGGCTCAGAAGATTGAAGCAGCCGCTGATGGCGCTAAGAGGCTGGGAAAGATCGTGGACGACGCAGTGAAGCAGAATTTCTTTCTTTTGAATTTCGCCGAGAAGCTGTTCGTGGGCCAGAAGGGAATCGCGGGCAGTTTGGAACCATTGCTGCTGCTCCGCGAACGTGGCCGAAAAGTTTCGCAGGATCAGTATTCTTCTGCCATCAAGTGAAAGGGCGAAAGCTTCGACCGGAATGTCGCGGCCATTTTTGCCGCGTTCGATCCAATTGCCGGAGCCGGCGGAGCCTTCGGATTTGGTGTTCCAGAATTCCTCGGCATCCACCAGGAAATTCTCGAGAAACGGCGAATTCTCGGCGAGCCTGCTTCGTTTGCCGCTTTCAGATTGAATTTCAAAAACGTCGCGGCACCAAGCCGGACAATTTCCAATCGCTAGAAAATCGCCGTTGCCGAGCGATTCGAACAAGGCGTAGCCCTGGGCGGCGAGGAACGACTCGAACAGAAGATTGGAAGCCATTTATTAAGCCAACATGGCGGCGGTAAGCTTCAAAAACATTTCTTCAACCGAATCGCCGGTTTTGGCGCTGGTGCGAATTATAGTCCATCCGGCCGAGCTTAGTTCGGACTCGCGCGCGGAATCGATTTCCCATTTTTCTGCCAGGTCGCTCTTGTTGAATACAAGGACGGCGGGAACTTTGCCGGCTTCCTGAATTACGCGCGCGTTCAATGCGAGAGCGTCTTCCAGGGTTTGCTGGCGCGTGCCGTCGACTACGAGAAGATAGCCAGACATGCCTCGGAGATAGGACATGTGAATTTTTTGGTACACGTCTTCGCCATGAATATCCCATAGGACGAGAGTGACGTCTTCATTGCCGGCGCGAACCACTTTCTTTTCGATTTTCACGCCAATGGAGGTTTGATAAGCGTCCGAAAAAATGCTTTCGACGAAGCGGCGCACCAGGCTGGTCTTGCCGACAGAGAAGGAGCCGAGCATGCAGATTTTCTTTTGGAGCATTGGAGGGCTCGATCAGTTTACGGGAGAAGCTGGAGTAAAAGTGATCTTAAAGTTGACGCTGCGATTCTCGCGACGGCCTTCTTCGGTGTCTTCAGGGCGCAAAGGCTGCGTGATGCCCACTCCGCGCGGAGTCAAACCTGCAGGCTGGATGCCGCCGCGCAGCAGGATTTCGCGGACTCGTTCGGCACGCTGCTGGCTTAGCAGCAAGTTCGTATTATCGACGCCAGTGCTGTCGGTGTGCCCGATAATTTGAATGGAAGTCTGTTCGCCGAGACGGGTTCCTTCATCGATCAGGTCGCGGATTTCTTTTCCCACTTGAGCGGCTATTTTTTCCTCGCTGGGTTCAAATTCGGCCCGGCCGACGGGAAAGACCAAGATCATCGACTCGATTACCTTTTTCGGCGGATCGAGCTGGGCCGAATGCGCATTTTGCAGACGCGAGACATCGATGGCGGTGACGCCGGGAATCAAAGGGAAGCGGTCCGCCAAATGAGAGATCCACTGGGGCGAGGCGGTTCCTTCGACGTCCAACACGCCCTGATGTTCGGAAATCTTGACACCTTCAGGAGGCCGCAGGAATTGGCGCGCACGCTGGGAAACGATTGCGTCATCTAATGAATAGTAGGGAGCCAAATCAAATTCCGCGTCTTTCGGATCGAGGCCGGCCTGGCTGAGCAGTGCATTCGGGTCCGGTGCGAGCGGATCTTTGAATCCTCGTATGTGATAGCGGCCACCTTGCTTGTCGTAGGAAATCACTACGATGCCGGGCTGGCCGCGAACGGCTTTAAGGAATCGCGACCATTCCCATAGAAGATATGTGGAGTAGCCGATCCAACCGACGACGAGAATGCCGAGGATGGCTAGAGTCGCGAGCGCGGCGCGCGGCTTCCTTGCAGCGACGCGTTCACGATGTTGCGCAGCGAGAAGACGCGACAAGACTTCGTCGGCAGAGCGAAAGGGGGCCGCATCGCCCTTGAAATTCGCGAGTCCGGAACTATAGTAGCGTTGGATTTCTTCCAGAGCTTCTTTCATCGCCAGCCGATAATCCGCCGGAGCGTGGCCGCGAATCACGGCCGCAATCACAGCGTCCGGACCTTCTTCAATCCAGACTTCCAGCTCGCCAACGTTCAAGCTGTCGAGCGTTTCTTCATTTTTTGAATCAAAGGAGTCGCGCACGAACTGCTGGATGGCGGAGAGCATTCCGGCAATCATGGCGGGATCCTGCGTGGGAACCGAGGATGCGACTACGTGATTGAGTACTAACCCGGTCTGGCGATGAATCAGAAAAACCTGTTCCACGCGGTACAGCAGGCTGTGCATCAAAACAATTTCGCTGAACGATTTTCCCGTGCGCAAGGCTTCGATGCGCCACTTGATGCCGCGAGAAGAAAGGCTATGTTCGAGGGCTTGGTTGAACGATTCCAGCATGGTGCGAAGCGTTTCGGCGATGGATTTGCGGATAGCTGGGCCCATCACGGGGAACAGGGCGTCGGCGAGAACGTGGGGGTCTCTGCGGACGGATTCGCGAAGAGTTTCCTGAATCGTCGGAGCCAAAGCGCCAGCCAATGCACGATCGCCGCCTTGATCGCGGCGCATAGTGATGGCTTCGGCGACGACGGTGCTGACGTCCTTGGTGCGGCGGGCGAGATCTTCGAGGCGCTCCTGAATATCCGCGATTTCTTCCTGCTCGGGCGCGACGATTAAATGGCGAAGCTCTTCGTAGGCGTGGTTGTTGTCGGGCGGATTTTCCTCTGGTTGCCCCTGTGGGGCGCGGCGTTGGGCTTGCTCAGGCATTTTGAAAGGTTAAGGTTTTTCTCGACGGGCGATTAGGTGCGGCCGTCGAGTGCGTGTTTTGCAGTCCGCTCTACCTACTCCTCCGGCAGCTCGAATTTGTTTTTCAGCCGCAGAGAGAATTCAGTGAAGAGGTCGGCAAGCGCGGCGCGGTCGGTTTTTTCATCGCGCAGGACATCGACTTCACGGTTCAGCGCGCCGGCAGTATCGCGGCGCAGCTTGTCGATTTCCGAGGAAACAGCCTTGGAGTGCTCGAGAAGTTTTGCGCGCAGCTCGCCCTGACCGTCGGACATCTGCTCTTCAAGTTGCGACAGCTTTTTCTCAATCACCTTGCTGCCGTCCTTGATTTCGCGCGAAATTTCCTTGAAGGCTTCGGTGCGCTCGGACTTTTCGCTCTTCAAGCGCGTGCTGAGCGAATCGACTTCCTGCCGGATGAAGCTGCCCAGAGTGTCGAGGCGCTTGGTCATATCTTCGCGGAGAGTGTCGAGAGCTTTTGTGACGGTGTCTTCGAGGCGCACGAAACGCTTTTCGTAATCGCGCATCTGCGAGCCGAACAGAATGTCGCGTATCTTGTCTACGTTCGCGCCTTCGGGATTCTCTTTGTTGGTAGCGTTGGGAACTTTCGCCGGGGATGCCATTTTCCGACCTCTCCTTTTGGGACTCTTGATGCCCTGCCGGGGGGAGCCTCGTGTGGCCTTCGGGGGCATCCGCGGAGGCTACTACGAAAGGCTGTCTGCCGCAAGAAAGACGAGGGGTAGGACTAGGGTACGAAGGGACTAGGAAGGCTGGGAATGGGCATTCCAAGACACCGTTCCATTTTGAGAAACGACGCTCTCGCGCAGTTATCCTTGGCGGTTCAAAAGACGATGAAGACAGGCGGTTAGAGCGAGATACTCGAACGGAGTAGCGATGGCAAAATGTATCAAGCGCACGTCGGTCAACTTTGGCACGATTAGGAACCCCAACGCCAAATGGAGAACCCAAAAAAAGGTTAGAAGCCACCAGAACTTCGGCTGCGCCCAATAGCGCCTGAAATAGCGGATTACGTAGCCAAAAGCGAACATAGTCATTCCCGCAAATCCGA
>Ga0209330_1000337_pt1 | contig 21450 bp, 25 predicted proteins | sample JacPinW_OM2H0_O3_FD_187969 | JGI IMG/M metagenome (GOLD analysis project Ga0209330, IMG submission 187969) | Forest soil microbial communities from Algoma, Ontario, Canada - Jack Pine, Ontario site 1_JW_OM2H0_O3 (SPAdes) (version 2) | ecosystem: Environmental > Terrestrial > Soil > Boreal...
TTCACCTGCTCGCGCAGGCTGGACCAATCGAGATCAAGGAATGGGTGGTTGCGCGAAACCTTTCGCACCACGTCGTCGGTGATTCGCGGCCTCTCGCCCAGCCGCGCTAGGTGTAGCTGCTGAACCTTTCCCTGGCGCCGCACGTTATGCACCAGAAAATAGGTGTTGCCTTTGCGTCTCACGAAAGCCACAACACCTCCTTTTTTTAGTTCAGCGTACGTAGTGTAGGAAGCGTCCACTACGCCGTCAATGGTACGATGCGGTGGACGGCGAAAATGCTGCTAATCAGTTATTAGTCTGGAAGCGCAGCGTTTTGCGGAGCAGAACGTCAAAAGAAGCGGTTTGCAGCCTGCTTTCCAGGGCAACTGCTCCAGTGAATCAAAATAAGCGCTGCCTAACTATTTAGATGCTGTGAATTCGTCGACCGTTGGTATGCACGGAAGGAGCAAGGTGTCCTGGGACCCAATTTATCGTCAGGTGAAAAAAATCCCGCGCGGACGCGTGTCGACCTACGGCGGGGTAGCAAAAGCGATGCGGCTGAGGGCTGGGGCGCGCGCTGTCGGTTACGCTCTGGCGGCATGTCCAAGCGGACAAGGCATTCCCTGGCATCGCGTGCTTGGAGCGGGCGGCCGAATTCGCGTTCCCGAGCCACACGCTGCATTACAGCGGAAGCTTCTGGAAAGCGAGGGAGTAAAAATTGGAGCGACGGTTGACATGAAGATCTACGGGTGGCAATTCCGAAAATCGAAAGCCGCCAGTGCGCGCAAGAAAAGACGGCGAAAGCCGCGCGGATAGCGCTCAAATAGCGAGCGTTGTGATATAGAGGAATGCTTCAAAAAGGAGAGAGGTTGGCGTGGCGGAACCCATTATCCAAGCGGAAGACCTTTATAAGAACTACGGAGCAGTGGAGGCACTGCGCGGGGTGAGCTTTTCCGTCGAACAAGGGGAAGTTTTTGGCCTACTGGGACCTAACGGCGCGGGAAAGACCACCACGGTCGAGATACTGGAGGGCATGCGCACGCCGGATCGCGGACTCGCCCGCGTCTGCGGGATCGACCCTGAAAAAAGCGGCAGGCAGTTCAAAGAAATGATCGGCGCTGTTCTGCAGTCCACTTCCCTGCCTGATAAAATCCGGGTGAACGAAGCGATCGAACTGTTCGCAAAATTCTATAGCGCTCGCGCCAATACGGATGACTTGCTGAAGCGATTTCAGCTGGATGAAAAGCGCGATGCTTTCTACAGCCAGCTCTCCGGCGGGCAAAAACAGCGGCTCGCACTGGCGATGGCGCTGGTGAATAATCCGCAGGTAGTTTTCCTGGACGAGCCGACCGCGGGCCTTGACCCGCAAGTTCGCCGCGAGATTTATGACATCATCGAAGAGCTGAAGCGCGATAAGAAGACCGTTTTGCTCACGACTCACTATATCGAGGAAGCCGAGCGGCTCTGCGACCGCGTCGCCATCATCGACTACGGCCGCGTGATTAAGACTGGAACGCCGCGCGAGCTGAAACATACTTCGGCCGGAACAACGCGCATCGAAGTTCGGCTCACCAGGCCGCTTGCAGACGGCATTCTGGCGCGTCTTGACGGCGTCGCGGATTGCCGCGAATTCGACGGCACGTACGTGGTGCACTCCACGCGCGCACCGCAAACCATCGTCGCGCTGGTGAAGGAACTGGAGTCGGAGAACAACGAGCTGCAAAGCCTGGAAATGTTTTCGCCGTCGCTCGAAGACGTTTTCATCGAGCTGACCGGCCGCAGGCTTCGTGATTGAGGGGAGCAGTTGAATTAAAGGACGAACATGGCATCGAATCCCATTGGAAACACTTGGACGCTGACAAAAGTTCGCGTGCGCCTCGCGATGCGCAACCGGACGTTTCTCTTTTTCAGCCTGATCATGCCGCTCGGCTTTCTGTTTTTTTTCGTCACAATTTTCAGCAAAGGCGAGCCGGCGTGGACTTCTTACATTCTGGGCGCGATTCTCACCATGACGGTGATGGGCAGTTTCTGGGGACTCAGCGTGCAACTGGTGATGTTTCGCGAAGCGGGAATACTTCGCCGCTTCCGCCTGGCGCCTTTAGGTGCGGGACCTATGCTCGCGTCGAGTATTCTGGCGAACTACATACTCGTGCTTCCGTCGGTTGCTATCGAGATTCTAGTAACCAAATTCGCACTGCACATGCAAGGATGGGGAAATCTGTGGGCCATTTTTCTACTGGTCACAATCGGCTCGGCCACGTTTTCCTCGTTCGGCTTGATCGTAGCAAGCGTGACCAACACCATGCAGGAAACCCAGGTCATCAACCAAGTGATCTGGACGGCTTTTCTATTTCTTTCCGGAGCGACCGTACCGCTGGCGAGGTTCCCGCACTGGATTCAAGGCGCTTCTCTGTTTATGCCGGCTACATATCTCGCCACCGGCCTTGAAAATGCGGCGACGAATCTTGCGACCAACAGCGAAATTATCACCGACTTGATCGCCCTGACGATCGGAGTTCTCGTAGCGTTCGAAATCTCGCGTCAGCTTTTTCGCTGGGAACCCGAGGCCAAAGTTTCCGGAAGCGCGAAACTGTGGGTGGTAGTGGCCATGATCCCGTTCATTGCATTTGGAATATACGAAAACGTGAAGGGAGACCGCCTGACGCGTATCCGCCAGGACTTTCAAATGATGAATCGGACAGCGACGGCTACGCCGCGGTCTCAGCCGCACTAAAGCTTTGTCACCGATGATTTTCCAAGGAATCTCAACATCCATGGAGGCAAGCATGCAGCGCACAGCTACAGCAATCTGGACGGGAGCGGTAAAGGACGGCAAAGGTTCCATTTCGACGCAAAGCGGCGTGCTGTCTGACGCGCCGTATTCCTTCCTGACGCGATTTGAAAACGGAAAAGGAACGAATCCCGAAGAATTAATCGGGGCGGCGCATGCGGGGTGCTTTGCCATGGCGCTCTCGGCGCAACTCGGCACTATGAATTTCACACCGCAGACGATCCGCGCGACTTCTACCGTCACACTCGAGAAGCTCGACGCCGGCTGGACCATTTCAAAAATTCATCTGGATGTAGCCGCTCGCATTCCCGGCATTTCCGAGGCTGCTTTTGAATCTGCCGCTGCGAGCGCGAAAGCCAATTGCCCAGTCTCGCGCCTTTTTAAGGCTGAAATCACACTGAGCGCGGTACTGGAGAAAGCGGCATGAAGATCCTTCCGGCCATCGCCGGCTTTCTCATCATCTCGGGCATCCTGCTGGAAGCGTTTGAAACGATCGTTCTTCCCCGAAGGGTGACGCGCCGCTTCCGACTGACCCGACTCTACTACCTCACTCTGTGGATTCCCTGCCGAAAGCTTGCCCATGGAGTGAAATCGTCCAAGCGCCGCGAGGGATTTCTGAGTTATTTCGGTCCTCTCTCCCTTCTGGGCTTATTCGCTCTGTGGGCGGCAATGTTAATCGTAGGCTTCGGCATGTTGTACTTCAGCGACGCCCGCGTAGATCAAACGCATCCAACTATCGAGACGTGCTTCTATCTCAGCGGCACCACTTTTTTCACACTGGGCCTCGGCGACGTCACTCCACACACTGCGGCGGAGCGGGTGTTGGCAGTATTCGAAAGCGGGCTAGGCTTCGGTTTTCTGGCGCTGGTACTCAGCTACTTACCGGTAATCTATCAAGCGTTTTCGCGCAGAGAGGTGGCCATCGTGCTGCTCGACGCGCGCGCAGGCTCGCCGCCTACCGCCACCGAACTTCTGCGGCGTCACGCAGGTGTTCATGGCCTCGACGCTTTGGAAAGGCTTCTGCGCGACTGGGAGCGCTGGGGCGCGGAACTGCTCGAGAGTCACGTGTCCTATCCGGTTCTCACGTACTTTCGTTCGCAGCACAACAACGAGTCCTGGCTCTCGGCCCTGACTGCGATGCTCGACACCTCAGCGCTAGTCATTTCGGGTGCGGAAGGCGCATGCCAGCGTCAGGCTCGGCTGACGTTTGCCATATGCCGCCATGCCGTCGTGGATTTGGCTCAGGTATTTCACGCGGCTCCCCTACATCACAACGCAAACCGATTGCCTGCTTCCGAACTTCTTCGCCTCCGTGGGGCAGTCGCGGAATCGGGCCTGAAACTTCAGGATACGCCGGAGTCAAACGATAAGCTAAACAAGCTACGTGAGATGTACGAGCCTTACGTCCAGGCTCTGTCCCAGTATCTGTATTTTGATCTCCCGCCCTGGATCTTGGCCAAAGAAAGCGCAGACAATTGGAAAACCAGTGCCTGGGGCCGCATCTCCGGCTTTACGGCACAGACCCAAGTCGAGCGCACACAGGACGACCACGGCTAGCAGCTTGGAGCATCATCAAATCCCCAACCAGGTGCTAACAATGGAGAGGCTTCGCCCGTCCATATAGCGACAGGACTAATTGCGTCCGCGGCTTCTCAGCGAGCGAGTGGGAGGTAGCTATGCCGTCATTCGTTCAAGACCTACGCTACGCGGTGCGCATGTTGCTGAAGAGTCCTGGGTTTACGATTGTCGCGGTGCTAACGCTTGCCCTCGGAATCGGAGCAAACGTCGCCACCTTCAGCGTGGTCTACGCCGTCCTGCTCCGTCCTTTACCCTTCCCGCATCCCGAACAGCTCGTGCGCGTTTTTGACGACCTTCGCAGTTCCAACGTAAAGAATGTGGGCATGTCCGCCCCCGAACTCTGGGACTTTCAGGATAAGTCCGGCGTGTTTCAGGACATTTCAGCGGTTTGGCCGATTGACTCCGATATCGCCGGAACTGACCGCCCGGTTCGCGCGGAGACTCTGGCTACCAGTCCGGACTACTTCACAATGCTCGGTGCGCAGCCGCAGCTCGGCCGCGTCTTTACAGCTCAGGATGCCGTACCCGGTTTCATCGAGGCGGTGGTTATCAGCGACGGGTTCTGGCGGCGCAACTATGGTTCGGACCCGAAAATCATCGGCAGGACGATGCGCCTCGATAACGATCTCTACACGATCATCGGGGTTATGCCATCCGGCTTTCGCCATCCAGGACGCACCCTTCAGACCGACGTGGAAGTTTGGTGTGCGGCTGGTTATAACGCAGCTCCCTTCCCGGTTCCTGCTCAGCGGTCTATAAGGATGATTCCCGGCGCCATCGGGCGCTTGAAACCGGGATTAACCATCGCCCAGGCGCAGGCGCGCCTTGACACATTCGCGGCTCACTTGAGCCAGGAGTACCCGAACGATTATCCCCCGGCAGTTGGTTGGGCGCCGCGCCTGGTGGCCGTCAAGGAAGATCTCGTAGGGCCGGAGCGGACTGAGTTGTTCGTACTTTTCGGCGCCGTCGGTTTTGTGCTGCTTATCGGATGCGTAAATCTTGCCAATCTTCTTCTGGCTCGGTCGTCCGCTCGACGCCGCGAAATTGCGATCAGGCTGGCGATGGGCGCTAGCCGCGCGCGTTTAACCACCCAACTGCTCACCGAGAGCGTTCTTCTGTCGGTAATCTCCGGCGTGTTCGCGCTGTTTACGGTTATCCTGTTCAAGAATTCGATTCTTACTCTGGCGCCTTCGAACATTCCTCGTCTAAGCGAAGTCCATGTGAGCGCCGGCGTTTTATTCTTTGCTTTCCTCGTGTCAATTCTTACAGGCCTGCTCTTCGGCCTGGCGCCGGCGTTGCAAGCTGCGAATCCGAATCAGGTCGAGGATCTGCGCGAAGGAAGCCGCGGCTCCGGTTCCGGCAAACGGCACACGCGCCTCTCGCGCGCGCTTGTGGTCTCCGAGGTTGCGTTGTCCCTCATATTGCTGGCTGGCGCGGGGCTTCTTCTTCACAGCTTCTGGCATGTATTGGAAGTGCGTCCGGGCTTTAATCCGAGCCACGTAATCACGGCGCAGATTTGGATTCCGGTTCCGAATAATCCGAGCAGGGATCCCTATCGTCCGATAGATAAGCGGGCTGCGTTTCTGATGGAAATCCTTCGCCGCGTCTCTGCGCTTCCAGCGGTGCAGGAAGCGGCAGTCGGCAGCACGAACAGCCTGCCCCTCGGACAAACTCGAAATGGCTTCCCATTCACCATCGAGGGCCGGCCAACCGATTCGGAGCGCGCTCCCATCGCGGAATTTGCCACAGCCAGTCCCGAATACTTCCGTGTGCTGCAAGTCCCGCTGCTAGCCGGGAGAAATTTCGCCGAATCCGACGCGGACAAAGCGCAGCAAGTTGTGTTGATCGATCAAACTCTCCAGCGGCGATACTGGCCCAATGAGGATCCGCTTGGGAAACAGGTGAAAATCGGTCCGGCGAATGCACAAAACCGCTGGCTCACAATTGTGGGCGTCGTAGGTGACATCAAATCGGACGGTTTCGACGTGCCCACCGCACCCCACATCTACCTTCCCGTCCGTCAAGCTCCGGGCTATGCCTCAGTCATCTACCTCCGCAGCGCAGGAAATCCGGAGAGCCTGGGAGAGGCAGTTCGCCATGAAGTCCAATCTCTTGATCCCAACATTCCCGTGTTCAGCGTCCGGACGATGGACGAAGTCATTGCGAGATCCATGGCCGAGCGGCGTTTCGCCCTTCAACTCCTTGGAGTCTTTGCGACCGTGGCGCTTGTGCTTGCAGCGATTGGCATCTACGGGGTAATGGCGTACTCCTTCAGCCAACGCACTCACGAAATCGGCATCCGCATCGCACTTGGTGCGCAACATATGGACATCTTGCGCATGGCTGTGGGAGAGGGCATGCAGCTTGTTGTAATCGGGCTTGCGGTCGGGCTTGTTGGAGCCGCGGTGCTTACCCGGTTCATCCGTACCATGCTGTTCGATGTGAGCCCGGCCGACCCCGCCACCTTTGTTGCGATTTCGGCCGTTCTTGCAGGCGTCGCATTTCTCGCCTGCTACATTCCTGCGCGGCGCGCGACCCGTGTGGACCCGCTCGTAGCTTTGCGTGAAGAATAAAATGCACTCACCGTAAGGAAGACGCGGCCAATTTGGACGTGCCGTGTTCCCTATCCGGCCTCTTAGCGGAGATGGACTTGAAAACCCCTATGCTATAATCCGTTCTGCGCAACAATTGTGAAGACCTCGCTAACGCGCCGGAGCAGCCCGAATGCCCATCCCGAAAACTGAAAAGATCTGGCACAACGGAAAATTTATCGACTGGGATGACGCGAAAGTTCACGTCCTATCGCACGTGGTCAGTTACGGCTCCGCGGTTTTTGAAGGCATTCGCTGCTACGACACCAAGCAAGGCCCCGCGATTTTTCGTCTCCGCGATCATATCCAACGTTTATGGAATTCGGCATACATCTACCGCATGGAAATTCCGTTCACACTCGACGAACTGTGCACTGCGAATCTCGATCTCGTGCGCGAGAATAAAATCAACGCCTGCTATATACGGCCGATTATCATGCGCGGTTATGGCGAAGCGGGTGTGGATCCGAAGGGCTGCCCCATCGAAGTCTATATGGCATGCTGGGACTGGGGAAAATATCTCGGCGAAGAAGCGCAGCGCAGCGGCGTGGATGTGTGCGTCAGTTCCTGGAATCGGCCCGCGCCCAACACTTTGCCGCAAATGGCGAAAGCCGCGGCGAATTACATGAACTCGCAGCTCATCCGCATGGAAGCTCGCGCGAACGGCTACGTGGAAGGCATCGCGCTCGATGTGCATGGCCACGTCAGCGAAGGTTCAGGCGAGAATATTTTCCTGGTGATGGACGGCACGCTTGTAACGCCGCCTCTGTCCAACTCCGCACTGCCCGGTATCACGCGCCACTCCATTCTGACGATTTGCCGCGACTTGAATATTCCCGTGGCCGAACAGATTATTCCCCGCGAAATGCTTTACATCGCCGAAGAAGTTTTCTTTTGCGGCACCGCGGTGGAGATCACGCCGATTCGTTCGATTGACCGCATCAAGATCGGAATCGGATCGCGTGGTCCGGTGACCAAACGCGTGCAGGACGAATTCTTTGCGCTTACGGGAGGACTCAAGCCCGATCGCCATCACTGGCTGTCGCCGGTTAACGTCGCGGCCGGCGCAGCCGTCGTCGTTCCGCGCTAGAACTGCACGCCTCAACAGCTCGGCAAGCCGTTTACTTCACGCTCAAATTCGAGAAATAGCCATCAGTGGTGCCGAGAGCCCAAAGCGCGACTTGGCCGTGCGTTTCGCCCAGCTTCAGATCACTCACAATCAAACACGGTTGGTCGGCTCCGTTGACGTAGAGCTGCGCCTTTGTGCCGGAGACCACGATCTTCATCTTTGTCCACGCGCCGGGATCGAGATCGGCGTAGGACTCATATACTCCGGGACTCTCTTTACGCAGCCGCTCCCACGGAAAGTCGGGAGTCGAAACATATTGCACGGAATGGTTGCGGCGAAGTTGATCGTCGGAGCGGCCGTTCGTCGGACGCAGGTAAAAATATTCGGCCCGAGCGCCACGATCCTGGGAGCGAAACGCCAGTCCGATAAATCCTCGGTCGCTGGGATCTGCATCCTTGCGCGGAGAGCCGGCTACCTCGATTTCGATTGTGCCATCCTTGAAGTCAGTGCCGCTTACAATCGCCAGCATGGAATAGCCCTTCGGCTGACCGGGCAACGGAACCAGATGAAGCGCTGAGCGCCCGCGATAGGTCACCACTTCCGCTTTCGCGTCGACCAGTTCCAGCCCTTGCAACGAATCCAGATTCAACGTCGAAACTGGGCCTTTCGAGCTTTGACCGCATACTACGCTCACGAATACGAACGCTATGCAAGGGACCATGTTGCAAGCGGCCTTAGGCATGGGTTTTTCCCCTAGATCGTATAGCTCGACTTTCTCTATAACGGACGCCCCGGCCGCAAGGGAGCTTCGAGATGGATTAAACCTAGGAGGACTCCCTGTTTTCGATTAGACGAGTCCGGAACCGATTTGTTTCAGGATGCAATAGGATTTCAGTTCGATTGGGCGCGGCCTGGCGTCCGACCCGTTTTTGACTGCCTTCCACCGTTCCAGTAGAATGGCCCGCAGTCGGGGGGCCAGAATGTCGCTTAAAACACTTGCCAGCTCGTGTGCGGGGAGCTTTCGTGTATAGCCTGCCTCAGAAGCTGCTCGCGGAGTTTATCGGGACATTCGCGCTGATTTTTTTCGGCATCGGCGCCATCTGCGCGGATCAATATCTACGCACCGCCGGACAGCCCGCCATCGGCACTCTCGGAATCGCCATCGCGTACGGCATTTCGTATGCAGTCATGGTCAGCGCTGTGGGGCACATTTCCGGCGGCCATCTGAATCCCGCGGTAACGATAGGTTTTTGGGTCACCAGACGCCTCAGCACCCTACAAGCTCTTTTCTACTCGATCGCGCAACTTCTCGGCGCCGTTGCCGCGACTTACGTTCTCATCGCGATCGTCCCGGACACAGTTTGGAATTCCATGGGAAGAGGCATTATGCTTCTGGCGCCGGACTTCACACGCCTGCGCGCGATGGTCCTAGAAAGTGTAATGACTTTCTTTCTCGTCTTCGTGGGGTTTGCCACCTTCGTTGACGCCAGAGGCGCGCTCAACAAAGTGTCTTCGATCGCGATTGGGCTCACGGTCACCGCAAGCGTTCTATGCGGCGGTCCGTTCACAGGAGCCGCGCTCAATCCCGCGCGAGCCTTTGGACCGGCTCTCGCCGCCCGCTACTGGACCAATCACGGAGTCTATTGGGTGGGACCGCTATTGGGAGGTGTTCTCGCCGCTGTGATTTACGACCGCCTCTTCCTCACCGACCAGCCTCCTCTTTAAATCCGGCATTCCGCGCCGCTAGTTAACCCGTCCCCAAATACCTGACCTAACGTACAGGTTGGCAGTTTAGAAATGACTCGCTTTGGTTTTCTTGCTACCCCCCGATGCGCATGCTAGCGTGACATGAAGCTTTGTAGCCGAGGACTTTCGCTTATGGCCATCAACATTGATGATTTATTGCGCCGCGCAGTAGAAAACAGAGCGTCCGACTTGCATCTTAAAGTCGGCAACCATCCCTACCTGCGCGTAGACGGCATCCTCAATGCTCTCGGCGACGTGCCGCGCATCACGCCGGAAGAAATGCTTTCCATGGCATTCAGCATGATGACCAACCGGCAAAAGCAAAAATTCAAGGAAACAGCCGAGTTGGACATGGCTTACGGCGTTGCGGGCCTGGGCCGCTTCCGCGTGAACGTATTTCAACAGCGCGGCAACGTTGGAATGGTTCTGCGCGTCATTCCCACGAAAATTCGCACCATCGAAGAGCTCGAACTTCCGCGCGTTCTTTCGCAGATTTGCGAAGAGCAGCGCGGCTTGATTTTAACCACGGGGACCACCGGTTCCGGTAAATCGACCACTCTCGCGGCCATGATTGACCGCATCAATTCGCTGCGCGCTGAACACATCATCACTATTGAAGACCCGATTGAATATCTGCATCGCGACAAAAAAGGTTTCATCAACCAGCGCGAAGTTGAAGTCGACACTTCTTCGTTCTCTACCGCGCTACGCGCCGCGCTTCGTCAGGATCCCGACGTCGTACTCGTCGGCGAAATGCGCGACCTGGAAACAATTTCCACCGCTTTGCTGGCTGCCGAAACGGGCCACCTAGTGCTCTCCACCTTGCACACACTCGACGCCACGGAAACAATTCAGCGGATCATCGCGGTTTTCCCGCCGCCCGAGCAAAAACAGATTCGTTTGCAGCTTGCCGGGACGCTGAAAGCGGTAATCAGCCAGCGCCTGGTGCGTAAAGCCGATGGGACCGGCCGCGTGCCAGCCGTGGAAGTAATGATTTGCACCGGCTACATCCGCGATTGCATCATCAATCCTGACAAAACTCGCATGATTCGCGACGCCATCGCCGCCGGAACCAGCCAGTACGGCATGCAGACTTTCGATCAGTCACTCTTCGATCTCTATTCGCGCAACCTCATTACGCTGGAAGAAGCTCTCATGCGCGCTTCGAATCCGGACGACTTCCGCCTCCGCGTTCAAGGTGTCCGCTCTTCAGCCGACGCCGCCCGCGAAGAGATGGAACGCGCCATGACCGAATTCGACCGCCTCGGCACGCGGTAGGCGGCCGAGGTTCTCCATGCTAGTTACTTTTGCTTTTATGTTGTCATCCCGAACCGCGTTGTTCGCGGACGTCTTGAGGGACCTGCTTTTGCTGGGAATCTCGTCGAGTCAAGCAATTTCTCTCGTATGTCAACTATTGTCCCGTCGCAGCCGATAGAGCACGTGCCTACGCAGTGGATGGCCTTCCGGCAGATTCGGGTGATCGAAATCTTCTGACGCATCACGCGTCATCCCAATTTTCTCCATCACTCGCCTCGACCGCATATTTTCCGGAACTGTGAACGACACGAGTTCGTCGAGTCCTAGCTCCCCAAACGCGTAGTTCATCACCGCCCGCGCTCCTTCTGTCGCCAAGCCGCGTCCCCAGTGATCCACCGCCAGCCTCCACCCGATTTCAACGCATGGTGTAAATCTCGCCTCAAATGACGGCACCGAAAGCCCTACGTAACCAATAAATGTCCGATCCTCGCACAATTCCGCCGCGTACAATCCGAAGTCGTGTTTGCGAAAATGTTCGTTGATGTGCTCAAAAAGCAGATCGCTCCCCGGACGCATCAGACACGCCGGCATGAATTCCATCACGCGAGGGTCGGAATTCAGCCGGTAAAACGGCTCGCGGTCTTTTTCCCTCCAACGCCGCAGCAGTAATCGCTCCGTCTGAATCAACAATTTCTCCTCGCGCTCCTATAAACTGTTACCGCCCAGGAGATAGATATTGCGTCCTCTGCCATTCGTCAACGCCATCTACGCAGTAACATTTTGGACTACTTTCATTCTGTGGATCGTTCCAGAAATCGTAGTTTCGAAAAGAAGAGTCCCCAAACTTTCGTCCAAGTCCGATCGCGGCTCTCTTCCGGTAGTAATGCTGCTTTTGTGGATCGGAATCGCGGCGGACTTCTCGCTCGCCTTCCAATTGCCTCAAGCCGCTATTCGTTCCGGGCGCGTGCCTGCCTTTTTCGTTGGCATAGGCTTGATGTTTTCCGGAATCGCTCTGCGTTTATATTCCGTGTCTCTTCTTGGCCGCTACTTCACCTTTGAAGTCGCAGTTCACACGGATCAGCCAGTTATCGAAGCCGGCCCGTATCGTTATATCCGGCACCCTTCGTATACCGGCGCGCTGATCACTATAATCGGATTCGGATTAGCGCTCGGGAACTGGGCTGGGCTGATTGCGCTCGTAGGCTGTTTGGCGGTTGCATATGCTTATCGAATCCCAATCGAGGAATCTGCGCTGGTCGCTGTCCTCGGAGAACCATACAAGAAATACATTGGTCGTACGCGCCGTCTCATTCCGTACATTTTTTAGACTCGCGCAAGATCCGCCCACTTGCATTTACAATTGATCTTTTCGCACGGCTATCGTGGCGCTATCCTAAAACAAGCCAGCCGCGCAGAACATGAAAAGGAGCAGCCGTGAACCAGCGAATCAGCATGAAGAAGTTCAATCCGAAAGTCTATGCCGCCGTCTCAGCCATGCAGCAGTACGTTGATCAGTGCGGCCTCGAACCTCTACTGCAAGAATTGGTAAAACTCCGCGCTTCGCAGATCAATGGCTGCGCTTACTGTCTCGACATGCACACCAAGGACGCCCGCGCCATGGGCGAAACCGAGCAGCGGCTCTACACTCTCGCCGCATGGCGCGAAACTCCCTTTTTCACTGAACGCGAACGTGCCGCGCTCGCCTTCACCGAAGCCGTCACGCTGGTCAGCGTGGACCACGTTCCGGATGATGTTTACGCACAAGCTCACGCCCAATTCAGCGACACCGAGCTCGTAGATTTAGCCATGGCCATTGCGACCATCAATACGTGGAACCGCTTGGCCATCACCTTCCGCGCCGAACCCGGCCACTACCAGCCCACCGATCGCGTGAAACTCCGTGGCGCTGCCGCGTCGCAGAAATAAATTCGACGGATTCGCTTAGCGTGGACGAGGGGGAATCCGCGCTGACCTTGCTTCCGAGCCCGCTAGCTTCTATTCTCTTCGTTCCGATGCGCCAGCGCTCTTCACCTCACAAAGTTTCCACCGAGCAGGACCTTTACTCCGCCGCGCTCCGCGCCCTGATGCGCCGCGCGTACTCAATCCACGAAATGAAGGACTACCTCGAACGCCGGGCCGAAGACAAAGAATCCATTCCGCCCGTTGTCGCGCGTCTACGCGAGCTGAAATATCTCGACGACGCCCGCTACGCGCTCGATTACTCGAATCAGCACGCAAAATTGCGCCGTCAGGGTCGCTTTCGCATCGCCCGTGAATTGCGAGCGCGCGGTGTTCCCGACCGCTACATCGACGCAGCCTTGCAGGCCGTCTTCGCCGAAACCGACGAATCCACGTTGGTTCGCACGCGGGTTAAACGCCGGCTCGCGCATCTTCGGGGCGCGCTCGATCAGCGCAAAATCGCATCGCTCTATCGCAGCCTCCTCAGCGCCGGTTTCTCCTCGGATGTTATCCGCGCCGAGCTCCGCGGCATCACTCACGGTGATCTTCCCGACTTGCCCGACCCCTCTGTCACCGACGAGGCCTAACGCGGACGTTTTTAACTCTGTCACCGTCGTCTCTGATTCTCGCCTCGACTCGAAACCGCTTTCGTAGGGGCGCAACATGCTGCGCCCGCCGTAAGTGCTTGCCGACGCCGCAGCCTACGTTCGATTCCGGTCGGACGAGCTCCCCTTTAGCCAAAACACGAAAAAAGTTACCCGCGGCGGAAGGTTTTTCCGTTCTAAGTCCGTCTAAAGACATCAGAATCTCCTGAAGAGCCGTACGAAGCAGCTTTTCAGTGGGAATCCTGATGCTTACGTCTCAATGGAGGATCACGGCCGCGCGCGACCCTCTGAACATAACTATCGATGACCGCCGATTCGCGTCTGCTCGTCCGCAAATCTGTCCGCTCTTGAGACAAGCAGCCGAAGACTGTGCGGCAACGAACAAAGGAGCAACAAGATGAAAAAGTTGGTTCTTTCGTTTTTGACTTTGGCGCTTCTCGCAACTGCCGGGGTAACGCGAGCTGCCTCGCAGGCTGCACAGTCCGCATCGCCGGCGCAGTCTGCCGACAAAACTCCTCCAAGTTACGATATGAAGCCGCAGTCCCTCTTGGACCTCGAAGCCGTAAACAAGAAATTCATCAGTCTCGCTGAAGCTATCCCGGCGGACAAATTCACATGGCGCCCCGCGAGCGACACTCGATCTTTCGCCGAGCTTTTCCTTCACGTGGCCGGCGAACGTTACGGTTTTCTGGGCTTGATGGGAGCCACCGCGCCGCCCGAGTACGATCCCAAAACATTCGCAAAATCGACCACGGATAAAGCGAAGATCATCGAGGAATTGAACAAGTCGTGGCAGTTCACCCAAGGAGTCATTCAAGGCATGACCAACTCCGACTTCGCCAAGCCGTTGCCAAAACTCGGGCCAGATGCAAATGAGGGCGACGTCATTTATCTTCTTGTCGTAGACGCTCACGAGCATCTCGGCCAAGCTATCGCCTACGCGCGCGTCAACGGTGTCGTACCGCCGTGGACCGCTGCAGCCGCTGCCGCTGCCGCAGCGAAGAAAGCTCAGCAGCCTCAGAAATAACTGAGTTCGCTGAGGAGGGGAGCCAAACCAGCCCGTGGCTCCCCGAAAGCGACGTGGTACTTGTCTGTGGAGAGGCTCTACGAAGAAGCCGGCTTGACCGTTTGCCCTTGCTCGACTCCGTGTAGGTAACGTGTTGGCGTGGTTCCGAGTTGTTTGCGAAACATCGAGATGAACGCGCTCGTACTGTTGTAGCCAGCTTCCAGAGCCGCCGCCGTCACTTTTTCTCCTGCTGCAAGCCGCTGCATCGCATGAAGGAGTCGAAATTGCTGCCGCCACTTGTTGAAAGTCATTTTTGTCTCCCTCAAAAAGAGGCGCTGAATCGTTCTCTTGCTCGCGCCGGAGTTTGAGCACAGCTTCTCCAAAGTTCTTTGGTCCCCGGGATTCGCAAACAACATTTTAACTACTCTCTTTGTTCGTGAATCCGAAGGATGCGGCAATTGCAGCGGAACCGACTCCACGGCCTTCAATTGGTCGACAAGGATTTCGATAATCCGCCTCTCCCTCGGCGCTCTCCTATTCAGTTTCTGAAAGGTGCAGGCATGAAGGATCAGTTCCTCCAACAGCGATGACACATTCATCACAAAACACTTTCTGGGAAGCGAGCGGCAAAGTTTGGGTACAAAGTACAGAGTCCTCATCGACACTCGACCTGACATGACTACCGAGTGAGTCGTTTCCGCAGGAATCCAGACCGCGCGCGATGGTGGAACAACCCACACGCCCTGTTTTGTGTCCACCGTCATCACGCCTTCCGAAGCAAACAGCAGTTGGTCCTCAGGATGGGAATGCTCTGGTATAGCGTGTCCGTCTTTCAGCTCAGCGGATACGCCTGCAATCTCTGCGAGACGCCGCCCGTTATTGCCGAAGAGGATGCTTTGGCACCTATGCGACATTTGTTGTCACAATAGCGAGAGAAAGAAAACCGCGCAAGTGCTATTCCTAACGCCGCAAACCGTGAGGAGGAAAACATGTTGTCGTCAGGAAAAATGGTTGGGTTTGTTCCCACAAAGGACTATGACAAGGCCCGAGCATTCTACGAAGGCAAACTTGGGTGTGAATTCATAAGCCTTGACCAGTTTGCACTGGTCGTGAGCGTGAGCGGCCACAATATTCGAATCGCAAAAATCCCGAACTTTACACCACTCCAAGGCACCATCCTCGGTTGGGAAGTGAACGACATCCAAGCGGTCGCAAACTGGCTGCGGGATCGCGGCGTCACCCTCGAAAAATATCCGTTCGCTCGGGATCGAGACCTTGGCATTTGGACCGCGCCCGGCGGCGACCGGGTGGCTTGGTTTAAGGATCCGGATGGCAACATTTTGAGCGTCTCGCAGCACGCTGATCCCGCTTCAGAATAATTTGCAAAATTGCTCGTTTCTGAAGAGAATCGCGCATCCGCGCGGCACTGGTCCGCTCATCGCTTGGGAGGCTCTATGACGAAATCGCTCTTGCTGGGGGCTCTTCTCGGTGGTTTGACCGCGTTTATCTGGAGCAGCATTTCGTGGGAAGTCCTCGGCTGGCATGAAAAGCCGATGCTCGCGTTTCAAAATGAGGACGAGGTGTCAGCCGTCATCGCGTCTCACGCCTCGCAATCCGGCATCTACCTTCTTCCCGGCGCTCCTGCTGCAGGCTTGACCGCCGAACAAAAGAAGGCCGCGCAAGAAACGCAGATAGCAAAAATGCAGAAGGGTCCGATCGTGTTTGCAGCGGTAAGAACGGGCGGCTTCGGATCCTACGCGCGTGGCCTGATCATTCAACTTCTTTCTCTTATGGCCGCAGCCTTGCTGCTCACATGGCTCCTTTTGCAGACCACCGGTCTGAACTACGCCAGGCGCGTCGTGTTCCTCGCAGTCGTCGGACTTTCCGCCAGCGTCATCGTCGACCTACCCAACTGGAACTGGTGGGGGTTCTCCGGCACATACACGGCGGTAAATCTCGCGGACTTCACGCTGATGTGGCTCTTCGCCGGCTTCGTAATCGCCAAAGTCGCCAAACCCCGATAGTGTTCTAATTTGATCTCTCGCGAGATTCGATATCCCGCGTAGAATGCCCCTGCCACGAGTTTCTGACCTTCCTTAGGAGGGGCTATGTTTTCCGGCGCTCACGTGATTATCTACAGCAAAAACGCTGAAGCGGACCGCGCATTTTTCCGCGACGTCCTCGAATTCAAATTCGTGGATGCAGGGCACGGCTGGCTGATCTTCGCCTTGCCGCCGGGTGAAGCCGCAATCCATCCCTCCGGCGAGAGCAGCGGCCACGAACTCTATTTCATGTGCGACGATCTGAAAGCCGAAATGGCTTCGCTCGCAAAGAAGGGCGTCGAGTGCTCTAAAGTCGAAGAGGCCCGATGGGGCTCCATCACCAAGATGCGGCTTCCCGGTGGAGGCGAAGTCGGCTTGTATCAACCGAAACATCCCACGGCCTTAGGCTTGAAATGAACCATCGCCAAGCTAAGACACCGCTCGCGCCTCGAAAAGCTTGATCTTGCGCTGAACCCCACACGTTAGGATGCAGTGCGAAGCCGGCGTTAATGAAAAAGGATCAGTCAAATGCAAGCACTGCGCTTTCACGAGTTCGGCAGCTTCGAAAAGTTGAAGGTCGAAACCATACCTGATCCGCAGCCGAAACCGGGCGAAGTCGTCGTCCGCATTCGCGCGGCTTCCTTGAGCCCGAGTGACGCCAAGAATGTTCTTGGTCGCATGGAAGGGACAACCCTGCCGCGCACGCCGGGACGCGACTTCGCCGGGGTCGTCGTCAACGGGCTCATCAACATGATCGGAGCGGAAGTGTGGGGCACCGGCGGAGATATCGGCTTTACACGCGACGGCGCGCAAGCCGAATTGCTGCTAGTGCCGATTGGCGGAGTGCGTCCAAAGCCGAGAAACCTGAGCTTCGAAGAAGCCGCCGTCGTCGGTGTGAATTTCGTGACTGCCTGGATCGGACTGATCGAAACCGTCCGTTTCCAGTCGGGAGAAACTGTGCTCGCTACCGGCGCCGCGGGTGGAGTCGGCAGCGCGGTCACTCAGATCGCGAAATGGAAAGGCGGAAGAACGATCGGTGTGGTCCGTGCGCCGATCTCTCAGGAAACTCAAAAACGATTTGGAATCAATCACTTCATCGTCTCAGACCCTAATGACAACTACAAAAGCATGATCGATGGCGCGCTTCGATTCAGCGAAGGCAAGGGAGTGAACGTCGTATTCGATTGCGTTGGCGGTGCTCTCTTCGAGCCTTGCCTCAAAACTCTCGGCCAGTTGGGACGGCAGGCAAACATCACATCCGTCGGCGATCGACGAGTCTGCTTCGACCTGCTCGATTTCTATCATCGCCGCCTCAGCCTGTATGGTGTTGACAGCCGCGCCTATGACACCGAGGCTTGCGCCGCAATTCTCGAACAGCTGACGCCAGGTTTCGAGTCAGCCGCGCTAAAGCCCATTCCCATTGCGAAAGAGTTCACCCTAAATGAAGCCGTGCAAGCTTACACAGAGGTAAACGACGGCACGCTCCAAGGGAAAGCGGTTTTCACTTTCCCTGCGGGCGCATGAACCGACACACTTCCGCGAGCCAAGAGTTGCGAACGCAGGCTAGGAGAAAATGTATGAGGACGCTGATGGTGCTTGCCGTAGCTGTTTTTATTTTGTTACCGGTTTGCGTTCAGGCAAGTCCCGCAAAACCACCGTTGGAAGTGATTGTGCTTGGTTCTGGAGGTCCACGCCCGTTTGGTCGAGGCGGCTCCAGTTTCATCGTCGTTCTCGACGGTCAACCGCGAATCTTGGTGGACGCCGGACCGGGCGCGTTCTTGCGAATCGGCGAACTGGGCCTGGACTTGGATAAAGTCGATACGGTTTTGTTGACGCATCTGCATATCGATCACGCTGGAGATTTGGCGGCTTTCTTCAATGCCCGAGCGCTGTCCGCTGACGGACCAATCGCATACCACATTTTCGGCCCCGATGGAGCAGGACTCTTTCCCAAGACTTCTCGTTTCGTCGATTTGCTGGTGGGGACCGGCGGCGCGTTTGCATATCAAAAAACTTTCGGTGCGGACGAAACCTTCACCGTTCGCGATCTGCCGATTAATCTGGATCCAGCCCTTAACAAAATCGTCGATCGCGACGGCTTAGTGGTGGAAGAAATTGCAACGCATCACGGCGACTGTCCCTCAGTCGCCTATCGCATTTCTTACAAGGGGGCGGTGCTGGTCTTCTCGGGAGACATGGATGCATCCGCGGTGCCGAATCTGGCGCGATTGGCAAAGGATGCAGACTTGCTGATTTTTAATTGCGCCGTGCTTGATCCTCCGGCCTCGCCGTCGCAATTGTACGATCTGCATACGCCGCCGAAAAAGATCGGCGAAGCCGCGCGAGAGAGCAACGTAAAAAGTTTGTTGCTCAGCCACACGGCGCCGGACGTTGAGAGCCAGGAGGATGCCGTGCGGAAATCCATTCGCGCGAACTTTGCAGGGCCGGTCGCTTTCGCCACCGATAAGCTGCGCGTGCCCGTTGGGAAGTGAAATAGATCCAGGGTGGATCAGGCCACTCTCTCACGGAACAATCACCGCTGCGCCATCGATGCCATCGGCTTTCACCGCCGCGAGCGCGTCATTCGCTCGATCCAACTTGAATACCGTGACTTTGGGCGTCAATTTGATCTCGCTCGCCAATTGTAGAAAATCCTTCGCATCCTGCCGAGTCATGTTGGCGACGCTACGAATTTGGCGCTCGCCCCAAAGCAAGCTGTCGTAATCAAATTGAGGAATTCGGTCCAGATGGATGGCGTTGATTGCCACCACTCCGCCTTTCCGCAAACTTTTGAGCGCCGCAATGACGACATCTCCACTCGGAGCAAACGTCACGGCGCGATCCAATTCCACGGGCGGTTTATCCGTTTCGCCTCCAACCCAAGTCGCTCCCAGCTCCATTGCCAGCTTGCGATGGGACTCTCCCCTCGTCGAAACATAAACGGAGCAGCCCCAAGCCTGCAGCACAGCAATCGTCAAACTCGCGGATGATCCGAAGCCGAACAATCCCACTCGCTCTCCGCGCTCGACTCCCGCCACGCGCAGACTCCGAAAGCCGATGATCCCTGCACACAAAAGCGGCGCCGCATGCAAGTCATCCAAATTGGAAGGAAGAGGAAACACAAAATCGCGGCGCGCCACCGCATATTCCGCATATCCGCCGTTCACCGTATATCCCGTGAATGTCGGAACGTCACAAAGATTTTCCATTCCGTGCTTGCAGTACCAGCAACTGCCGTCCGTGCCACCGACCCACGACACTCCCACGCGCGCGCCTGCCGGAAGTTCCGCTGATCCGCCCTCCACCACATCGCCTACAATCTGGTGTCCCGGAATCACCTTCGGCAAAATCTGCGGCAGCTCTCCGTCAACAATATGCAAATCCGTCCTGCACACTCCGCAAGCGCGCACTCGCAGTAACACCTGTCCCGGCTTCGGTTCGGGGTTCGCGACTTCTCCAATAGTAAGAGACGACTTCGTCTTCGGCGCACTAAGGAACGCAGCCTTCATCGCTTCTCCATGTCTCTGGCAGCTTCGCCGCTACTTCAGTCCAGCATCTTCCGCCACAGCCAGCGCGACAGCGGTCCAGTCCATGTCCGCTCTGCCTTTCGCCACCGACTCAAGCCAGCGGTCGCGCAGAACGCTGGCAATCGGCATCGGAACCGAACTCGACGCCCCCGTCTGCAATGCGAGATTTATGTCCTTCAATCCCAGCGCGAGACGGAATCCCGCCGGCTCGAATCGTTGCTCTGCAATCTGCTTCCCATATCCCTGATATATGGGACACGCGAAAAGCGTCTTGCCAAACATTTCTGCCAATGCCTTCGGATCTACGCCGTTCTTTCGTGCCAGCGTCTGACATTCCGCCATCGCTTCTATCGCGGACGCGATGAGAAAATTTCCGCATAGCTTGACCACGTTTGCGGCGCCGTAGTCCTCGCCAAAATCAAAAATTCCCTGGCTGATTGCCGTCAGAATGGGTTGTACTCGCTGCTTCGTCGCAGTCGCGCCTGACGTGCAGACCCATAGCCGTGCAGCCGCAGCGGCTTCCGGCCGGCCGAATACTGGCGCAGCCGCATATTCCACTTTGTATTTCGCGTGATGCTCTGCCAGGCGCCGCGCGGTTGCGGGAGCGATCGTGCTCAGCGACACATGAATCCCGCCGGCTCCCAGCCTTTCGACGAAAGAATGCTCTCGAAGAGCCACTTCTTCCACCGCGCGGTCATCGGCGAGCATCGTGAGGACGATTCCGCCCGCTTGCGCCACTTCGCCCCCGCTGGCGACCTGCGCCGCGCCCTTCGCGACCAGCGGAGCCGCCTTCGCAGCCGTGCGGTTGTAAACTCGCAGCCCGAACCCGGCGCGCAGAAGATTCGCAGCGATGGGCTCTCCCATATTTCCTAAACTTATGAAGCCCAGTGTTTCCGCCATATCGTCCGCCCCCAAGTTTCAGCCCTAAAAGAATAGTCCTGCAAATATGGATGCGCGGAAACAACCGAAAGGCTCATTGACCCCACCGCCGCTTCGCGTTGCGGGCCTGCAACTCGTCTGCGATAATGGCTCCTTTCCACTGAGGCCGTCTTTGACTCGTACTGATTGGACTGGGAACGAAGTCCGCAAAACATTTCTGAAATTTTTCGAGGAGCGCGGCCATCGCGTCGTGCGCAGCTCTTCGCTCGTCCCCACCAACGATCCGACGCTGCTTTTCACCAACGCCGGGATGAATCAGTTTAAGGACGTTTTCCTCGGCCTGGAACAGCGCGACTACAAGACCGCCACGTCCTGCCAGAAATGCGTGCGCGCCGGCGGAAAGCACAACGACCTCGAGAAC
>Ga0209330_1000338_pt1 | contig 21352 bp, 16 predicted proteins | sample JacPinW_OM2H0_O3_FD_187969 | JGI IMG/M metagenome (GOLD analysis project Ga0209330, IMG submission 187969) | Forest soil microbial communities from Algoma, Ontario, Canada - Jack Pine, Ontario site 1_JW_OM2H0_O3 (SPAdes) (version 2) | ecosystem: Environmental > Terrestrial > Soil > Boreal...
GGCAGCCTCCCCCGTCGAACCTCCCGTGGCAAAATTCGATCAGCCGGTGGGGGCAGGTGACGGTACGGCGATGCAGTCTCCTCCAGTTCCATTCCAATCGGCACTGCTCGAACGGCCCCAGGTGCCAGGCGTAGGGCCGGCCGGGCCTCTAAGTTTGTACAATCCGTTTGTCGGGGGAAGTTGGGTCCCCGTCGCGACTCCGCCTTTGCCCCTGGAAGTTTGCGGTCCAGTCAACAAAAAGGGTGGTGTCGAAACCGGTTGCTGTGCCGGTGAGGTCACGAAGAAGAAGGGCGGTCCATGCGGTAGCCCTTCGGGCGTGGTTCCCGAACCAGGCACATGGGTAATGTTCGTGTCCGGTTTAGCTGCGATCTACTGGCAGACGCGGCGCAAACTGATCCGCATTTGAGATTCGAATCGCAAGTTCTGAATCGCTCTGAGTCGTGCTTGCGAACTTGTCCTCGTTTTCGGTAGGCTCATCCTTCAAAAACACATCTGAGTCGCGGGAGGTCCCGTTGCATTGTCCGCGCCGTATCGCACTGTTTGCGCTGCTGGTTGCCTGGGAAGCGTTAGCGTCAGCAGGCCAAAGCGCGTTCGCCCAGGCCGTCCGCTTAAACGTGGATCTCACCGACGCTCCGCGAAATATCTATCACGCAAAACTCCGCATTGCCGCCAAGCCCGGGGCGATGACGCTCGTCTTTCCCGAATGGATCCCAGGCAACCACCGCCCCAGCGGACCAATTGCCGCTCTCACCGGGATTCGCATGGAAGCGGCGGGAAGGCCGTTGGCCTGGCAGCGCGACGATGTAGACATGTACGCTTTTCATGTCATCGTGCCGGACGGGGCACATGAGATCGAGGTTTCGCTCGATGCGCTCACCTCAACTGACAGCGCGGGTGGTGGAGGCCCGGCGGCTTCTAGCAATCTCCTCGATTTGAATTGGAACGCCGTGGTGCTGTATCCGCAGGGTGCCGATTCTGACGCGGTCCAATTCGCTCCATTCGTAAAACTTCCGCCAGGATGGAAGTTTGGAACGGCGCTGATTCCCTCGCACACAAAGGGAGATGAAGTGGAATTTGCGCCGGTGTCTCTCACTACATTGGTGGATTCGCCCTTGATTGCCGGGAAACATTATCGGCGAATCGATTTGCCTGCCGCGTCGGATTCGCCGTCGCACCAAATGGATTTGGTCGCCGATAGTGACGCGGACCTGGCAATGAAGCCCGAGGATTTGGCGGCCTACCGCAAATTAGTTGCTGAAACCGGAGCGCTGTTCGGCGCACGCCACTATCGGCAATATCATTTTCTGTACACGCTGAGCGGGGACGTCGGCGAACATGGACTGGAGCATCACGAGTCCAATGACAGCGCCGCAGCCGAGCGAACGCTGCTCGATCCCGATTTGCACATGCTTTACGCAGGCCTGCTTCCGCACGAGTTCGCGCACTCCTGGAATGGCAAGTATCGTCGCCCGGCGGGACTGGCTACGCGAAATTATCAGGAGCCGATGGTCGGCGATCTTTTGTGGGTTTACGAAGGCCTCACCGAATACTTGGGCGACCTCCTGGCCGAGCGCAGCGGCTTGTTGTCGGCGGAACAGTATCGTGAATCGCTCGCATTAACCGCCGCCAGTCTCGACCACCGGTCCGGGCGCGCCTGGCGTCCATTAGAAGATACCGCGCGCGCGGTTCAGACTCTTCGCCTGCAGGGCCAGCAGTGGTCGAGTTGGCGTCGCAGCCTGGATTACTATCCCGAAGGCGAATTGATCTGGCTGGAAGTCGACTCGATCATCCGCCAGCAGACGCACGATCAGCATTCTCTCGATGATTTCTGCCGCCGCTTCCACGGTGGTCAGAGCGGACCTCCCGTTGTTGTGCCGTACAAGTTCGACGACATTGTACGCACGCTCAATGAGGTTGCTCCCTACGATTGGGACACTTTGCTGAAGGAGCGTGTGGGAGCGACCAGCACTCACGCTCCGCTCGGTGGCATCGAGCGGGACGGTTGGAGAGTGGTATACAACGACTATCCGAACATGTTCACGCAAGCGGCGGAAAAGATATTCAAGTTTGCGGACTTTTCTTATTCTCTGGGATTCACCGTGGCCGAGGCCGGAAAACTCGATGATGTAATCCTGGGTTCTCCCGCCTATCAATCCGGGATCGGCCCGGGAATGAAATTGATCGCGGTGAATGGCCGCAAATGGACGCCCGCAATTGTGCATGCGGCGATCAAAGCTGCGCAGGGAAACTCAGCGGCTATCGAACTGCTTGTCGAAAATGCCCAAGTTTTCCAAACATACTCCGTTTCTTACCATGAAGGTGATAGGAACCCGCATCTGGAGCGAGCATCCGGTCAGCCCGATCTGCTCAGTAACATGCTCACTCCGCTGAGCCATTAGCCCTGGTGGTCGCGCCGAGCTGACGGAAGCAGTAGCACTTCCGTAAGCGTAGCGCTCATCGGCCGCTGCTAGAATCACGTTAGCTCTCCGGCTCACCATTAAGGACATCTATGAACCGCTCTGTGGGAATTGCTGCCAGCTTGCTGGCATGCGCCGCGGTATATCTTTTCGCGCCGGTCGCAAGTCCAGCGCAAGAAGTGGTGTCGGTGCGCCGTGTGCAAGTGCTCGCCAAACAGAATCCGGTTGAGATCGAGATCGAGGCCAGTGATCGGCTAGTTCCGCAGGCGCGAATCTTGACGGATCCGGATCGCCTGGTCGTGGATTTCGCCAACGCCGTTCCCAGCGCGCGGTTGCAAAATCAAAAGCTGAATCAGGGAGAAGTGAAGAGCGTACGCGTGGGTTTGTTCTCGTCGAAGCCTCCAGTTACGCGGGTCGTGCTCGATCTGGATGGTCCGCAGGCTTATCAGATTTTTCCTTCCGGCAGAACGGTGATCATCAAAGTCGGGAGTCCGGGAGCGCAGGCCGCTCAGGTCTCCCCAGTTTCGTCTTCGCCTTCCGGAGCAAGGCTAGTGAATGCCGGCTATTCCATACAGTCGGTGCAGATCACGCCGCCCCCACCCACGCCTGCGTTGGTGGTTTTATTTCAGTCTGGACTTCTCACCATCCGTTCCAATAAAGCCAGTCTGTCGGAAGTTCTGTTCGCGGTGCATGAGCGCACCGGAGCGGAGATCGCTATTCCCGCGGGGGCCGAGCAGGAAAAAGTCGTCGCCGAAATCGGTCCGGCGCCAGCGCCCGAAGTTTTATCTCGCCTGCTGAATGGATCGCGGTTCAACTTCCTCATCATGAGTTCTGCCAGCAATCCTGGATCCCTCGACCGCGTTATTCTTACCACGCGGCCTGACAGTCCCGCACCCGCTTACAACCCCCAGGCCCCCGTGCGAAATCAGCCTGAAGATGAGGCGGAAGCGGAGACTCCGAGCAGAGAAGCTCCGTCGTCCCCAACCCCCACACGCAACCCCGGAGTTCCCAACACAGGCACACCGCCGGGTAACGACGTTCCAGACTGATTTCTGATTCTGGCTTACGCCGGCAAACCCCACGGAGATTTACACGCCCAAGCGACTATCAATAACTGAAGACGGCGTTATGGGATCGAGATCAGTCGTACGGGCACGGGAGATGTACCGAGAGCCACAGGGGGCGGAGTGCTGCCGTCGCCGCATCCGGCGATGTTCATGACCGTCACATTTATGTTTCCGTTAGCGCTGTCGACGCTGTTAATAAAGACCTGCAAGAAACCTATGACCGTAACCGGTGTCGTGCTCAATGCGGTGAGCGGGGTTGTCCTGTCGTCATAGATCGGCAGCGACACAATGGAGGGGCTGCTGGTGATCTGGCTGTTCTTCGCTATGCCGGCTGCGGTCAGCGGGCTGTTGCTCCCGGCCTTGATTTGAAAAGGATACGTGTAAGGCTTGGCCCCGGGATCGAGATAATCCTGGCCGTTAGTGATCGGGCTGGATGTATTGGCATCGGTCGCGTTGATCAGACATTGCGCGGCATACACGCTATCGTTCCCCGGCCGTCCCGGATTATCCGAAGTGAGGTCCACCGTGTTGGCTAAAGAGCTTCCGCAGGCGTACACAGTGGTTTGGTCGCAGCCAGCGACGGCGTTCCAGTAATTAGTATCTTCAGCAGCTTTGGAACACCCGGTGATCGCGCTATTGGCGGCGATCGCGACGGAGGCGTTCGACGTCTGTGCCGGGACATATTGCAGCGTACTCGCAGCAGTGACGGCCGGTGGGCCGGGATTCAAATGGCAGCTACGACGATGACCGATTTGACAGTCCGCGACCAGGTCGAAAGTTTCACCGATGACCCCGCCAGGAGGGACCCCTCCATTCACGATCGCCCCGCTCGTGGGATTGACAAAGTTGGGGCAGGTGCCAGTGCAGGTCCCGGTGGGCCCGGGGTCCAGATTGGGAACCATCCACGGCTTCACACAGCGCGGCTGAACGGGAATCATGGGGCTCGAACCTGAAGGATTGAACGCCTCGGCCGCCGCGGTTGCGCTTACTCCGGTGTTGGAAAAAGTGCCACCAGATGTCAAAGAAAAAACTCGCGCGAAGAATGTCGGCAGCGACGCTTGCTGCACATAAACCTTGACGACCGGATTTACCCCGAAGGCCGCTCCCAAGCTGGTGCAATCTGTAATCGTCCCAACACCGCTGCTAGTTCCGTAGTACACATTGACCGTGGAAGGCGCATTTCCTCCGATGAAATTCTGATTGGCTACGCTGTTAGCCGCTAGAGTGGCGAGGCTGCCCGATCCGCCGCAAGCCGCTGTCCAGCTTAAATCAGCATTTGTCGGATCGCCCGTAATTCCGGAAGTAGAGATGACCTGGGCCGCCGCCAATGCCGCAGCGTCCGCGGCGCGCTGGGCCTCCGCTTTCGCCTCGTAGAGTGTGCCGATATCGATGGCGAGCGCCGCCATGGAAACAATAGCTACCATGGTGATTGCTACGAATGCCATGGTGAACCCGCGCTGTCTCGAGCCGTACTCGACATTTCTTCGCGGGCGGCAGATTAGCGCTGGAAGCATGGCAACTCCTCAGTTCTCATTGAATGCCTCAGCGGTAGTAACAATGGCGCTCGGACCCGTAAACTTCCCGCCCAGCAAACCGCTTACACTGCTGAACTGCCATTTGTAGGCATAGCTGATAGTGACAAAGGTGCCGATCAGGTAAATGCCGTTGACCGGCGGTGGCGAATATCCGCGGTTAATCGTGAGCGTGATCCCGTTTCCCGGACAGCCGGAACCGGTGGAAGTATAAGTCCAGGTAAGCCCCGTTTGTGTCGGCGTGGGCGGGGTTCCTCCTCCCGACAGGCCGCAATCGTTGATCTTCTCCGAGAGCAAATAGTTATCTGCGACCTGGAAGGCGTCACTCACAGCAACCGGCACGCTCGCATACATGTCGCTCGCCGGATCGGCGGCAGCTACGCGCGCGCCTTCGCGAGCCGCGTTGGTTAGTTTCTGCTTCAGCGTGAGTGCTCCGCCGAAGTCAAAAATCCCCACCACGAATATCACCAGTACCGGTAGCGAAATCGCCAGCTCGACGATCTGAGAGGCGCAATCCTCCGTCCAGTCCTGCTTGAGGGACGCCAGTAGCCCGGTTCGGCGATCCGCGGCTAACATCATTGTGTCTCCACTCTCATCTGCGCCTGCCCTGGAAGAAGCACATTCCCTATGTCCAAGTTGGTAAGGGGGATTCTGAAATGGTAAGGATATTGATACCGGGCACTCACCGATACGCCGCAGGTGCCCGCTCCTCCCCGGCTTGGGTACGATAGCTGCACGTTTGTCTGGACACAAACGTCGGTGACGGTGCCGTCGCACGGGACCGGCGTGCCCGTGCAGGACGAAAACGTAGGCGGAGTCCACTTGGGAGACCCCCCTGTCCAGGGAACGAGGTTGTTCTTGCTCAAATGTGCGGCCGCCAGCGCCTCATAAACGGCGGTTCGGGCGCTCACAGCGGGGGTGATCGGCGTTGCCCCACAGGTTGTGCAAACCGGGGCCACGGCTGCTTCCGCCCCGGCCCGCGTTCCCTGAGCGAGGGTGCCGTAAGTTAGGAATACCAGGCCAAACCAGATAATGCCCATCACGAACATGAACACCAAAGGCAGCACTAAGGCACCTTCCACGATCTCCGTGCCGCGGGTGTCTTTCGCGACGCGCCGTAATACCTGCCATCGTGATTTCAGCGTGGTCATGGTCATAATCAGCCCCACAGCTTACCGACCGCGTACCCCAAAGTGGTCACAGCCAATGCTACGCCATAAGGAATCTTCAGCGACTGCGGATTATCCAGCGAAACCTCGGCTGCCGGCATATGAAAAGTTAACAGCGAGCCCAGCAGCCGTCCAATATTACTGAATGTTTCTTTCAGTCTGCGTTTGTAGATCACCAAGCCGAGGGCCATGATGCCAGCCACAAGAACCGAAACCACCAGCAAGTCGACTAGCATGCTCGGCCCAACGAATGCCCCCAAAGCTCCCGCCAGCTTCCAATCGCCTGCGCCCAGGCTGCGCACGAAAACAAAAGGCAGTAGCAGGAGCAATCCCAACCCGGCACCGAGTAGGGATGTCTTCAAACCGCCTAATCCACTGGCGATTGCATTCGCAGCGATTCCAACCAGCAGCCCCGGAACCGTCAGCCAGTTTGGAATACGACGGCTGCGCCAATCCATCAAGCCAGCCGCTATTGCCAAAGCCGCCGCTAATCCCAACACAAGGGGCTTCAAACCCGCTCCGCTTTGCGCGGGGATGAGCAGGCCCAAAACGCGACTTGCTGAAGTTGCTGAATTCGCTTCATTGTTCGACAATGCCGGAGCCGCGGGGGAAGGGAAACTCGCTCCTCGGCACTCAAGCCGACTTCAGACATTGCTGACGCGGATTTTCACACAGCCCGATGGTGAAGTCAATGAACTACCACCGCCATCCACCGCCATGGGAAGTAGGCCAGTTCCGGCCGACAGTCCGAAGACGCCCGAGCTACGATGTCGATGTCACCCTCGATCTACCGGCCAAAAGCTCCAGCGCTGTTGTGCTCAGCCACAATGCGTTTGGCATTGTCGGCCAGCGCCTTGGCTTGCGGCAAGAGGTCCAGACCTTTCACCACTTCAGGATCCGATTCCGCCCGCACTTTCAAGCCTTCATCCTGACCGAAAGCGTCCACAAAGATTTCCGCCTTGATATTCGATTTGATCCAGTCGGTATTATCCACGAGATCGGCCTGCGTGTAGGCGATGTTCGCTTCGTCAAGCGATTTGCGGAACTCCTGCATCACCGCATCATCCACTTCGAAGCTTCTCGTCGGATGATGATTCACAACGTAACGCTTCGCATAGTTGAAGAACGCGTAGTGCTGTAACAACGTGTCTTCAAAGTGATTGCCCTTCACGGGAGGAATCACCACATCAGGCGTAATCCCGCCTCCGCCGTAAACCGTTCGGCCGCTGTCTGTGAGTTTCACCTCGCGACTGGCATTGCTGCCAGACTCAGCATCACGATTGTAGTAATAGTCGTAGAGAGAAATGTTGCTGTAGTCGCGTTGAATGAGCCGTCCGCTGGGCGTGTAGTAATGCGCTGTAGTCAACGCCAGGCCAGTGTTTTCCGAGAGTGGATAAACTGTCTGAACCAACCCCTTGCCGAATGTAACCTCACCCGCAATTAAGCCGCGGTCGTGATCCTGGATGGCTCCGGAAACAATCTCCGCCGCCGAAGCGGTCAAGCGATTCACCAATACGACCAGAGGATAATCTTTTCCGCCATTGCCATGCTGCGCCACGTAACGTTTCTCGGCGGACGCGCGACCGTGGTGGGAAACGATCACTTGGCCTTTTTTCAGGAACTTGTCAGCTACGCCGACGCCTTCGCTAAGCAGGCCGCCGGGATTTCCCCGCAAATCAAGAATGAGTCCCTTGAGATCGCCAAACTCATCCAGAGCTTTCGAAACTTCTTCTTCCGTCGTCTCGTTGAAGCCCGTCACGTGCAGGTAGCCAATGCCCGGCCGGATCAGGAAATGCACATCCACGCTGTAGCGCGGAATCTCGTCGCGTACCAGCGTAAACTCCATGGGCTTCTCCACGCCTTCGCGCGAGATGCTGATGTGTACCGTCGTGCCCTTGGGGCCCTTAAGCAAATCGGCAACGTCGCCGGTGCTCATATTTTCCGTGGACTTGCCATCGACCGCGATGATCACATCGCCGGGATGAATACCAGCCTTATAAGCCGGTGTGCCGGTGAAGGGGAAGATCACAATCACTTTGTTGTTGCGCGGTCCCACCGTCATACCCACGCCGTAGTACTTGCCGCGCTGGTCCTCACGCATCAGCGCGTACGACTTGGGATCGAAAAAGTTCGAGTGCGGATCGAGCGCGTGCAACATTCCGGGAATGGCCCCGTTGTAGATCGCTTTATCCGGATTGACCGGCTCAGCGTAGTTGTCCTCGATGACGGCGTAGACATCCGTGAACTGCTTCAGGCTGTCTTTGACATCAGAGTCGCTCGAAGGTGAAGAGGAAGCCTGCCCGGTGCGCTGGGCGAACAGAATCCCCAGAAAGCCGCAGGCGAGCAGAAAAAAAACTACCAGGAAGAGTGAGCGGCGAGAACTACGTGCCATTTTGTATATTTCCTTCGGTGGAGGGATCTCAAGCTTCCCAGCTACCGCGACTGAATAGTCTCATTATATCATCAGCTTAGACTGTGCTGGACAGGGCTGGTTACCATCGGTAATCACCCTGGTCCTTGCCTCCCTTTATGATGCAGCACGACGCGGTTTAGTTCCAGCTTCCGAAAATGTGCTGGTTGTGCGTGCTGGTGGATAGCGGCGTGCGGCTGACCCGCTGAGTTCTGCAGCAAAAACGGCAGCAAAAACGGCTATTGACGCGGGGGGCCGGCCACTATATGGTTGCGCCACCAATATGTCCGGGGGCGCTCTCTGGTCAGCGCAATCGGTTGGGAGTTCGAACATGCTACTTCGTCGAGTAGTGTTCGTTGCATGCAGTGCCTTGTCTGTGATTCTGGCCGCTGGCAATTTTTGTCCAGTCGCAGTTCGCGCCAGTGAGGGTTTACCGTCCATTTCTCCAGAAGAACTCAAGATGACGAGCGAACCGCTCGCTCCCGGCGCGCCGGCCATCATCTTGTACCGTCAAGTCGACCGCGACGATAACGGTCATACTTCTCACGAAGACAACTTCGAGCGAATCAAGATTCTCACCGAAGAGGGCCGTAGGTACGCCGACGTCGAAATTCCTTTCATCAAGGGAGGCAACGACGTTGTCCGCTTGCACGCCCGCACCATCCGGCGCGACGGCTCCGTCGCGGATTTCGACGGCAAGGTCTTCGAGAAAACAATTGTAAAAGCCCGCGGTCTGAAATATCTCGCCAAGATCTTTACTCTCCCGGATGTGCAGGTCGGGAGCATTATTGAATACTCCTTCACCTATGATTTCAGAGAGTACGCCCTCTATGAATCAAACTGGATCTTGAGCCAGGAACTCTTCACCAAGACGGCCAAATTTTCGCTGAAGCCGTATCACGGCAGCTTTCAAAATCCTTTCACCGTAAGCTGGCGTCCCAGGCTACCGCAGGGCACGACGCCGCCGTACGAGGGCCCTGATCACATCATCCGGATGGCGGCGCAAAATGTCGCCGCTTTTCAGGTCGAAGATTTTATGCCCCCCGAAAATGAACTTAAGGCCCGCGTGGACTTCGTCTATAGCACCGAAATCTTCGAACCTGATTTCGACAAGTACTGGAAGAAAGTCGGCAGGAAGTTGAACGGCCAGGTAGAAGGCTTCGTAGGCAAAAGGAAACCCATGGAAGACGCACTCGCGCAGATCGTCTCGCCAGGTGATTCGTCGGATGTGAAGTTGCGCAAAATCTATGAGCGCGTGCAGCAGTTCCGCAACACCTCCTACGAATTCAAGAAAACCGATCAGGAAGAGAAACGCGAGAACGAAAAAGAGCCAGCCAACGTCGAGGAAGTGTGGAAGCGTGGCTATGCAAGCAGCAATAATCTCGACTGGCTGTTTCTGGGACTGGTGCGAGCCGCCGGGTTCGAGGCCTATGCCGTTTACGTTTCAGATCGCCGCAATTATTTTTTCTCTCCGAAATCGATGGACCGCAGTAAGTTGGACGCAAATGTTGTCCTGGTCAAAGTCAATGGCAAGGATGTTTATTTTGATCCCGCCGCCGCCTTCACTCCCTTCGGGCTCTTGGAATGGCCAGAGACGGGAGTTGCGGGGCTGCGGTTGGACAAGGACGGCGGAACCTGGATTCAGAGCACTCTTCCGCTGAGCTCAGAATCGCAAATTAAGCGCAAAGCGAAGCTCCAGCTTTTGGAGACCGGTGACCTGGAAGGAAAACTTACGGTTACTTTTACCGGCCTGCAGGCAATGACCCGCCGGGTTGAAGAGCTTCACAGCGACGATGTCGAGAAGAAGAAATACCTCGAGGAACAGGTGAAGGAGTACGTTCCAGTGGTGGTGGAACTAGACCTTACCAACCAGCCGGATTGGAAGAGTTCTTCCCAGCCGCTGGTGGCTGAGTTCAATTTGAAGATTCCTGGCTGGGTATCGGGAGCGGGGCGCCGCGCACTGTTGCCGGTTGGAATTTTTAGTACACCGGAGAAGCACATCTTTGAACACACCAGTCGCGTACAGCCGCTATATTTCGAGTTTCCCTTCGAAAAGGTGGACGACGTAACCATCGATTTGCCCTTGGGCTGGCAGGTCCTAACTTTACCTCCCCCTCAAAAACAAGACGGCCATGTTGTTGTCTACAACTTGGAGGCTGAGAAAGATGCGACTTCCATACATCTCTCACGAAGACTTACCGTCGACCTCATGCTCTTGGAGGTGAAGTACTACATGGCATTACGCAACTTCTTTCAGGTAGTGAGGACCGGCGATGAGGAGCAAATCGTGTTGCAACCCGGAACAGCCAGTGCGAGCAACTAGTCGGTTGCCGGGGCTGTTTCTGGTTTGGTTAGTCCCTTGTATCCTTCTCTGCGTGCCGAATGCATTCGCAAGCGGCGACGCACCGCCCTGGATGCACGCACTGCTCAGTGCCCCATTGCCCGCCTACGATGAGAAGACCGACGCGGTGCTCCTCTATTCCGAAACCAATGTCACGGTCTTGTCAGCAGACAGGATCAAGACTCAGGTGCGCCAGGCCTACAAAATCCTGCGGCCCAACGGCCGTCACCATGGCACTCTGAGTGTTTACTTTAATCCTCAGAGAAAGATCAGAACACTTCACGGCTGGTGCATCCCGGCGCAGGGGAAGGACTACGAAGTTAAGGACAAGGACGGAGTCGAAATGTCGTCCAGCGCTGATGGCGGTGAGCTGATCTCGGACGCGAAATACAAAGTCCTGCGAATTCCTGCGCCGGATCCAGGAAACATCGTAGGCTATGAATATGAAATAGAAGAGCAACCGCTCTTTTTGCAGGATATCTGGTCCTTTCAGGAACCAGATCCAGTGCTGGAGAGTCACTTCTCGCTCCAACTTCCCCCCGGATGGGAATATAAAGTTTCTTGGCTGAACCATCCCGAGGTAAAGCCGATTGATGCTGGAAGCAATTCTTGGCGATGGACGGTGAAAAACGTGCAGGGAATCAGGAGAGAGCCCCTCATGCCTCCTTTTGGAGGAGTCGCGGGGGAAATGATTGTCTCCTTTTTTACCGCTGGACGGCCCGCCCTGAACACAAACGCTGATTGGGATGCAATGGGTAAGTGGTACTCCAACCTGGTTGGTCAACGAGTGGACGCATCGTCAGAAATAAAGCAACAGGTAGCCGCGTTGACTGCGTCGAAAGACACCGCGCTGCAAAGGATGCAGGCGATCGGTTATTTCGTGCAACATGACATCCGCTATGTGGCGATTGAGTTGGGTATCGGGGGAGTTCAGCCACATTCGGCGCCCGATGTTTATTCGCATCGCTACGGCGATTGCAAGGACAAAGCCACACTTGTGCGGTCAATGCTGCGCGAGATTGGTGTCGATTCTTACCACGTTGTCATCAATGCGCGACGCGGCTCGGTCACAGGGGAGATGCCAGCGCACAACGGCTTCAATCACGTGATTACCGCTATCAGGTTGCCCGACGGCCTGACCGACCCTTCTCTGATCGCCACCATCCAGCATCCCAAGTTGGGCCGGATTCTCTTCTTCGATCCCACCAACGAACTGATTCCGTTTGGACAACTCCCCGGCTATCTGCAGGCCAATTATGGCTTGCTCGTAACTCCTGATGGTGGCGAGTTGATCGCATTGCCGCAGCAGCCCTCGACAATGAACAGTATCAGCCGCACCGCCCATCTGACTTTGGACATGAAAGGCACGCTGAAAGGCGACGTCCAGGAAAGGCGACTGGGACAGCGGGCTTCCTCAGAACGCTGGCGGTTGCGCACGATAAGTAAGGACACAGACCGCATCAAGCCGATCGAAGAACTTTTGGCGGACTCCCTTGGCAGTTTTCAAATTACCAAGGCCACCTTGCTCAATGCGCAGCAGACCGATCAGCCTTTCGGGTTTAACTATTCTTTTGAATCGCCGAACTACGCCAAGAACGCCGGAAATCTAATTTTGGTGCGGCCCCGCGTGATCGGCCAGAAAGCGCTAGGATTTCTGGAGACAAAAGAAGAGAGAAAATTTCCTATCGAATTCGAAGAACCGACCCGCGATACCGACAGCTTTGAAATCACCATCCCCCCCGGCTACGTGGTGGATGACATTCCGCCAACAGTGGACGCCGACTACGGCTTCGCCAGCTATCACTCGAAGACGGTCGTCACCGGAAACGTTGTCGACTACACCCGCACGTTTGAGCTGAAAGAGCTGAGCGTGCCCGTCAGTCGGGCTGACGACCTGAAGAAGTTTTACCGAATTATCGCCAGTGATGAACGAAACACCGTAGTCCTCAAGCCGTCTCCTTGAACCTCCCCGCCCTGAAGGGAGAAGATTCTCAGGCTACGCCTGGGATTACAACCCTTACGTTGGCGCCTGAAGGGTCGCACCGACCCCACTTGTGACTGTGCTGCATTCGCCTGGTTTTCAGACAGAGACTAGGTCTGTCACAGCAGACCGTTAGGCTTTCAGATCCAGCTAAACATTGCCGCCTTGCCACTCCCGCATTATGATGAGGCCATGAGTTTTTCGGAGACGATCTTCCTGTTTGTCTTGGCCCTCGTTATATTCGGGCCAAAGAAGTTGCCGGAGATCGCTCGCCAGGCTGGGCGTCTGCTGGCCGAACTGCGCCGCGCCTCAAACGAGTTCAAGTCGCAGATCGAAACCGAGATCGCGCATCTGGAGGTTGAGAAAAAGCAGACGATTCTTCCTCCCGCGGAACCGCCGCAAGGTGCCGTCGCCAGTCTAAGTCTGAATCCAGCCGCGAGTGAGGCCGCTCCGCACCAATCCGGCGCAACCTTGGCCGCTCCCGCTGAGGCGCCTGTCGCGGATTCGACCTCAATTTCGAGTCCGGCTAATACGAAAAAGCCATCTCTGGGATCGGATTCAGCCGCCCTGGTTTCGTCAACCACGGAACCTGCTGCTTCGTCCGCGGCGCAGGATTCGCATGTTTGAAAATCTGACCGGGGCTTCCGTGGACGACCCTAAGCGCGATGCCATGCCCACCATGGGTTTCCTCGACCACCTCGAGGAGTTGCGCACACGCCTGGTTTACTCCATCGCCGCCGTGGCTGTGGGATTTTTCGCCTGCTGGTGGAAGGTTGAGACCATCTACGGAGTCATGCAGCGTCCTATCATGAAGGCGCTCAAGGACAATGGAATGGCAGAGAGACTGGTCTATCTGAATCCCACCGAACCCTTCAACCTTTACTTGAAGATCGCTGCCCTGGCCGGATTATTTCTCACCTCGCCGTTTGTCCTCTATCAGGTTTGGATGTTCATCTCGCCGGGACTCTACCGGAATGAGAAGCGCTACGTCGTGCCCTTCATGGTTTCAACCATTGCGCTGTTCACCGCGGGCGGGTACTTTGGCTACAAAGTCGTTTATCCACAGGCGCTTGGTTTTCTTATTCACTTCGGACGGCAATTTCAGCCCATGATTACCATCGGCGAATACACATCGCTGTTTTTGAGCATCATTCTGGGCATGGGCTTAATCTTCGAGATGCCGATTCTCATTTTCTTTCTGGCGCTGATGGGAATTGTTACCGCCCGCTTCATGTGGAAAAATTTCCGCTACGCCATCCTTGTCATTTTCGTAATCGCGGCTATCGTGACCCCCACTCCTGACGTTTTGAACATGTGTATCTTTGCCGCCCCGATGATCGCGCTGTACGTCTTCAGCATCGGAATCGCGTGGGCTGTTCATCCCACGCAGCGCCGGGCTCGTAAGGAAAAAAAGACGGCATAGTCTCCCCACGTCGTTTGGCATTCGTTCGTTGAGGTTCGTTCAGTGACAAGCCGGAAAATGATAAACAAGCGAATCGCGCTTCGAATACTGTTGCTGTCGATCGCCATTGCCCTCATAGCTTGCGACCGGGACCGGGATGCCGCTCCAGTGAAAGCGCAGACTCAACCTGCGACCCAGGCAGCCGGGCTTTCCACCAAACTTACACTCCCGCCCGATCTTGGTCCGCCGCCGATTTTCGATTCCGCGCGGGCCATGCAGTACGTAAGAGAAATAGTAGCGTTCGGTCCACGCCCCGTCGGCAGCGCGAATCACAAGAACGTTGAAGACTATATCACTTCCCATCTGAAGGGCGACGCGGTCGAAGATGATGTGTTCACTGCCGAAACGCCAGTCGGAAAATTTCCGGTGCGAAACATCATCGCAAAATTTCCTGGTACGCGGGACGGCATCATAGTAATCGCCAGCCACTACGATACGAATTATCCGCTGCGTAAAACTTCCTACATTGGAGCCAACGATGGCGCATCTTCGAGTGCGCTTCTGCTTGAAATTGCGAATCAACTGCGGCGGAAGAAGCGGGACGGATACAGCGTGTGGCTGGTTTGGGATGATGCAGAAGAAGCCATGAAGCCGGAGACCGAACTTGCCTTCGACAAAGACAGTTTATACGGAATACGGCATGTAGCCGAGAAATGGCAGAATGATGGAACCCTGAAGAAGGTCAAGGCCTTTGTGCTGGCCGACATGATCGGCGATGCTGACCTCAACATCGACCGGGATCAGAACTCAACCCCGTGGCTGGAAGACGTCGTCTATCAGGCGGCTTCCCGCCTCGGGTACCAATCGCATTTCTTTGCCCGCGACAATCAGGTGACCGACGACCACATTCCTTTTATGCAGAGAGGCGTGGCCTGCGCCGATTTGATCGATTTTGACTACGGCTATAACAACGTTTTCTGGCATACTCCGCAAGATACCGTCGATAAGCTCAGCCCCAAGAGCCTGGAAATCGCCGGCACAACTGTTTTGGAGACGGTCTCCATTCTCGACAGGATGGATGTGCTTCCGCCGAAATGAAGGGCGAGAGATCTACTGCTACTCAGGGATAAGACCTTTGCTCTTTTCTGAAAATTAATTTCTAATTCTCTCGATGCGAAACCTGAAAGCTGTCTGTCTCTTTTGTTTCCTGAGTGCCATCTCCTTCTCCGCAACTCCTCCTTCCGAATCCGACGACAGAGCCCGGGTTATTCAGGCTGCGCTGCGACCTTCTCCGATCGAAAGCAACCTGCGCCATCTGACCGACGAAATCGGCGGTCGCGTGCCCGGCACGCCAGCGATGCAGCGTGCCGTCGATTGGGGTGTGCAGATGTTCAAGATCGCCGGTGCGGACAGTGTTCACACTGAACCGTTCGACATTCCTAATTCGTGGGCGGAGGGCACAACCGAGATGACCGTCAGCGCCACGGGGACTGCGCTCGATCCCAAGCTCAGGCAGATTCCGAAGGTCGAATTTCGGGTGCGCTGTGTTTCCATCGCGTGGGCCCCCGCGCTCGCTGACGTGAAGCACCTGCCGGTCGTCGATGTGGGCGGCGGCACTGACGAAGAATTCAAAAAGGCTGGCGATATTGCAGGGAAAGTTATACTTGTCCACTCGGTTGTGCTGAAGACCTGGGACGATCTCTTCGCCGAGTATACGAAGGCTCCGCCGGTGATCACCGCGGCCGTGAAGGGCAAGGCCAAGGCCGTGGCGTTCATCGCCACGCGCGAGCACGATATTCTCTACCGACATACCAATTCTTTCGCGGGAGAAATCGACCGGATCCCGCAAGTGTTGGTGGCGCGCGAGGATGGGGAGCGCATCGGACGCTTGCTGAGCTCGGGCCATCCGGTATGGGCGGACTTAAGCATTCCCGATCGGGTCGGCGGCCCGATCAAAGCTGCGAATGTGATCGCGGAAATCAAAGGAAGCGATAAGCCCGATGAATTCGTTATTCTGGGAGCTCATCTAGATTCGTGGGAACTTGGCACCGGCGCTCTCGATAACGGGTGCAACGCGGCGTTGGTGGTGGATGCACTGCGAGCGATTAAAGCCTCGGGCATGAAGCCGCGCCGCTCCATCCGGTTCATTCTGTTTTCCGGCGAAGAGGAAGGTCTGCTCGGTTCGCGAGCTTATTCCACGGCTCACCGGTCAGAGCTCGATAAAGCGGCCGGCGTCATTATCTACGATGCCGGAACCGGCAAGACCACCGGATTCTCGACCGGCGGCCGCAAGGACGTGCTCAACACCGCGAAGAACATTATTGCGCCGCTGCGCCAGTTCGGAGTTACAGAATTAAAAACTGATATGGAGTGGGGCACTGATCATTTCGATTTCATGCTGGAGGGCGTTCCAACTTTCGTAGCGGATCAGGAAGAGGCAAACTATCTGGAAAACTATCACGCCACTTCGGACACCTACGATAAAGTGGACTTCGGGCAACTCAAGAATCACGTAGCCGAGGCCGCCGAGTTCAGCTTTGCGCTCGCGACTGTTTCTGAAAAGATCGGACCGCGCTTTACGCGGTCACAGATTCAGGAATCCATGCGCGAAACTCATAGCGAAGAGATGTTCAAGGCCTTTGGCTTGTGGGATGCTTGGGAGAGCGGACATCTTGGCCGGCAGAAGTAGTCCCGCAATCGGCAACTAGACTTGATCTATTTCTGGATCATCTTTAATCTTTTCGCGGTCGCAATGCTGGTGTTGGACCTTCGCGTCTTCCACCGCCGCGGCCGCATGCGCTCTCGCGAAGCGCTGCTGCGTAGCGGCCTGTGGCTAGCCTTGGCGGCAGCCTTTGCCGGACTGGTTTTTTTCTGGCAAGGCCGGCAGGTCGCCATCGAGTTTGTTGCCGCTTACGTTCTGGAACTGTCTCTCAGCGTCGACAATCTCTTCATTTTTCTGGTTATCTTCCGCTATTTTGCCGTCCCCGAGGAGTACCAGCATCGCGTGTTGTTTTGGGGAATTCTCGGCGCACTGCTCATGCGCGCATCTTTTATCCTGGCCGGGATCGGCCTCATCCAGCGCTTTCACTGGATTTTTTATTTGCTCGGGGCTCTCCTGGTCTATAGCGGAATCCGCTTGGGATTCACCGGCGAACACAAGGTCGACCCGGCAAGAAATCCTGTCGTGAGAACCATTCGGCGGTTGATTCCTGTAACGGATACGTATCAGGCAGGCCGTTTCTTCGTTCGCGGATGGCAAGGCAATCCGGGACTCTACGCAACACCGTTGCTGGTGGTGCTCGCCGTAATCGAAACCACCGACGTGCTTTTCGCCGTCGATTCCATCCCTGCGGTTTTGGCCATCACCCTGAACGCATTCATCGTCTATGCGTCGAATGTGTTCGCCATACTCGGCCTGCGCTCATTGTTTTTTGCTATCTCTGGGCTGATGAAAGTTTTCCGTTTCCTTCATACCGGCTTGGCGCTCATTCTGATCCTGATGGGACTGAAAATGATCGCAGCCGATTACTTTAAGGTTCCGACGCTGGCTATGCTCGCCGTGGTGGCGGGAGTACTGGCGGTTTCCGTGCTCGTATCCTTGCTGGTACCCATCAAAGGGGCTGAGTAAGTGGCTGCGCTTATGTCCCTTTAGCGAGCCGACTCGATCAGGTTCCCGAATCGCATGAAAAGTCTCACCCGAATCCTCGATGATTCCCAATTGCCTGCGCGCGTAGCAAAAGAGCATAATCCCCCGAGAAGAGATCCTGGTGCTTCACCGGGCACACCGCGACACCGGCGAAGTTCAGGAAATGTACGGGATCCGCGTGACGCATCCGCTGCGAACCATCGTGGATCTACTGCGCAGCGGACACGTGGACCGGAGCCGGCTCAAGCAAGCGTCGACGAAGCCATACATCGTGGCCCCATTGGAAGGAGAGAAATCGATCGCATGCCGGATAATAAGCTGCAACCTTCGCTTGGGGACGTGGCCCCCTGCATGAAAAATGTCAGAAGCAGCCCACAGTATCTGCGCAGAGCCAGACTACCCACGGTGCAGACACTACGATAGTTGCAAATGAAGCACATGAATTTCTTGCGAAAACTCCATTTTCGTCTTTGTGGTCTCCTTCTTGTTCTGCTGCAACTCGGCTTCGCACAAGAGGTCAGCTTCCGTATCACACCTCTCCGTCCGGTAGCGGAGTTGCGCGCTGAAGCGCTCAAGCAGCAACCGCCGCAAGAGCAGGGAACTTTCCTCAAACCTGATCTGGTGGAGTTGGTCACGCTCGATTCCACCATCAAGCTCGACATCCGCTACGCCACTTCGAACAATTTTCTGGGTACGCCCGTATACACCCAGGAGCGGGCCTTTCTTCAACGGCCAGCGGCGGAGGCAGTGCTTCGCGCCCATCGCGAACTCAAGGCTCAGGGATACGGTTTGCTCATCCACGATGGCTATCGCCCGTGGTACGTCACGAAAATCTTCTGGGATGCCACGCCCGACGACAAAAAGATTTTTGTCGCTGATCCGTCAGAGGGCTCCAAGCATAACCGCGGGTGCGCCGTGGACCTGTCTTTATACGACTTCAAAACGGGTACGGAAGTGAAGATGCCCAGCGGCTACGACGAAATGACCGATCGCGCCTTTGCCGACTACGCCGGTGGCACGCCTGAGGAGCGCGCTCGCCGCGCCCTTCTGCGCCAAGCCATGGAAAAACAGGATTTCAAGGTTAACCCCAAGGAGTGGTGGCACTTCGACTATCGGGATTGGAAACAGTACCCAATCCTGAATGTGAAGTTCGAAGATCTCGGACAGTTCGGACAGTAGAGATGTCGCTACAGCTCAAGGCCGAGGAGCATTAGTCAATTTCGGCAGCATCCAGCGATTGATCAGCCGGTCATATGTCGCCTCCGGTAGTTGTACCAGCAGTGGCCTGCGCACCGGATCGAGCCAGGTAAGCAAGGTTTCCAGGTCGGTTTGTGTCATGGCAGTGCATCCAGCCGTGCCCTGGTCACGGCTGCGCCAAATGTGGAGAAAGACGCACGAGCCGCCGCCCGGCTCGGGTGGGTTCGTGTCGCCCGTAACGGTGCCATTGTGATCTACGACGATCCCCCAGCGGTACGACTCACCGGCGCTCCGCATGTGCTCTGAGCTGTTCCAGTCGGGAGCGGCGTCAGAGCGGTCCACAAGGCGGTTATAGTGCTTCGAGCCAGCGTCGTCGACGCATTCGATCGATGAGGTCAGGTTCAGATACGGCATCTTCAGTCCCCGGAGTGGCTCAGGAGCATAGCCGAATGCAGTGCCCAGTGCGAGGACGCCTGCGGGCGATCTGCCGTCTCCTTCCTTTTTGACCGGGTCGGCTGCTGAGCGAACTTGGGCATCAACGGTCGGAATGACGCCGATACCCCACCCTAAGCCATTCTTGCCGACGACAATCGAGATCGGGTGGCCCACGGGCCGCCATTTTTCATGCTCAGTGGCGCGCTCGTATCGCCGCAACCGTCCTTCAACCGCATTCCAGTCCGAAGTAGTAACTACGATCGTCTGTGTGGAATGCTCGAGAGCGTCGTACTTCAAAGTGCCGGCCTGAGCCGGGGCAGACACACGCCAGCCTACGATCGACAGAAGACAAAGGAGAATGGACACAGGTTTCATCAAGAGCAGTGTAAGGCCATCGACTGCGGCTGCGCTATCAAGGGACAATCCACCCTAACACGTGCGACAGAATTGGGGCGGCCGGGCCTACACCGCCCTGCGTGCTAGCAGGCTGGTGAGAACCGGGCTTCCAGAACTCTGCCAAGCTTGGCCGTGGCCACCGCTGAAGATCGTCCTGGCAAGCATCCCCCTGCGAAGACTTAATCAGACATCCCCTAGAATTCATAGCGCAGTGCGAATTGCATGATGCGCGGATTGTTGAGCAGTCCGGAATAGTTGCCGAAACTTCCGCCACTGCCCAGTCCGAGGGAGTTGGAGAGCAAGCTCGACTGGACATCAAAGCTGACGGAGTTGGTCACATTAAAGACTTCCCAGCGGAACTGAAGGCTCTGTTTTTCGCGCCAGGGCAGGATCCAACGCTTGGCGAGGCCCAGATCGATGCCGAAGTAGCCGGCGCCGCGAATGTTGTCGCGCGGCCCGGATTCCCCGGCATACGCAGGCGCAAACGAACTGATAGCGGCGGGACCGTTGGCAAAAATATTGGGAGTGCCCGTGTTGAAGTACACACCGGTTCTAACTGGACCGATCTTGTCCGCATTACCTTCCAGTTCGAAGTTGGTGGGATAGTTGGCTCCCAGTCCATTATCCACGGTGACCGGGAAACCGCTGGTAATCCGGAACAGCCCAGAGAGCTGCCAACCACCGATCACAGCATCGAGGAGGCGGCCAGAACCGTTGGCGAACCGCTGGCCGCGCCCAAGGGGCAATTGGAAGATCCAGTTCGTATTTAACTGATGAGTGGCGTCGAACGAGGAAACGCCCTTCTGCGCGTTAGGATTCCAGGCATTGATGATGTTGTTGTTCAGCCCGAGTAGGCTGCCGATGCTGCCCGGGGCAACGCGTTCGGCGTCGGAAGAGATGTCGAGGGATTTCGAATATGTATAGTTCAGGTCAAATTGGAAGCCGTGCACCATGCGATGGCGGAGCGTAGCCTGCAGGGCGTTGTAATTAGACCACGCGATGGAACGCCATGCGTATAAGGAGCTGAATTGGGGGGCATAGTAGGAGTATTGACCGCCTGAAGTGAAATAAAGCTGATTCGGATTATTGGCGTCGGGAATGCCGTTGTAGTCCAGGTTATAGAGAGCGAGAGAATCGTTGAAGCTCGTACCGCAGAAGGTGTCGAAAGCGAAAATAATTGGATTGTTGCTGGAACCCGGATTCCCGCCCGTGCAGCCACTCAGGCTGTAGGCGCCACCTGGAACCAGGGGTTGGATCTGATCGATCCAGAACTGTTGGACCTTGGCTGGAAGCTGATTGGGGTTGAAAGAGCTCGTCGGGTTGGAAACGCCGGCGTTGAGCTGTGGCCGGAAGACTCTG
>Ga0209330_1000339_pt1 | contig 21332 bp, 23 predicted proteins | sample JacPinW_OM2H0_O3_FD_187969 | JGI IMG/M metagenome (GOLD analysis project Ga0209330, IMG submission 187969) | Forest soil microbial communities from Algoma, Ontario, Canada - Jack Pine, Ontario site 1_JW_OM2H0_O3 (SPAdes) (version 2) | ecosystem: Environmental > Terrestrial > Soil > Boreal...
CAACTCTTTGTAGTCGGCGCTTTCGGTAGAAGTGAAAACGCCGAAATAATACGGCATGAGCATCTGCCCAAGTTTTTCGCGCAACGTCATTTTCTTCAGAGTTGCTTCTACCCATGCTGCGTTGGCGGCCGGCTGCCGGGGGCTCTTGGGGGAAGTTTTCTGCGCGCGGCTGGAGAGTGTCATGAGAAGAAGCACGGAGAGCGCGGAAAGGCCGAGCTTACGCATCGCATTCGCCGAAGGCCTTCCATGTTGACGCCCGCATCCCGCGGCTGTATATAGCACACGGCTCTATGGCGCACAACGAATCGTCCCGGCGCGTGTTTCGTATCCGTTCTCTCGGCGTTTTTTTGCTCAGCGCGATTTTGATCGGTGTTTTCTTTCTCTCGAGCGCATCGGCGCGGGATGCAGCATTAGGACTGGCGGACGCTCACACCAAGCTGGGAATCGACGTACTCGAGGAGCAGAAGTTCTCTTCGTTGAGCGGCAAACGCGTTGGATTGATTACGAACAAGACCGGCGTTGACTCGCGGGGTCGTCGAACGATCGATGTGTTGGCCAAGGCCGACGGCGTGAAACTGGTGGCAATTTTTAGCCCCGAGCATGGGGTTGCTGCAAACGCGGACGTTTCTGTTGTAGCGAACGCAACTGACGCGGCGACCGGACTGCGGATTTACAGTCTTTATGGAGTAACCCGCCGGCCGACGGACGCGATGTTGAAGGGCATCGATGTGCTGGTCTTCGATATTCAAGATGCGGGTGTGCGCTTTTACACTTACGTGACGACGATGGGCTATTGCATGGAAGCGGCGGCGAAACACGGCATTTCGTTTGTAGTGCTCGACCGGCCCAATCCGCTCGGCGGAGAAATCATCGAAGGGCCAATGCTCGATCGCGACAAGCTATCGTTTGTGGGATATTTTCCAATGCCCGTGCGATATGCGATGACGCTTGGCGAGCTCGCGCGAATGTTCAACGCGGAAAATAAAATTGGCGCGGAACTACATGTGGTTGAAATGAAAAATTGGAAGCGAAGCGACATGTATTGGATGACGGGGCTTCGGTGGATTCCGCCATCGCCGAATTTGCCGGCGATTGAGAATCTGGTGCCGTATCCCGGGATTGAGATTCTGCAAGCCGGTAGCGTATCGGTCGGGCGCGGAACTGATTCTGCGTTTCTGGAGCTCGGCGCACCGTGGATTCGGCCGAACGATCTACTTGCGGAATTGAAGAAGCGCGAGATTCCTGGAGTGAGCTTTTCCGTAACATCTTTTACTCCGAAATCGGGGCCTTACGCAGCGCAGGAATGTCACGGCGTTGCCTTGACTGTGACGAATCGCGAGAATTTCAAATCCATGCTCATGGGGTTGGAAGTTGCCGAAGCGCTGCATCGCCTCTATCCGCAGGAATTTCAGATTGCGAAAATAATCGCTTTGCTGGGGTCACAATCAACGGTCGAGCGGCTTGAACGCGGGGACAGTCCGAAAGACATTGAGGCGGGCTGGGCCGCTGAGCTTGAAAAATTTCGCGCGATGCGCGCGAAGTATCTTATCTATCGTTAGGCCGTGGGACAAAAGCGCGATCATTACGGAATAGAGCCACTGCGAGCGGCGAGACAAATTGATAGGGGTCGATCCCCAATCCGAGGCAGGCGCGCGGCCCAAGGCGTGGTTGGCCTGGAGCAGCGGCAAGGATAGCGCATGGGCGCTGCACGTGGTGCGAGAACGCGGCGAATTCGACGTTGTGGCGCTGCTCACGACCGTCAATCAAACGTATTCGCGCGTGGCCATGCATGCGGTGCGCGAAAGCCTAGTTGAGATGCAGGCGGCAGCGGCGGGGCTGCCGCTGATCAAGGTGCCGATTCCGTCGCCGTGTACGAACGAGATTTACGAGCAGGCGATGGGCGCAGCGATGACTCGCGCGAGGACCGAAGGGGTCTGGCATGTTGTGTTCGGCGATCTTTTTCTCGAAGATATTCGCGCGTATCGGGAGAAGCAGCTAAACGGTTGCGGCATGACGCCGGTTTTTCCGATTTGGGGACGCGATACGCGGCGGCTGGCGGAAGAAATGATTGCGCACGGTGTGTCCGCATATCTGACGAGCGTGGATCCGCGCAAGCTCGATCGGTCGTTTGCGGGGCGCAAATTCGACACTGCACTTTTGAATACGCTTCCGCGTGAGGTTGATCCGTGCGGCGAGAACGGGGAGTTTCACACGTTCGTAAATGACGGGCCGATGTTCGACCAAGCTGTGGCCGTCACGGCGGGCGAGATCGTTGAGAGAGACGGATTTGTGTTTGCGGACTTTCTTCCAAGCGCATCGGCGGCGGGCAACGCATAGAATCGATACTCGCTTCATTCTGAATCTTGGGCAGAGCGATTGCATAGGAAGTGTAATTGATGCGGATTTGTTCTTTATTGCCTTCGGCTACGGAGATCCTCTACGCGCTGGGTCTTGGAGATTCCGTCGTCGGAGTTACGCATGAATGCGATTTCCCGCCGGACGCGGCGAAGAAGCCCCCATTGATACGGCCGCGAGTTGATCCGCACGCTACAGCATCTGAAATCGACCGCCACGTGAGTGAGCTTGTTGCGCGCGGTGAAAGTATTTATGCGGTGGACGCGGAACTCTTGGGTTCGTTAGCGCCGGACTTAATTATTACGCAGGACCTTTGCCATGTTTGCGCGGCTTCGCCCGACGACCTAGCGACGGCGCTTACGCACCTGCCGAAGATGCCGCGAGTGCTTGCGCTGACGCCGCATTCGCTGCGCGACGTTTGGGACGACGTGCGAAAGGTCGGCGACGCCACGCAACGCCGACGCGAAGCACAGGCGCTCTCGATCACGCTCGAGCAGAAAGTAGCTGCGATCGAAGCAAAGGCCGCGCAGGCTAAGACGCGGCCGCGAGTGTTATGCCTTGAATGGCTCGATCCGTACTACGTCGGCGGACATTGGGTGCCGGAAATGGTGTCGAAGGCGGGAGGACGAGATGTTTTGGGACGCGCGGTGGAGCCTTCGTTCCGAGTTACCGGGGAGGAAATTGTAGCGACGGGCGCAGAAATTGTCATCGTGATGCCGTGCGGGTTCGGCGTCGAACGCGCCGTCTCAGAGTACCGGGCGGCGAAGTTCCCAGACGGATGGCTGGATTTGCCGGCAGTGCGCGAGGGACGGGTTTTCGCGATAGACGCTAACAGTTACTCTGCGCGGCCCGGGCCGCGCCTCGCGGATGGAGTCGCGATTCTCGCACATCTATTTCATCAGGACTTATTTCCGGTTCCGCCGCAAGCAGGTTCGTTCCAAAAATTATGAGAAGCGCTGGAAATCAATTGGCGCCGTTTGCGGTTTGCGCTCGCCACAAGCGGTAGAAAAATAGTCCCGACAGAATCATAGCGAATCCGATCGAAGATCGAATCGGGCGCTGAATCCAGATGTTAATCGTGAGCGCCAGAGCGCCCGCGACGAACAAGGCGGGTACGACGGGATAGCCCCACGTGCGGTAAGGGCGCTTCATTTCCGGGGCGATTTTCCGAAGGCGGAACATCGCTACGACCGAAAGCGCGTAAAAAATCCACGCCGCAAAAACAAACAGGGAAGTCAATTCTTCGAAAGTTCCTGACAGCGCCATAAGCGCCGCAAGTACACCCTGAAAAATTAGAGCGCCGCCGGGAGTGCGAAAGCGGCGGTTCACGCTGCCTGTGACACGGAAGAACAATCCGTCGCGGGCCATCGCGTACGGCACGCGGGCGCCGCTCATAATTGAGGAATTGAGCGTGCCTAAGGCCGCGACGATCATTGCCAGGGTGATCCAGAGCGCTGCGCCGCGTCCCGCGAAGCTTGCCACAACGTCAGAAGCAACGTGCGACGAGCTCGCGACGTTTGCGAAAGGAAGGGCGTAGAAACATACCGCGCTGAACAAAAGATATATCGCGGCCACGAGAATCGTCCCACCGGCGAGCGCACGGGGAAAATTTCGCTCCGGATTCTGGATTTCGGAGCCGACGCGATTTAGGTCTTCCCACCCATCGTAAGCCCATAGCGCCGCGGCGAGCGCGGCAAGAAAGGCCGTCAATGTTCCGGCACTCGTTTGCATCGGCCAAAATGGGTGAAAGTGCGACATGCTACCGTGCCCGAACCAGAAACCTGCCGCTACAATGGCGAGAACAGCGGCGACTTTAAGAAGAGTGAGCGCAACCTGCACACGGCCGCCGAGGCGCACACCAAGATAATTGATCAGGGTGAACAGAATGATCGCGCCAGCGGCCATGGGCTGCGACCAGGTGAACACAAAATCATAAGGCGCACCGCTGAAGGGAAGTGTGAAATGCCACGAAAAGAGAGGCACAGCGAGCGCGGGAATCAGGAAACTCGTAAATCGCGCCAAGCCAGCGGCGATCGACGCCGCGGAACTCGACTCACCTACGGTGGAATGCATCCAGCCGAAAAGAAAGCCCCAGACTGGTCCCAGGCCTCTGCGCAAATATGCATACTGTCCGCCGGCTTCGGGCATTGCCGCACCGAGTTCAGCGAAGGACAGCGCGCCAAAAAGTGAAAGCAGTCCACCGGCGATCCATGCGCTGTAAACCACGCTGACCGAGCCACCGACCGCCGCCATTTCGCCCGGCTTCAGAAATATTCCAGTGCCGACCATCGTCCCTACCACAATGGCGGCCGCAGCCCAAGGACCCAAGCCGCGTATCAGCTCGAGACGTTCCTTCGGAAGCGCGCTGGATGAAATAAATTTCTCCCTCAAAAGAAATAAAGCCTATTAAAGTTGCGTTGTGCGAGTCTCTCTAGCCGAGCCGCTTGCGAGCATGCTCGCGACCGAGCCGGCAGCATATGTGATGACAGTTCCGACGAGTACATACCAAGTCCACGCGAGCGGCGTCAGGCGCGAAATTGCGATCACGGACGCGAGGCCAGTTACAAACCCGACTAGCGAGCCGGTTTCATTTGCGCGGCGATTCCAGGTTCCGAGCAAGAACACTCCAAGAGTAGCGCCATAAGTGATGGACGCAATGGTTAGGCCGGCTACCAGAACGGGGCCCCAGCGAACGAGTCCGAGGAGCCCTAGCACGAGACCCCAGATCAATGTCAGCTTACGTGAGCGGAGAAGAGATTGTGCTCCTCCCTCACCGCGACGAGCGCTCAAGTCTATGATGCTGGAGGATGCGAGCGAGTTCAACGAGCCACTCGCATTCGACATCGCGATTGCAAAGATTGAAGCCAGCACGATGCCTGCGAGGCCGACCGGCATGTGGTGAACGATAAATTCAGGATAAACCTTGTCGAGGTCGCCGCCCGGTATTGCGAGCGCGAAATGCTGCGCGTAAACAAACAGCATGACGCCCAGCACGAGAAAGAGCGCAAACTGAGCAAAAATAATTACGCCGCTTGCGAGCAAGGCGGTTTTGCTGTCGCGTTCGTTGCGCGAAGAGAGAAGCCGCTGCACCATTGTCTGGTCGGTGCCGTGGCTGGCCATAGTTAGGAACGTTCCGCCAAGAAGGCCGGACCAGAAGGTATAGCTTTTCGTAAGACTGAAGGCGAAATCGAAAATGGTCAGTTTTCCGCCTGCTGCGGCAGCCGCTTGCGTCACCGTGGGCCAGCCACCGGGAATTTTGTGCAATAGCAGAAAAAAGGCCGCGATGGAACCTGCCGTATAAAGCCCGAACTGAACCACGTCTGTCCAGATCACGGCGCGCATTCCGCCTTCAAACGTGTAAAAAATCGTGAGTGTGGCGATGAGCAGTATGGAGGTTCGTTCGCCCGTTCCGAACGCGACGCTTACGACCTTGCCGAGGGCTGAAATTCGGACGCCCTCTGCCAGAGCGCGCGTGCATACAAATACCACCGCCGCCGCCGACTTTATGCGCGGGCCGAAACGCTTCTCCAGAAGCTGGTAAGCCGTGTAGAATTCCCCCTGGAAATACTGGGGGACCAGGACGACGCACAGAATCACGCGCGCGACGACGTAGCCGAGCACAAGCTGAAGAAATCCCAGATTTCCGCCGAAAGCGATTCCGGGAGTGCCGATGATGGTGAGCGTGGAGGTTTCCGTGGCGACGATCGAACAGGTGATGGCCCACCACGGCGCGGTGCGGCCGCCCAAAAAATAATCTCGCAGATTCTGTTGGCCTCGGCGGAAGTGGGCGCCGAAAAGCGTAATGCCCACGAGATAAAGCACCAGAATCGCAAGGTCGATTGGGTTGATTTGCATTGTGCCGCGCAAGCTGAGTCGCGCGATGCTAACCGCCCGCTTCGAAAACTGTCAAGCACGGTGGAGAATATGCCAGAAACAAATGCGCCTCCGGGCGGAGCTTATTATCTCGGCTTCGATGGCGGAGGAACAAAGACAGACTGTTTCCTCGTTGACGCGGAGACTAACGTATTGGCCCATGCCACGGCCGGCCCTTCGAACCCGATTCGCGCCGGGTATGCGAAGGCGTGGTTCACGCTAAGCGACGCTGCGGATCTGGTGCTCGAGCGCTGCCACTTGAAATCGAGCGACATTCTCGGAATTTGCGCGGGTATTGGAGGAGCGGGGCGCGACGTTGTAGCCAGGCGCATCGCGACATTCCTCGAGCGCGGGTTTCCTCGAGCTGCTGTCATAGTAACGACCGATCTCGAGATCACACTGCAAGCGGCAGTTGGCGCAGGCGAAGGTGTGATCCTTGTTGTGGGCACGGGTTCCGCGGCCTATGGACGCGATGCGGAAGGGCATATCGCGCGAGCCGGCGGACGCGGGCCGTGGTTCAGCGATGAAGGAAGCGGATTCGACATCGGCCGCCGCGCTTTGGCCGCCGTCGTCCGTGCGGAGGAAAAACGCGGCCCAACAACAGCGCTCTCTCAGAAAATGTTGCATTGGTTGGGATGCAAAGACTGGAGCCGCGTGCTCGACTGGGTGGTAAAAAATCCAGACGATGTTTTTCCGCGCATTTTTCCGCTGGTTGCCGATCTAGGAGATCAAGGCGATGCGGTTGCTTGCGAAATACTTTCGACCGCGGCGGAATCGCTAGCCGAGCTAGTTTCGAGCGTTCTTCAGAAACTTGACATGCAAGATCGCGAAGTTCCGGTTGCAAAGGCCGGCGGCACCATCGGCCGCAGTAAATTTTTCGACGCTGCGATTGAATCCGGGCTGGCCAGAGTTGCACCGCGCGCGTCGCTGGTCTCGCTGCACGTGAAACCCGCCGAGGCCGCGGCGAGAATGGCGATTCGCTTGGGAAAACGAAAGGCCCATGCCGGGTGAGGAAGCCGCCGCGAGTTTGCAGCGCGCGCGGTCTGCGTCGGGTGAAGGTCTAGACCTGCTGATCCACGAAGCGGATGCGAAGACCCTGCTTGCTCTGCTCGAAAATCCAAACATGCAAGAGCCTCAGGTTAGCCGTTTGCTCGAGCGGCTCGATCTCTCCACTGAACTAATAACCGCTGTTGCCAGGGAAGGGAAGTGGACCTCCAGCGAGAGCGTGCGGCTCAGGCTTGCTCGTCATCCGCGGACGCCCAGCCGTATCGCAATCTCAATGCTGCGCCAGCTTTATTTGTTTGATCTTGTGCGTCTGAGCCTGCTGCCTTCGGCTCCGGCGGACATTCGTCGCGCAGCTGAAGAATTTATACTCACGCGTGTGCCGCATATTCCCATCGGAGAAAAACTGACTCTTGCCAGACGGGGCCCGCCGCGTGTGGCTGCTGCGGTACTGGCGGAAGGCCATTCGCAAGCAGTCAAACTTGCGCTTGGGAACTCGCTCTTAACGGAAAGCCAGATACTGAAGATTCTCGCGAACCCCGAGGTTCCGGTGCGTGTGGTGACGGCCATCTCGCAGCACGCGAAATGGTCGGTGCAGTACAATGTGCGTGTGTCTTTGATGCGGCATACCCATACGCCTGTGCCGGTGCTACTTCGATTTCTCCCCGACATCACGTCGCGCGACCTAAAAGACGCCCTGACGCTAGAATCTCTGACGCCGCATTCCAGAAAATACATTGAACAGGAATTGGCGCGGCGCGCTGACGATACAAAGGAAAGCATTCTCTAGAACCTGCCAGAGAACTTTAGGCGAGGAAACATGGCAAATAACAAGACTCAGGTGCGGATGATCATGATTCTCGCGGGCGTTGCGTTCATCGCATTGCTCGTTTATCTTTCCGCGCGGCAAAACCACAATCAGTATGAGGTTTGCGTTACGTTCAAAGGCGCGATGCACTGCGCGACGGCCGCGGGTGCCACTCCAACAGAAGCGATACGCAGCGCCCAGGGGATCGACTGCGAGATGCTATCGAACGGGCGCGACGAAAACATGGTTTGCCTCGACGCGCCGCCGACCAGCACTCGCCCGATTACCAAATAAAATCATTTGACCTGCTCGAGTTCCTGGGCCACAGAGTTGATAAGCGCGGCTTCGCTTTCAAGTACGGCCGAGACGCGCGCAATCTCGGAATTCGCTTCGTCAAAATGTTTTTGTTCGATGGCCTCGCGTACTCCCGGGATCGTTTTGGCGCCGTAACCAGAGTAGACGCCGGGGGCATCGATCATGTGCTTGTACCAAGGACGGCGGAGCAGGCCTTCCTCGGTGGTCAGGCGGCGTTCGCTCTGCATAAGTTTCTGGTTCAAGTCTTGCAGCGTCGCAGCGGAAACTCCGGCGCTCCATGCTTTCGCTAGAGCATCGTGGTAACGCTGGGCGCTCTGCGTGAGAGAGTCGGCGGCGTTGTCCATCGGCGAAAAATTCAGGTGCGGGGGAACGTCCAGACGCGGTGGCGCAACGGTCGGATGGCGCGGATCGTTTGTGGCGGCATAGAGCCCTTCGTCGAGATTTTTGTTGCGTTCGATGGCTTCATCGCGCGAAGTGTCAGCAAGTTTTTTAAGTTGCTTCAAGTAGAGATGGATGGTATCGGCGAAGTCCGTAAATTCAAACGGCAACAGATCGGAATCAGCCAGACGCATGATCGCGGTGCCAGCAGTCTGGGAAAGTGCGCGGCCATAGACGAAGTCGGTGTCGCTAAAATGCGTGTACCAGTAAAAGTCGTCGTAAATGGAATGGTAGATTCCACTGTTACCTTCCCCGCCGTAACCCAAATTCATGGAAGCGATACCCAAGTGATCGATGAACGCAGTGTAGTCGCTGCCGGAACCCAAAGCCGGCATACGCAAATCTGCGCGCTGGCGTATTTCCTTGCGGTCTTCGTCGTTGCGGGCGCGCTCGATTGCGCGGAAGAAAGATCGCTGTCTGACGGGGAGCTTCGTCTCAGGATCCTGAATATCGCGGGAGACACCGTTCATGAAGTGTTCGAGCGATTGCGACCCGCCGACAGAGAAGTAGCCGCGGCCGTTGCCGTCACTATTAATGTAGGCGACTCCGTTCTGCTTGAGTTCTTTGTCGTGAGCTTCGGCCCACTCGGTCGAGCCGAGCAGGCCTTCTTCTTCGCCGTCCCACGCGCAATATATGATGCTGCGTTTTGGCCGCCAGCCTTGCTTCAGCAATTCTCCCAACGCGCGAGCCTCTTCCATCATTCCCACTTGGCCGGAGATGGGGTCCTCGGCGCCGTTGACCCAACCGTCTTCGTGATTGCCGCGGAGCACCCATTGGTCCGGCTGCTCAGCTCCTGGGATTTTAGCGATCACGTCATTGGCCGGCACCATATTCCAGTTGAACGCCAGCTTCAGGTGAACTTTCGCGGCGCCCGGACCGACGTGGTAGGGAATCGCGAGTGAGCCGCGCCATTCCTCGGGAGCCATTGGCCCTTCGAGAGCTGCCAGCAGCGGCTGCGCGTCACCGTAGGAAATGGGCATCACGGGAATTTTCGTGAGAGAAGGATTGTCCTTGATGGGGATTCGCTTGGCGTCGTGAGTGGCACCGACGCCGGGAGTGAGCGGGTCACCGGGATTCGTGGCTGGGAAATCCAGCACGCTGCCTCGTTGAACACCCTCTGCGGGGCGCATGGGACCCTTGGGGAAAACGTCTTCGACGGAGTAGCCGTCATCGCGCGGATCGGAATAGATCAGGCAGCCGATCGCGCCGTGTTCGGCGGCGACTTTGGGTTTTACGCCGCGCCAAGCGCCGCCGTATTTCACGATCACGATTGCGCCTTTTACGGAGACCCCCAGGCGCTCTAATCTTTCATAGTCATCGGGCACGCCGTAGTTGGCGAAAACCAGCGGGCCGGTGACGTCCCCATCGATTGAGTAGGCGTTGTAGGTCGGCAATTGTTCGCTCTGCTGGTTCGACGTGGGGTCAGTGGAAACAGGCGGCTCCTGGAGTTTTGCTGTGAATTTCGTGGGCGCTATCATTTCGAGCAAGCGCTCCTTTGGCGTAGGGAAAAGAACCTCGAAGGTTTCTATGTGGGCGTCCCAGCCCCATTCCTTGAACTGCGAGAGGATCCACTCGGCGTTTGCTTTATCGTAAGCGGACCCCAGATGATGAGGGTGCGCGGTGAGGCGCTGCATGTAAGCGCGCTCGTTGTCGGGATTCGGAATCGCGCGGAATTTCGTTTCCCAGTCGCGCTCGGTCGTCGAACTCGCGCGCGTAAAGCCCTGTAAGGGCTCTTCGTCGGCACCTGCCGGAATTAAGAAACAACAGACGGCTAGAAGCGTAAGGATGGCAACGTGTCGCATGCGGACTCCCTCTGGTCTAGTTTCAAACCTCTTGCGGAAGATCAAGCGGGAGCAGGTTACAGCAAAGAAATGGGAAAACCAAATAATCTCGCGGCGATTTTTGCAGCCGCATCCAAGACACAATCAAGCCAAACTGACTTGAAAGGTTCGCCGATGCTGAATTGACACGCGGCTTTCCGCTGCATAGCATCGAGGTGAAATAAAAAAGGGTGATGATGACGCGTTGCTTGAATTGCGGATCGGAGCGGGACGCTGACATATGCGAGGCTTGCGGTTTGAGTTCTTCCGCAGCCGAATTGTCACTCCGGCAAAAACTCCTGAACCGCACGGCTATCTTTCTTGTTGGCGGACTCGCTCTGGTGGCAGCAAGCGAACGTTACCCGGCTCTGGAACTGGATGGAATTCTGATTTTTACCGGCGTACTTTTTTTTCTCACTCTCGGTTTGGGGATTTTAGTTGAGCGGCGCGCCTTGCGGCATCAGGAAGCGGAGGCTCTGAAGCGCGTCTACTATGGACTGATTCCGCTTCCCTGGCTTCTCGCGATTTTGTTGCTCGGGAACGGCGCGCTCGATCGTTCTGCACCGCACATCGAACCGGCGCGCGTGATTTCGAAATTCGCGATGTCCGGCCCGGTGCCAAATCGCCGCCTGATCGTTACCTCCTGGCGTCAGGGCAGTCGCCTCGAACGGATTCCCGTGGATCGCGGGGATTTCGACCGCGTGAGTCGAGGGGATATGGTTAACGTGCAAGTGAGAGAGGGCTTGGTGGGAATTCCGTGGGTCGCAGGAGTTTCGCTGCAGTGAATCGTTCATCGCGCTGGGAGAACAGAACGTGCGCCTGCCGGATAGCTGGACCGATCGTTTCACATTTCTTGAAGCCCTTGAAGAGGATTGGGAACCAATTCCGCGAGCGGCGCTTGTCGTCTGGGTTATTTTCTATTTGTTGTTTTTGTATCAAGCCGCGCGTGGCCATGGAATTCTGCTTCTGATCGATGGTGTGTTCGTCCCGATTCATGAAGGCGGCCATTTGCTTTTTCGTATCTTCGGCGAATTTCTGATGGTTGCCGGCGGGACCGCGCTGCAACTGCTCGTGCCATTTTTGCTGGGGCTTTATTTTTTCTTCCGTCGGCAACCGCAAGGCGTGGCGTTTTGTATATTTTTTATGTTCGAACAATTTCTGCCCATCGCCACATACATGGCGGATGCGCGAGCGCAGGAGCTGCCATTGCTAACGGTGGGTGACGCGGAATACGTAATTCACGATTGGGCGTATCTTTTCGGCAAGCTGGGTTTGCTGCAGCACGATACGCAAATTGCGAGCGCTGTGAGAGCTATGGGATGGCTCGGAATGATTGGCGTTGTGGTGTGGCTGGTGTGGCGCGGGTTGAATGACGTTCCGCAGCCAAAGGTGCAAGCGGATAGTTCCCGTTCCGTTTAATAAAAAGCGCGCATATCGGGCGGATGCGGCAGATCGACTTGCAGAAGCCGGCCGTAATCTCCCAACGTCAGCTTGATTTGTTCGGCCGGGCCCACGTCCCGCACAGTCCAATCCGAGGTTGCAATCAAGCGGGTGGGAACCGCGAAATTCTCGCTCTCCAGATCACTGCCGTTTTTCTGTAAATCGGCGACAGGCACGCTATAGGCGAGTTTGGCTTTGATGTCGAGCTCGATGTAACGACGCCCGAGAAGGACGAGGACGAATCGACCGTCCTTCTTTTTCTCCGGCTGGTAAACGTTGAATGCCAGCGGCGTCTTGTCGTCCAGTTTGACTTGTGCGATGGCAACGGATTTCCAGCGGATGCGTTCGGTGTCGCCGCTGGCGCGCCCTCCACCGGCGATTACGAAGGTGGCAAGCATCATCCAGAAACAGATCGGGCGCAGGAAGCGAACAGCGCTTCGATGGGGCAGAGTGCGCGCGGGACTGGTCCGTACGGACGAAGAGTGTGAAGGTGTCATGTCGTGTCTGCGCGAAAACTAATAGATGCTCGACTCGCGCTTGCTGCCAGTGTAATCGATGTAAACGATCTTGGTGTCGGTGTAGAAGTCGATGGCGGCGTGACCGACTTCGCGCGGACCGACGCTGGAATCTTTTGCGCCGCCGAAGGGGACATGCGCTTCGCCGCCGACCGTCGGCGAATTTACGTGGGTCATCCCGGTTTCGATTTTGTCCACGAACTCAAAAATCTTGTTCGAGTTGGTGGAATAAATCGAGCTGGAGAGGCCGTAGCGCACGGAATTTGCGGCCTGCAGAGCTTCATCGAAATTCTTCACGCGAATCACACTCAGCACGGGGCCGAAGATTTCCTCCTGCGCGATAGAGCTGTCCGAGCGGACGTGATCGAAAACGGTGGGCGAAACGAACCAGCCTTGATCATATTTTGGGCCAGTGAGGCGCTCGCCGCCGCATAACAGCTTGCCTTCCTTCTTGCCGATTTCGATGTATTTCAGCACGGTGTTCATCTGGCTCTCGTCCACCGACGGGCCCATATCGACGCCAAGTTCAAGTCCATCTCCGACAACGTATTTTTTCGCGCGCTCGACGAGCGCTGAGACAAATTTGTCCGCAACTGTTTCTTCGATCACAACGCGGCTGGTTGCCGTGCAGCGCTGTCCAGTGGAAGCGAACGCGCCAGCCAGCGTTGATTCCATCGCGAGCTGCAGATCGGCATCGGCGAGAACTACCACGGGATTCTTGCCACCCATCTCGCACTGAATCTTTTTCAACCGTTGCGCACCGGAAGCGTACAGAGCGCAGCCGACTTCGTTCGAGCCGGTGAAGGAAAGTCCGTGGACGAGCGGGTTCTGCACCAATTCGTCACCGGTCTCGCGGCCCGAGCCCATCACCAGATTCAGGACGCCCGGCGGAAGGCCAGCCTGCTCGAAGATTTCGACAATTTTCATGGCGCAGAGCGGAGTGAGCGTCGCGGGTTTGAAAACCACCGTGTTGCCGCAAACCAGAGCCGGAGCGATTTTCCACACGGGAATCGCCACTGGAAAATTCCACGGCGTGATTGCGCCGACGACGCCGAGAGGCTGGCGAATGGTGTAAGAAAAATTTTTGGGAAGTTCGCTGGTGAGGGTTTCGCCATTCAGCCGGCGCGCTTCGCCGGCCATAAATTCCATAATGTTGATGGCGCGCTGAACTTCGCCGAGAGAATCCTTCAGTGCTTTCCCTTCTTCGCGCGTCAAGAGCCGCGCCAGATTTTCTTTTTGTTCTTGCATCAGCCGCGTGGCGTTGAAGAGAATCTTTCCGCGGTTTGGGGCGGGCGTCTCGCGCCAGGCAGGGAAGCCGGTTTTGGCAGCGCCGATAGCTTCTTTCATTTCTTCGCGTGTCGAAAGCGGGATGCGCGCGACGACTTCGTCGGTATTTGCAGGATTTCTCCGCTCGACAATCTTCGGCGAGCGCGATTCCACCCACTTGCCGTTGATGTAGTTTCTGCAAAGCGTTGCCGCGCTAGTTGCCGTCGCCACGTTGTCAAACTCCGTTAGCTCGCCTCTCTCGACGATTTGATCAACCAATGCTCAGTCAGCATTATCTGTTTTTGCGTCGGCCTAGCCAGTTCATGATTTGGCTTTCCGCCTTCTCGCACATAATATCGGCAAGTGCCATCTTTCTTATATCGGATTATCCCGACATCTGGGTTTTGCCGTTTCAGCCGACGAAGACAATCCAAATCCTTGCAAGCAGCATCCGAAAGCGCCACATACAATTCGATACGTATCCAGCGTCCACAATTGGTCGCCTCCATCCACCTCCCGAAATACACTCTCTCCATTCTCCTGCTGGACGAATCGACAAACTCGTCGGCGCGGCTCGCGATTCGATCTGAATAGACAGAAAGCTGGCCAAACGTTTTGCCGAGAGTCGCTTCATGTGAACCTGTCTTACATTCGATAATCTTGAATACTCTGTTCGCTTTGTCGTACGCCACGATGTCAGAACGGAAGTTCCCCAATGGGACCTGGCGTCCTACAACCATACCGCGTTTGCCCAGCGATTTTGCTATGGCGGCTTCCATGTGTTTTTCTGCCATCGATGAGTCCTCTTAGTGATTCGCTCTTAACTACGGACCTCGCTGAAAGATTTATCGAGGAGGCGGATGCCTTCGTCCACGTCGGATTTGGAGATATTCATGGGCGGAGCCATGCGGATGGTGTTGCTGTAGAGGCCGCCTTTGCCGACGAGGAGGCCGTTGGCGCGGGTACGTTCCATGATTTGATTTGCTTGCTGCGCGGCGGGCTCTTTTGTTTGACGGTCTTTCACAAGTTCGAGGGCTTGCATCATGCCCATACCGCGAACGTCGCCGATGAGCGGATATTTCTGCTGCAACTCTTCGAGTTTTTTCCGGAAGTAGCCGCCCACCACATGCGTATTCTCGAGAAGATTTTCTTCTTCGATTACCTCGATGACGGCGCGGGCTGCAACAGACGTGACCGGGTTGCCGCCGAACGTGGCGATATTCAGGCCCTGAAATTTTCCTGCGAGTTCGGAGGTGGTGATCGTGAGACCGACCGGCACGCCGTTGGCCATGCTTTTGGCGGAGGTGATGATATCCGGCGTAACTTCCCACTGTTCGATGCCCCACCATTTTTTGCCGGTGCGGCCCCAGCCGGTCTGCACTTCGTCGGAGATAAAAAGGCCGCCGTAGTTTTTCACGATGCGGTGAACGATTTTGAAATATTCCGGCGGAGGAGTGATGAATCCGCCGACGCCTTGAATCGGTTCGGCGATGAACGCAGCGATCGAGCCGCTGGTGGTGGTTTGAATTACCCCTTCCACATCGTTCGCGCAGGCCACGCCGCATTCGGGATATTTCAGATGCAGCGGGCAGCGATAGCAATAGGGATTCACGGCATGCGAGACGCCGACGCTGATGACTCCTGCTTTGCGCCAAGCTGATTGAGCGGTGACGGATTTCGCCAGCGCCGAGCCGCCGGAATACGCGTGGCGAAGAGCGACGATGTCGTAGCTCGGGCTGGCGCTGCGGGCGAGAAGAATCGCAGCTTCGTTCGCTTCCGTGCCGGAACTGGTGAAAAAACTCTTCTGCAATTTGCCAGGAGTGATCTGCGCAAGTTTTTCGGCGAGCGCGACGATGGCCTCGTTGGGATACAGCGTGGAAGTGTGCTGGAGCTTGTCGACCTGCGCATTGATTTTCGATGTGACCTTGGGATTGCAGTGGCCCACGCCGATGGTGACGATGCCGCCGAAGAAATCGAGGTACTTATTGCCTTCGACATCCCAAAGATATTGCATCGAAGCGTGGTCAGCGACGAGTGGGTGCTCGTAATAATTCGCCACCGACGGCCAGATGAATTCCTTGTGCTTGCGAATAACTTCTTCGCTGCGAGTGGGAGCGGAAACTTTGGGCGTGGTGGTCATGCGCTGTACGTGCCAACGTTCGCGAGAAGTTTACTCCGCGATGCGCGGTGCGGCAAGCCACACGGCGGCCACATTGTGCGACTGAATCAGCGCTGCTGCAGGCGATTCCATACAGATCACTCCATCGCAAGACTTGGGGAACCTTTGTCGCCGGATGGAGCAATAACACAAGGGCGTGGCAGTGTTACTAACGTACAAAAATAAGCGCACTTTACCGTCACTCCCCGTATAATCCCGGACGAAACGATGGATCGCTTACTAAGGCTTCTTTTTCGCGGGCTCGGACGGGTGTTTCCCGGCTGCATCACTCTGAGCCAGGCCATCGCGTTCAATATGTTCCTCGCTTTTTTCCCCATGCTGCTTTTAGTGCTGGGGGTGCTGAGCAGCAACGAATCATTTCACACCGCGTTAAGAGAGTTGCCGGAGCATCTGCGCTTAATTCTCCCTCCGGGGAGCGAAGACGTAGTGGTGCAGTATTTCATGCGAAAAGGACAACATCCCTGGAAGTGGTTCTTGCTCGGGCTCGGCGGAACGCTGTTTGCGGGATTGCAGGTGATGGTCGGCTTCATGGAAGGATTCCGAATTATTGAAGGCGATTTAATTCAGCCGGGCTACTGGCGAACTCATCTGCGCGCGTTGCTCCTGCTGGTTTTGACGATCGTTCCTTCGCTCGCGGTCATCATCCTCACTGTTTTCGGCAGACAAGTGCGGCGGTGGTTGATTCTGCAGGTGGGATTGCGCGTCCTGATCACCGCGCTGGCGTTTATTTTTCAAGTGGCCGTGATATTCGCGCTATCGATGTTTGTGCTGGTCCTGCTCTACCGAATCGCGCGCCCGGGGCATAAAGGATTCTTGGACCTCGTTCCGGGAGCGGCAGTCGCAACCGTTCTGTGGTGGATGGTTGATATTTTTTTCGGTGTGTACGTTCGGAAGATGCCATATGACGTGGTCTACGGCGGGCTGGCGACTGCAATTGGTTTGCTGCTGTGGATGTACCTGACGGCCATCGTGGTGCTTGTGGGCGCAGCCTACAATGCGGAATGGCGGGAGTCAGCCGAGGCCGATCAATTTCCCGTTGAAAAGGGAATGGTCCTTCGATAGTCGCTCGCTGAACTGTTGCCGCGTCACGGGATCAGCCCGGCAGCCTTGCCGAACTGCACAGCTTGTGTGCGCCTCTTCGCGCCAAGCTTGTCGAAGACGCGGCTCGAATGCGTCTTCACCGTGTTTTCGCTGACGAACAAGCGCGCCGCAATCTCTCGATTGCTCATACCGTTGGCAATCAGCCCGAGAATCTCGAGTTCGCGTGGCGTGATGCCGAGCTTGGTCACACGCGATTGGTCCGCTACGAACGGCCCTGCTGCCGGCACAGCGACTTCCTTGATGATTACCTCCGGTTTCTTTCGGGTAAGCGTCAGCCCTAGCCAAATCCCCAGCCCGGAAAATAATGCCGCGATTAGCCCGCCGTAAATCTCGACAGAATGCTCGACCACGAGGAAACGGTACTCCGTCAGCTTTAGAGCGACAATCAACAAGCCGCCGCACACCCCATAGATCAAGATGTCGCGTAAGGCGCGGCGGCGCGAACTTGCAGCGGATTCCGTTTTCTCAGTCACGGATGCCCATGATATCCGAAGATGCAAAACTTGGTTAGCACCAGCCTGGCTTAAGCGGGTACCGCTGTGGGCGCTCTATTACGCCTCAGCAGAGATCCTCAGGCCTAAAGACTCTCGGCGTTTTTTTTGACTTGACAAATCCATAACCGGATAGTTATGGTTTAGCTATGCAGGCCGCAGCAGAAAACGTCTTCAGGGCTCTCTCCGACCCGACTCGTCGAGCAATCTTCGAGCATCTATCTCTCGAAGGGGAGCAGACCGTGCATGCCTTGACTTACCGCGCGGGAGTGTCACAACCGGCGGTGTCGAAGCATCTCGGTATCCTGAAACTCGCCCACTTGGTTCGCGACAGGCGAGAAGGACGCGAGACGCATTACAGCGCGCAACCGCAAGCTTTAGGGCCACTGATTGACTGGATGAGCGTCTATGGCGCTTTCTGGAGCGAACGATTTGATAGCCTCGAAAATCTACTCAAAAGGATGGACAAATGACCGCTACCGCCCCAACACGAAGTCTCATCATAGAACGTGAGGTACCGCATCCTCCGGAAAAAATCTGGCGTGCGCTCACGCAAAGCTCTCTGGTAGAGGAGTGGCTGATGAAGAATGATTTCCAACCGGTAGTTGGACACCGGTTCAACTTCCGCTCGACGCCTGTGCCCGGTTGGAACGGCGTGATAGACGCTGAAGTCCTGGTGGTCGAACCGAATTCACGGCTCTCTTATAGTTGGGGCACCATGGGAATGGAGAGTGTCGTTGCGTGGACCCTGACGCCGACCAAGAACGGAACGCATGTCCGCATGGAACAAACCGGCTTCCGGTCGGAACAAGATGCCGCCTACAAGGGTGCGACGTACGGATGGACGAAATTCATCGGCAACCTGGAGCGTGTCGCTGGGGGGTTGGACTGATCATGAAAGGGAAATCCATTGCTTATTGGACGACTACCGTACTCGTTGCGTTTTTCATGAGCGGGGGCGTTACGCAGGTGGCACAATTTAAGAACAACCCCCATGGCGTGGTGCCGGAGCTTGGCTATCCAATGTACTTCTTTGCGATCATCGGAGTTTGGAAAGTGCTTGGAGCCATTGCCATACTCGTGCCGCGTTTTCCGCGGCTCAAGGAATGGGCGTATGCCGGCATCTTCTTCGACCTGACCGGCGCCGCCATATCCTGCGTCGCAGTCGGCGTTTACGGCGCTTACGGCTTTCACGTCATCGCCCCGCTTTTGATTGCCGGTCTGACTGTGACATCGTGGGCGCTGCGGCCGCCCAGCCGCACCATTGGCGTCCTCCTTCCCGCGACAAACACCGGGGCAGCGTAAACACTTTGGAACTTCTAGGATGAGAACATGAAAAAGTCTAACGCGAGCGGAGGGCAATCGGCATCGGAACTCATCTCGAACAGAATCGCCGAACTTGGCAACTGGCGCGGGAAGACCCTCGGCAGAATGCGCAAGCTCATCAAGGAAGCGGACCCGGACGCCGTCGAGGAATGGAAGTGGCGGGGCACGCCGGTTTGGTCGCACGACGGCATCATCTGTACCGGCGAATCCTACAAGAGTGTGGTGAAGCTTACCTTCGCCAAGGGCGCGTCGCTGAAGGATCCGGCGCGTCTCTTCAACTCGAGTCTCGACGGAAACGTGCGCCGCGCGATCGACATCCACGAAGGAGAAGAAGTTAACGAGTCCGCATTCAAGGCGCTCGTTCGCCAAGCGGCCGCCCTCAATAGTTCCGCCAAATCGAAGTCTGCGAGGAAAGGGAAGTCTTAAGGATTGTACCCGGACATTTGAGGCAGCACGTCGCTTCTCAGGTTTGCACGCTCACCAGGACTGAGGTTTCGTCAGAAGCTTCGATCCATGCGAATGTCAGAAGGTAATCGCAAAATACTGACCGCTTTTCTCCACGCTTCGGAGCGAGCATCGCCCGGATAGCAAAGTAATTCATCAACGAATAATCCAGCGCTCCGGCCTCGAAAGCGCGCAGAGGTGTTATTTCCACTCAAGTATCATTCCGGATAATCGGACGTGCCCACGATTTCTCGAACGTGCCAGAAGAGCCCTTCAGCGTCATTACCAGCATCCTTACGCAGGTCAATCCCAACAATCTGCGCGCGCAATATGCCTCGGGAGATAACGATGCACGGCACCTGATCTCGGGCAGCTACGTCTACCAACTGCCGTTCAAGAGCGAGCAGCGCTTGGTAAATGCAGCCATCGGTGGCTGGGTGATTTCCGGCACCATGTTCTACCGGACCGGTTTCCCCTTCAGCATCATTGATGGCGGGGCGAGTGCGGGGCTGGTGGGTAACAACCTGGGCGGTACCAGTTCATTTGGTGCAACTATTCTCGCGCAGCCGCTTCCGAGCTTCACGCAGCGGAACTTTTCCGAGGTGCACTCTTGTGTGCTGGCTCCGTGTTTCTCGTCAGCTGACTTTGCCACCAGCACGGGCTTTATGGGCAGTGTCGGCCGTAACGCATTTCGGGGCCCAGGATTCCTTGGCGGCGACATGAGCGTGAAGAAGAATTTTGCGGTTACCGAGCGCATGACGTTCCAGCTGGGTTTTGAGGCCTACAACTGGTTCAACCACGCGAATTATGGTTCTCCTTATCCGAACACTAACGCGCCTTTCTTTGGCCAGGTAGCTTTCATGCAGTTCTCGCCGACGTCGCCTTACGGATCGTTCGCGGCTGCTGCCACGGATCAGAGAATTGCCCAAATCACGGGCAAGCTCATTTTCTGAGCGGACCAGCCCACGTTAGAAAAGGCGGCTCTTCGCGAGCCGCCTTTTTTTTTGACGTTATGTTCAGACGTTTTGACCGTTAATGCGTCTCTTCAACTCGAGTCTTGACGGAAACGTACGCCGCGCGATCGACATTTACGAAGGAGAAGAAGTTAACGAGTCCGCCTTCAAGGCGCTCGTTCGCCAAGCGGCCGCCCTCGACAATTCCGCCAAGTCAAAGTCCGCGGGGAAAGGGAAGTCTCGAGGGATTTCCGCACCTCGCAACAGCGATTCGAACGACGGTCGGTCTGTATATGCACGAAGACAGCAGCGCAAACGCGGCGGCGCAGCGCGAATCCTTGAACTCTGTGGGTTCAATTCAGCAGTGCGTCAACAGATAGGGGTTGGAGGTTTCGGTGTCACGTCCGAGAACTCCGAAAGAAGAATGGCGGGGACGACGAGACTCGAACTCGCGACCTCTGCCGTGACAGGGCAGCGTTCTAACCAACTGAACTACGTCCCCGCGAATTGTATCTACTGGTGGGCGGTCACGGATTTGAACCGCGGACCTTCCCGGTGTAAGCGGGACGCTCTAACCGCTGAGCTAACCGCCCGTCCAACTGGTCCATCGTAGCAGAAGGCACCCAGTCCAAGCTAGGCTTGGCGGCAAGAAATCGTACGCAGCGGAGGTTACATAGCCGTCAGGCCGCTTGACAATCTCACTCTGGAACCACTTCAACCACTTTTCACTCCTCGCAACCTCGGCTCGCGCTGACCTGTACGTTGGTACAGGGAGCAAAAAAAAGCCTGTTCTTGCGTACAGGTTTTCGCGAGGCGTAACGGATGTTAGCAGATTCACCACGAACGCCGCACACGCTCCGAAGCGGCGCACACGAGCGTGCTACGCTGAATCTTCCAGCGGGGAAAGTACCGCGGGCGCACAATCATGTCTTCACGACTCGGCGAAATACTGGTTAAAGACAGCCTGATCTCAGCGGATCAGTTGAAGCAGGCGCTCGACTATCAG
>Ga0209330_1000340_pt1 | contig 21277 bp, 23 predicted proteins | sample JacPinW_OM2H0_O3_FD_187969 | JGI IMG/M metagenome (GOLD analysis project Ga0209330, IMG submission 187969) | Forest soil microbial communities from Algoma, Ontario, Canada - Jack Pine, Ontario site 1_JW_OM2H0_O3 (SPAdes) (version 2) | ecosystem: Environmental > Terrestrial > Soil > Boreal...
GACAGCGCCAGCGCTGTGCGCGAAAGAGTCGAGCAGGCCCTGACTATCCTTCCGAAAGAGCGCGTGTGGGTGGACCCGGACTGCGGCCTAAAAACCCGTACGGTGGAAGAAGCCGTCGAAAAGCTGCGCTCTTGCGTCACCGCCGCCAAATCATTTCGCAACGCCTGAGCCAAATGCTAGCATCGAGTGATGTCCGAGAAATCCGGTGGCCGCAAGCCCGGCGCGGAACGGAACTAAACTCTCGGCACTTTACTCAACCAAGAGAAAACGTGAATCCCGACCCACATCTGCCCGAAATCATTCCGCCGCCCGATGGGCTGATGCGGAAACGCCGCCCCGCGTATGTGTGGATCGGCCTCGCGCTCTTGCTCGGGGGTATCATCGCTCTGTTCCTGATTGTCTTCGCGTCCGACTAGTTGACACGGAACTGCACGAGGGCTGAATGCAACGCATCCTTTCGACATATCGCTATATCAATCAGCTCCTCGGCCCCGCGTTGCTGGCGGAGATTTCGCAGGCCGGCATCTCCACCGTTGAGATCTTCTGCGCGCCGCAGCATTTCAGCTATCGCCAGCCGCAAGCCGTGCGCGAACTCGCCGACGCCCTTGGCGAGTATCGTCTCGAAGTGCACGCTTTACACTCACCCACGGAGCGCGATCTTTCACCGGGACGCGAAAGCGGCGTCCCCATTTCGATCTCCGACACGGAGCGCATACGCCGCCTCGATGCGGTAGATGAAGTGAAGCGCGCCCTCGAAGTGGCCGAGCGAATCCCATGCCGCTATTTGATTCAGCACATGGGCCACGGGCGCCAAAGCGCGGACCCGCGTAAACTTGACGCCGCCTTCAGTTCGCTCGAACAGCTTTCCATTTTCGCCAAGGCGCGCGGAGTGACGATTGCGTTGGAAAATACCGCCGATGAGCTGGGCGCGCCAGCTTCGCTCCAGCACTTCATCGCTGATACACATCTGCATGACTTGAAGCTTTGCTTCGACACCGGGCACGCTCACATCGAGGAGGGCGTCGAAGTCGGCTTCGACGCGATGCGCGAGTGCGTTGTCACCGCACACATTCACGATAACCACGGCGAGAAGGACGAGCATCTCCTTCCCTACGAAGGCAACATAGATTGGAAGGCTGGCCTTGCAGCGATCGCGAGTGCTCCACAGCCCGTTGCGCTCGTTCTTGAACCGAAGGAGCAGTCTGGCGGAGGACCGACGCTGAATCAAATTCGCGCGACGTTTGATAAACTGGAAAAGGGTTTCGAGAGATAGTGGCCGCCGTCTTAGGTCTCGGCTCGTAAAATAATTCACAGGTAGGTAAATGACTCAGGACAAGCAACCAGGCGCAACGATTGTCACCATCGAACGGGCCGGCGAGCATGTCGACAGCAAGGTGACAATTCAAGGCTGGCTCTACAACCAGCGCGAATCGGGGAAGCTCCTTTTCCCAATCTTCCGCGACGGCACGGGTGTAATTCAAGGCGTGGTATCACAGAAAGAGCATGCGGAAGCGTTTAACGCTCTGAAGGGCCTACCGCTGGAATCAAGTGTGATCGTTACCGGAACGATTCGCGCCGAAGCGCGCGCGACGGGCGGCTTCGAAATGCACGTCAGCGACGTGCAAGTCGTGCAGCGAGTCTCCGACTCAGAACCCTACCCGATTCAACTGAAGGAGCATGGCGTAGATTTTCTTTTGGACCGCCGCCATCTTTGGATTCGCACGCCGCGGCAGGCCGCCATTCTTCGTATACGCGCGGAAGCAGAGCTCAGCGCGCGGATTTACATGGATAGTCAAGGTTACACGCTCACGGACGCGCCCATATTTACTCCCGCAGCTTGCGAAGGAACTTCCACGCTTTTTGAAGTGAACTACATCGACGATCAAAAAGCCTATCTGACGCAATCGGGCCAACTCTACGTGGAAGCGACGGCCGCGGCGCTCGGCAAGGTGTACACATTCGGGCCGACATTTCGCGCTGAGAAATCCAAAACTCGCCGCCATTTGACCGAATTCTGGATGCTCGAGCCGGAAGCTTCCTACGCGCATCTGGAAGACATGGTTCAGCTAGGCGAGGGACTGGTAAGCGCGGTGGTGCAATCCGTGGTCAAAAATCGTACGCGCGAACTCGAAACGATTCAGCGCGACATTTCGAAGCTGGAGAAGATCAAGCCGCCGTTTCCGCGGGTCAGTTACGACGATGCGATTAAAGTTTTGCAGAAAGCCGGTAACCCTGCGAAGTGGGGCGACGATTTCGGCGGAGACGAGGAAACAATTCTCTCCAAGGAATTCGAGAAACCGGTAGTCGTTCACCGCTATCCCGCGGCCATGAAGGCGTTTTACATGGCTACGGATGAGCAGCGGCCCGATCTTTCGTTGAGCTTCGACATGATCGCTCCGGAAGGCTATGGCGAAATTATCGGAGGCGGCGAACGTCTGGCGAATTACGACACGCTGGTCAAACGCCTCCGCGAGCACAACTTGCCCGAGGAATCCTTTCAGTGGTATCTCGATTTGCGCCGGTATGGCAGCGTTCCACACGCAGGCTTCGGGCTGGGGCTGGAACGTACGGTGGCATGGATTTGCGGAACGGAGCACATACGCGAAGTGATTCCCTTCCCACGGATGCTCTATCGCGTCTATCCTTAGTATTCCTTGGCCCTGAACCGAGGGCGCGAAAGACACACAATATGCCAGACAAAATAAGAATCATCGGTGTGCCGATGGACTTGGGCGCGAGCCGCCGCGGTGTGGACATGGGTCCATCCGCGTTGCGCGTCGCCGGACTGCAGGCTCGGCTGAAACAGCTTGGCCGTCAGGTGGAAGACATCGGCAACGTCGTCGTGCCTCAACCTGAAGAAAAACCCTACGGAGAAAAGCGCGCGCGATATCTGGATGAGATTGCCGAGGCCTGCAAAGGCCTAGCGGACATGGTGAAGAAAACGCTCGACGAGGATTTAGTTCCGCTCGTTCTCGGCGGCGACCATTCGATCGCAGTTGGAACAACGGCTGGCACAGCGGCGCATTTCAATAAGGAATCCAAGCGCACGGGAGTGATTTGGCTGGACGCGCACGGCGACATGAACACGCCCGAGTCTTCACCCTCGGGAAACGTTCACGGCATGCCGCTCGCAGCCATTATGGGTTACGGTCCTCCCGAGCTTACCGAACTCGCGGGAATTAAGCCGATGGTGGAACCGCGCAATGTGGCCCTGGTGGGAATTCGCGATCTGGACGCGAAAGAGCGGCGCCTGGTGAAAGAATCAGGCGTTCACATCTTCACCATGCGCGATATCGACGAACGCGGGATGCGTGAGGTGATGGCCGACGCGCTGCGGTTTGCCAGCGACGACACTGCCGGGATTTCGGTGAGTCTGGACATGGACTTCGTAGATCCTACAGACGCGCCCGGTGTCGGCACGCCTGTTCGCGGTGGCGTCACATACCGCGAAGCGCACCTTGCCCTGGAAATGATCGCGGACAGCCGCTCAATGGTTTCTTTTGAACTGGTGGAAATTAATCCGGTGATCGACTTGCACAATATGACCGCGCTTCTGGGCGTCGAACTTGTTTTGTCAGGGCTAGGGAAGAAAATCCTGTGATTTCCCGGAAACGCTTACGCATCGGTGTGCTTTTTGGCGGACGATCGGGCGAGCATGAAGTTTCGCTGGCTTCCGCAGCATCGGTAATTCGCGCCCTCGATCCGGAAAAATATGAAGCCGTGCCGATTGGTATTTCGAAAGACGGACGATGGCTTGTGGGCCGGAGCGCGCAAGACATGCTCGCGGAAGTTCTGAAGTCGGGCGATCGCGTTATTTTGCCATCCGATCCCACGGCTGCCACTCTAGTCCCGCTCGTACCTGTTGCCGGACGTCCCAGCATAATGGTCGACGTGATGTTTCCGGTGTTGCACGGCACTTTTGGCGAGGACGGCACAGTGCAGGGGCTGATGGAGCTTGCCGGGCTGCCGTATGTGGGCGCGGGCGTTCTGGCTTCCGCCGTCGGTATGGACAAGGACGTGCAGAAGCGTCTATTCGAGCAAGCCGGGTTGCCGATTGTCCCGTTCATGGTTGTGCGGCGTTCAGAATGGGAACACAAACGCGCTGCGGTGTTGAAAGCGATCAAGAAGAAATTTCGTTTTCCCTTTTTCGTGAAACCGGCAACGCTGGGTTCTTCGGTGGGCATGACACGCGTGAAAGCAGCCAATGAGATTTCCGCCGCGATGGATCTGGCCGCCGAATTCGCGCTAAAAATAATAATCGAGCGCGGAATCGTGGGGCGTGAAATCGAGGTTTCCGTTCTGGGCAACGACGAATTGCGCGCCTCCATTCCGGGCGAGATTGTTCCGCACCGAGAATATTACGACTACACCGCGAAGTATCTGGAAGGCGGAACAGACTTATTGATTCCCGCGCCGCTGACAAAAAAGCAGGTGGCGATTTTTCAGGATTACGCAGTGCGGGCGTTCCGCGCAATTGACGGCTGCGGAATGGCGCGTTGTGATTTCTTCCTAGAGCGTCGCAGCGGCAAGATATACGTCAACGAACTCAACACTATCCCCGGGTTTACTTCCATCAGTATGTACCCCAAGCTGTGGGAGGCTTCCGGCTTGACCTATGGGCAATTGATCGATCGGCTGATAGAGCTCGCGCTCGAGCTGCACACCGAAAAAGCTCGAACGAAATACTCTATCGAGCTTCCCGAAGGCGCCGGTGGCGCCCTCGACGCGTAATAATTTCCCCTCTATCGACGTATTACCCTTAGGGTCACCCACGCTTGACAGAAAGGAACGAGACTCATTAAACTAACTAGTTAGTTAAAGAATCTCCTTCGGCGAGACAAATAAGAGATGCGAGCAGGACGTAGAAAAGTTGAAAACCCGTTAACCGCGCGGCGCATTCTAGCCGCGGCGGAAGAACATTTTGCGGCGCAAGGTATGGCTGGCGCGCGAACCGAAGAGATCGCAGCCGCCGCGCATGCCAATAAGGCCATGCTCTACTACTACTTTGGCGATAAGAGCCGGTTGCACCGGGCGGTGATGGAAAATCTCCTGCGGCAGCTCCGTAACGCCACCTTCGGGGCGGTAGGGACGAAGGCCAGCTCGCGCGATCGCCTGATCGCCTGGGTGAACGGATATTTTGATTTTCTCGCCACACATCCGAATTACCCTCGGCTAGTTCAACGCGAAGTCATGCAGACTTCCAAGATCGAATGGATTGTCCGCGAATACTTTCGTCCGTTCCATAAGCGGCTTACCGGCTTGATCGAGGATGGAGTGGCAGCCGGAGAATTTCGCAAAGTTGACGCTCATCAGACAGTTTTTACGCTGGTTGGCATGACGGTGTTTTATTTCGCCTCCGCTCCGGTGATGAGCCGCGTGACGGGGCACAACATTCTTTCCGCGCAGGCGCTAAAAATTCGCAAGCGCGCGCTCCTTGATTTTCTGGAGCACGGACTAATGCGCAGACAAGCGAGGTCTCGATGACCGGCCGTAAATTTCTTACGTTTATTGCCGTGATATTTTTAATTACGGGCGTGGTGTACTACTTCACGACCCCGAGCGGAAGTTACATCCCGTTGACCGGCGTTGTCGACGGCAACGAAGTCGTGGTCAGTCCGCAGATCACCGGGCGGATCATCAATCTGACCGTCGACGAAGGCTCCGCGGTGAAGAAGGGCGACTTGATTGCGGAGCTCGACGCCAAGGAATTGCAGGCGACACTTTCTGCGGCCAAGGCTAACGTTGACAGTCTGCAAGAGCAGGTCAACGAAGCAAATCACAACTATTCATGGATGAACGGCCAGACAGATGCGTCGCTGACCGAGGCGGCGGCACGAGTGTCGTCAGCCAAGGCGCAACTGGGTCCCGCGCGCGCACAACTGGCGCGCGATCAGGATGACTTGAAGCGCATGCAGCAGTTGTTCGACAAAGGAGAAGTGTCCTCGCAAGATCGCGATCACGCCGAGGCGGCGGTAAGAATTTCGCAAGGCACTGTGGAGGCGCTGGAAGAAGCCGTGAAGGCTCAGGCTGCATCGCAGACAGTTGCTCAGGAAAACCGCAAGCAGGTGGCCGCTCGCGAGAGTGCCGTGAACACTACCCTCGCACAGCTCGAACAAGCGCGCGCAGCAGCGGCTCAAGTATCGGCACAGCTCGGCTACACAAAAATTTACGCTCCCATTGATGGAATCATCTCCGTCCGTGTGGCCAAACAGGGAGAAGTTGTCGCGCAAGGCTCGCCTATCGTAGTGATCGTGGACATTGACCATTTGTGGGTTCACGCGGACGTGGAAGAAACATACATCGATTCAATCGAGTTCGGACAAAAACTGCGAGTGAAACTACCTAACGGAAACATCATCGAAGGGCCGGTATTTTTCAAGGGTCCAGAGAATGATTTCGCGACGCAACGTGACGTGAGCCGCACGAAGCGGGACATTACGACATTCGCAATCAAAGTAGCCATTCCAAATCCCGGCCGGCGCTTGTTTACGGGAATGACGGCGATTGTGCAACTTCCCCAGCCTGCTAGAAAAAACTGGTTCTCGCGGTCGTGAACGGAGAACAGATCCGGCACAAATTATGAATTCAATCGAAGTCGAGCATCTTACAAAAAAGTTCGGCGATCTTGTGGCTGTCAACGACATCAGTTTCAACGTCGCGCAGCAGGAGATTTTCGGCCTGCTGGGGCCTAACGGCGCGGGAAAGACCACCCTGATTCGCATGATGACGACGCTTACGCCGCCCACGTCCGGCACGGCGCGCATCGCCGGGCACGATATTCGCACCGATGCGAACGGGGTTCGTTTCGCTATGGGTGTGATTCCCCAGGCGCTGACGTCTGATCCTGAGCTTACCGCTGTGGAAAACATGGAAGTGCACGCGAAACTTTACAGTGTTCCGCGACAGAAGCGCGGTCAGATCATTCACGATTTGCTGGCGGACGTGGATTTGCTCAAGTTCAAAGATGCGCTGGTGCGTACTTTTTCCGGCGGCATGAGGCGGCGGCTTGAAATTGCGCGGGGACTGATTCATTCGCCGAAGATTTTGTTCCTTGACGAGCCGACCACGGGTCTGGACCCGGTTTCGAGAACGAACGTGTGGCAAATGATTCGCAGGCTGCGCGAGAAATCGGAACTCACGATATTAATCACCACCCACTATATGGATGAAGCCGATAACCTCTGCGACCGCATCGCGATCGTGGATCACGGAGTCCTCGCCGCTCTCGATACGCCCACGCGGCTGAAGGACAGCATTTCCGGAACGGACACGGTCGAAGCGGAGTTTGAAAAAGCTCCGGCTGATTGGATCGCACAATTGCAAACATTGGCGCACGTGACCAGCGTGACAGACCACGATGGCGTGGTGCATATCGCGTCGAATGATGGGCCGGTGACCCTCGCGGCGTTGATGGATTTAACGCGCTCTCGCGGCGTAGTGCTACGAAGGGTTTCGGTGCAAAGCACGACACTGGACGACGTTTTCGTGCATTACACCGGAAACGATTTGCGGGATACGGCGAAAGAAGGAGCGCGTTATGACGTTGGCCACCTTTATCGCTAACCGCGATGCGCTGCAAGAACCCATGAAAGGCCTCTGGCGATGAACTTTGGCCGCACATGGGCGCTGATCGAGCGCGATTTACGAAAATTCTTCCGCAGCCCCGCGCTGATGATGACGTCCATGATTTTCCCGCTGATGCAGTTGATCGTGCTGGGCTACGCATTCGGCGGCAAGGTGACCGGCGTCCAGGTGGCCTTCGTGGATGTGGACCAGTCGGCGGAATCACAAAAGATTCGCGAGATGTTTAACGGGATCGCGGCCGGTCCGCGCACGTTTCACGTGATCGATTACAATTCCATACAACAGGCGGACGAAGATCTTCGCAACGGTTACGTCCGCGCAGTCATTTATGTGCCGAAGAACTTTTCGCAGCGGTTCTACCATCGCGACCGCCCGCGCATCGCTTTTATGGAGGACAACACCGACCAATTCATTTCGAGCGCGGTGCTGGAGCGGGTACAGCAGATGGTGGAACAGCTCAACGCTCCCGATGTTACGCCGCGTCTCGCGAACCAAATACAGTTGGACACGGTGGAAATTTACCCGTACATCGATTACATCAAATACCTTCTGGCGGGTTCGATCGCGCTTTCTATATTCGTTGTGGCCATGATCGGCGGCGGAATTACTTTTATTGACGACAAGGCGCGCGGCCTGCACGAGGGATATCTCGTAACTCCCATCAAGAAGACAGAATTGGTGGCGGGCCTGATCGGCGCGGGCACAATTAAGGGTTTGATGGCAGGGATGGTGCTAACCGTGATCGGCGGGATGATTGCGGGAATTCCGCGAATCTGGGATCCGGTGCGATTGTTTTATCTCGCAATGGTGGTGACTGCGGCAGCCATCGCCATGATGAGCTTCATGTTTTTGCTGATGGTTCGCGTCGACGATCCGCTGGTACCACGCGCGACATTCGGCGTTCTCAACACCCTGCTCTTCTTCCCTTCCGGTGCGGTTTATCCGATTCAGGCGTTTCCTCGCTGGCTTCGCTGGATCTCGATTATCGATCCGTTCACTTATACCGTGCACGCGCTGCGGAACCTGACGCTTAAAGGAACGGGCATTGAAGGAATTTACGTGGACGTGTTAGTTTTGTTGGGCATCGCAGCGGTTATGATTGCCGGGTGCTTGGCGCTGTTCAAACGCCAACTGTAGTTCGAGGGAGCGTTCGTGGGACTTTTTGATTCGACCGAGGAACATCCGCCGGCGAAAATGCGGCGTTACATTATTACCGGCATTGTCTTCATCGCAATTATTGTGGGTTATTGCGCGTACTTGCTTCGTTTTCACACGGAAGAAAAAACAGTCCGGCATTTTATGGACACGGTTGTTGCGGGAAATATGGATGAGGCTTATCGAATCTGGAAGCCGACAGCGACGTATTCTCTAAAGGATTTCCTGGAGGATTGGGGACCCGACGGGTACTACGGCCCGATAAAGAGCTATCACCTGGAACACTTGGAGCGCATGCCTGCCGCTTCGGGTGGCGAAGCTTCGGGGGTCGTCGCTACGATTGAAGTCAGCCCGTATGCCCCATTCCCCGACGATCACGACGCCGCAAAACAAAGTAAAACGAAAGAAGTTCGGATTTGGGTCCAGTTTAAGGATCAATCGTTGGGCTTTCCGCCATAATCGTCAGAATCCCTGCGACTCACAAGAAGGCAAGCTGGGTTGACCGACTACGCAGCGTCTATCCGCGCTTCGTCTATCAGCATAACCGGAATGTCGTCGCGGATCGGATAGACGCGCCGGCAGGCCGAACACTTCAACCCATTCTTGTCGGCCGTCAACACTACCGGCGTCTTGTCCACCGGGCAGACTAGGATGTCGAGCAATTCCTTGGATACGGCCATCACTTCCTCCACTCTTTCTTCCAGCGCACTGTAGCAGAGCCTGGCGATTCACAGCAACTCGCTCTCGTTCGGAAATTACTATTTCACGCTTTTGTATTTTTGGCCAAGCCTTCGATTTTCAGCGCAAGACTTCCCTTCCATTCCCCACCTGGCGCCAACTCCACGGGCCACACTGCGATGATTTGCGAGCCTTGGTAGATGCGCTCGAAGCCGTCTTCCGATTCTGAGACGCTTTCAATCGGCGTCACCCAAAAATCCTGCGCCTTTGGCGCGTCGAGCGTTACGCTGATTCCCTGCCATTCATCTACAACGCGCAATTCGGAAGCGGGAGTCGCAGCGCCCCAACGCAACGGATAGCGTTGGCCATGCGTTTCAAAATACCGGTCGGGCGAGGAGGGCGCGAGGAAATTTATCACCGCTTCGAGCCCAACGAACATGGAAGCAGCGCCAGGCGCGTTTCGCCGCAGCGTTGCATCGCAGACAATTTCGAAGCCTTGAGGCGTGGCAAAAAATGAAAATGTCTTCTCAGCGGGCCAGTCCGCGCTTTCCTCTGATGCAAAGGTCGCTTTCACCGGCGAGAGATTGACGAGGCGATATCTGCCTCCCGCCAAGGCGGCGTCTTCTTCCAATCGCACGGTTGTGCAATCTTCATACTTCTTCTCACGTCCGAAAAGCTTCAGCCTAAAGGCGTTCTGCGGCCAGCGATCGTAGTTGAGAAAGCGCTCCAGGCCTGATTCCTTCACTCGCGTCTGCTCGTGAATCGAATGAACGCCTTGCGCATTCTTGGCAGACAAATTTTTCAGTGCGGCGTGATACGCCTCTGGCTTGCGGCACAACGAATTAATCAACGCAGCATTGGATTGGCGACAGTCGATCGCGGAAATCGTGGCACCGTCATGAGGCACGAGAATCGCCGCGTAGCGATCGGAATGGAAATAAATTTCATCGCGTCCATCGGCGTTGAAATCCATGGCTTTTACGTCGGTGTACGACCGGCTACGATGGGAAAGCCCCTCGGCAATGGCATCAGCCTCCACCAGGGAGCGCCACAGCGCCGTCCGCAAATGAGGAGCATAAAGTCCTCCGAAGACTCCGTGCCAATAGGCGTCGTTGCATTGGCTACGCAACACGAGCGTTTTGGCCTCGTCGCGAGCGGCGATGAATGCTTTGTCCCGGCGGCGGCTTTCATCCAGGCTCCGAACCTTCTCCGAAACATACAGCATTTTCTTGTGCAGCAGATTCGATTCGCAATACTTGGAGAAGAAATTTCTCCAAATGCCGCCGCGCAGGAAAGGCAAGTCCGCGGGACGGTTGGCGAATTCCGCGGTCAGGGCGTGGTAGCGAGTCCGCGCAGGCGTGGGCAGCGCCCATTCCATCATTTCGGTATAGGAGGCGGTGGGAAGATCGGCGCGTCCCAATGGAGCGTGAGAAGTGACGCTATTCCAAGGTGTGCTCATTTCAAGCCAATCGGCATTACGTTCAAGCTCGAAAAATAACTTCTCGAGCCATCCATCGCGATAGCAAAGATCGTACGTGCCGGGCCACACGCCGAACTTTTCCATGTCATCGCCCATGGAGGCAAAACCAGCTGGGTGATCGGCGGCAGCACGGTGCAAAAATTGCGCGACCTCTTCCACACTACGGAAGGGAATCAGGTATCGCAGGGATTTCAGGCCCGGAAGAAGTTTCACCCAACGGGATTCGTCTTCGGCGGTGTAGTAGCCGTAAAGCTGCTCCATCTCAAAGCCCGCACCGAGGAAATGATTATCGTCAACTAGAGTATATTCAACGCCCGCGGCAGCGAGCGACGAGGGAAGCTGCGGCTCCCAGACGCGCTCTGCGAGCCATGCGCCCTTGGGGCGGCGGCCAAAATGTTTCTCGATGTAATCCGCGAGCCTGGTGATCTGTTCCAAGCGGTCCTCGGGAGGAATCACCACAAGGATTGGCTCGTAAAAACCACCGCCTACGATTTCCACCTGCCCACGGTCTACGAGCACGCGCAGCTGCTCGAAGTATTCCGGATGCGCGCGTTCCAGCCATTCGAGCAAAGCGCCTGAATAGTGCAAGCCCATACGAATAGAAGGATGGCGCCCCAGCGCTCGTACGAACGGGGAGTAGCATTGCTGGTAGGCGCGCTCGATGACATCGTCAAAATTTCCGACGGGTTGATGCGCGTGAATCAAAAGCGCTAGCTGAAATTTCGCCACTACTCGACCTCTTTGATGACGTTTACAGAATAACCTGAATCCAGCGAACTTCCCAGAAATGGGCTGTCTTCACTTTTTTTTTGGATACTTATCGGAATTGTATGAATCCCACAATTGAGCGCATCATTCCAGCCGGGAGATGCCGGAGCGCGTTAGCGATGTTCCAGCAAACTGTGTGAGGCGCTCGATGAGCCGTTTGATCGCCGCTTCTAAGGACGCATCGGCAGTGCCGGCAGGTACGTACATCACCACAAGAATATCGCGCGCACTCTCTGTAATCATGCTGCGCGTCGAATCGCTTATCGGGCTGCCGAATGGGCCCTGGAAATCAGCAAGCAACGGGCGGCCCTGAAGATGCCAGGTCTGTTTGCCGATGCCCTCGTAACTTTCGCCTGAAGCACCATGACGAAATTCGAGAGGCGGCTGAATTCGTGACCGGTCGTAACAACCGAACGGCCACCCTGTTTCGATCGATCCGAGATTTCCGATGTCCACAACGTTCGAAACGCGATAGAGACCCTTACCCTGCACTACACGCCGCAACAAAGCTTCCGACGATGGGCGATATTTCGAAGGGTCCATGCCCCACTCGCGGAACATTGCGCGAACGTCTTTAACCGGTTTCGAGTCGGCCAAAGATTCTAATGTGAATTCACGGCGTTTCCGTTCGCAGACTTCATCCATCAACTGCGCGAGCACTTGATCGGAAGGAACGACACGCAGATCGTCTGCCTCGATCGTTCCAAGTTTCACCGCTGGCAGCTTGACCCTGATTTCCACGGGTGTCCTCGCTCACGCGATAAGCGGCTGCTATGATGGCTCGCGCTTTAGAAAGTTTAAAGGGAAAAGGATTTTCGGGCGATGAATTCTGGGGAAAAAGACGAGAAATTTCTGCGTGGCGTCCTACATTTCAACGCTCGGGAATTTTTCGAAGCCCACGAGGTTTGGGAGGAGATCTGGCTGGTGGAGGCCGAACCGGAAAGATCTTTTCTGCAGGGCATCATTCAAATCGCAGCCGCATTTCATCATTACTGCCACGACAACTCTGACGGGGCGGAGTCGCTTCTCGCTGCTGGTATCGTCAAACTGTCGCGTTTTCCCGCGCAACATCGCGGTCTTGAAATCGAGGAGCTGCGTGCAGCGGCAAAGCGGTGGGCAAGGAGCATTGGCAAAGGCGAAAAACCCGGCAGCGCGCAGATTCCGCAGTTGCTATGGAGCAAAAAGCGGCCCGATACCAACAGCGGGAGCGATTGACACGCGCTGGCCGCTATGAAACGCTGGTCTAACGCTTGTTGCGACTGCTGAGCGCCAGCGGCATCAAACATAGTTGTTCAAGCGAGGAGAAACTAATGGCGGTCGAACGGGAACGCATCATGGAAGCTCTGCGACAGTGCTACGACCCGGAGATTCCCATCAATATTGTGGATCTCGGGCTGATTTACGACGCACAGTCCGACGAGGCCGGCAACGTGGCGGTGAAAATGACCCTGACGACGCAAGGGTGCCCTTCTGCGCTGGCCATTCCTGAGCAGGTAAAGGCGCGGATCGCGGCCATCGACGAGGTTCGCGACGTGGCCGTCGAAATCGTATGGGAGCCGGCGTGGAACCCGAGCATGATTAGCGAGAGTGGGCGGAAAGTGCTTGGCCTCGAAGTCTAACCATCTGGCAAAAAAAAAGAACGGCGGATCAATCGATCCGCCGCCCGGATTCCTTAGGTGAGCACAACATGATCGCTCGCGCAAAAAACTTTTTGGTCTAGGATTTCTTGTTCGTATACCAGTCCGCGTTGATCGGGGTGAAGCTAGCCCACTTTTCCGGCAAATCCTCGAGCGCGAAAATGGCGGTTACCGGGCAGACTGGAACGCAAGCTCCGCAGTCAATACACTCGACCGGGCTGATGTAGAGCATTTTCTCAGCTTCAAATTCCGCTTCGTCTTTTCGCGGGTGGATGCAGTCCACGGGACACACGTCTACGCAGGCAGTGTCCTTCGTACCGATGCAGGGTTCAGCAATCACGTAAGCCATATAGCGCTCTCCTCGAAGCAATGATGTTTCCCGGATAATCCCGGAGTATTGCCAACAAGCTTATGCATTTTTTATATCACCAAATAATAGCAGGCACAAGCGCAAGCCCTTACGTCTATTTCTCGATGACTTTCGGGCTGTTGCCGCTGATACGACGAAACCGATAGAATGGATGCTGAGGAAATGGCCTTGAAACGAACGCGACGTTATCCCCTTCTGATTTTCGCTTTAGCTTTGCTTTTTTCGTTGACCGCGGTTCATCCGGCTCGAACGGAGAATGTCGGAGAGCCAACTGGGCCGCGCGTCGCGCAGGCCGCGAAAACCCCTGATCCCGCAATAATTGACTTGGCGGGCTATCAACAAATTCTCGCGAAATACCACGGCAAACCACTGGTCGTGAATTTTTGGGCTACCTGGTGCGAACCTTGCCGCGACGAATACCCTCTGATTGTTGAATTGGCGAGCGAATTCAAAGCGCAGGGCGTGAACGTGGTTGGAATAAATATGGACGATGATTCGGACATGAATCTGGTTCGCCGGTTCATCTCGCGCACGCAACCGCACTTTCCGAATTACCGCCAGAAACCCGGAATCGATCTCGACGCGTTCTATCGGGGCGTAAATCCAGAGTGGAAAGGTACGATGCCACAAACAATTTTTTACACGCGAGATGGACATATCGGTGGATTTTTCCTGGGCACGCGGCCGCGTCCCGTTTTCGAGCAAGCTTTCCGTGACCTTCTGACAAAACCCGCGGCCCAGAGTGACTAGAGTACCGGCACCCGCGCGGGAGCGAGACACAGTTAATTTCGATGACGAAAGATTCGTTCATGTTTGACAGCCGGTCGATTAGCGATTCGATGAGTGGCTGAAAGAAGAGGAATAAATGCCAGGTATTTTGAACGCGAAGGTGGAAGAGTACATCGCGGGGCTGTTGCCTAAACGTGACCCCGTAATCTCAGAAATGGAGCGCTACGCCGAACGGCATGACGTGCCGATCATCGGCCCGGCGGTTGCGCGAACGATCTACCTCCTGGCGCAAATCTCCGGCGCAAAGCGAATTTTCGAGATGGGTTCAGCGATCGGATATTCCACGATCTGGCTGGCTCGTGCCGCGGGTCCGGGTGCGGAGGTTTATTACACGGATGGTGACCCGGCAAACGCAGCGCGGGCTCGCGGGTATTTTCAACGTGCCGACGTTGTACATAGCATTCAGATTATGACCGGCGATGCCGTGAATCTGATCGATCAAGTTCCGGGCGACTTCGATTTGATCTTTATCGATGTAGACAAACACCAATATCCAGATGCTTTGGCCAAAGCGGTCCCCCGTTTGCGCTCCGGGGCATTATTGATAACCGACAATGTGTTGTGGTCCGGACGCGTCACTACTAAAGCAAAGGACGCAAGCACGCGAGCGATTCAGAAATTCAACAAGCTGATTTATTCTTCGAAGACGCTCTTCCCCATAATTGTTCCTTTGCGCGACGGCGTCGCGGTTTGCCGCAAGTCCTAGAATTAAGATCCTGAGAGCAAGTTGCGCAAGAAGAAGGTGAGATTAGCGGGCCGCTCGGCCAGGCGGCGCATGAAGTAAGGAAACCAGTCCGTGCCGTAGGGGATGTAAATGCGAAGGCGGAAACCATCTCGAACGAGCTGCTTCTGCAAATCCGTACGAATACCGTAGAGCATCTGAAACTCGAATTGTTCGCGACCGATTTTTTTCTCCCGGGCGAAATCCTTCGTTGCGTCGATCATGGCGGGGTCGTGAGTGGCGATGCCATGATAAATTCCGCTGGGCAATAATAGCTTCATCAACTTCACGTAATTGGCGTCCACATCCGACTTGTTCGGAAAGGCTATGTCCGGCGGCTCCTTGTAGGCGCCTTTACAGAGACGAAGCCGGCAGCCAGCCGAGATCAATTCTAGGACGTCTTCTTCCGTGCGATACAGATAAGCCTGCATCACGGTGCCCACGGCGGAATACTTTGCGCGGACGCGCTTCGTTATCTCGACGGTACGCTCCGTGTAGGGAGAGCCTTCCATGTCGATGCGCACGAAATTTCCCTGCGCCGCGGCACGCGCGATGATTTTCTCTAGAAGTTCCTGGCACAGACCCTCGTCAAGATCGATTCCAAGCTGCGTGAGTTTAAGTGAAACGTTGGAATCGAGTTTTTCGCGTTCAATGCGCTCAAAAATCGCGAGGTAATTTTCGGCGGCTTGCCGCGCGCCCGCTTCATCCGACACATTTTCACCGAGCAAATCGAGGCTAGCCAACTGCATCGCGCCGTTTACCTTGCGCGCGACTTCGACTGCATCGTCCAAGGTCTCGCCGGCAACGAATCGTCGCGCGACCCGGCGGCTCAATCCGTTGTGCATGATCAGCGGCGCGAGGCGTTTGCTCTCCGAAAGATGCAGCAGAAATGAGCGCATCAGAAAGAGGTCAGAAGCAATCGATGAACAGAAATTGTGTAGAGTTGGAATAAATAGAGCTTAAGTCGCAACAGAAGTTGGGCCACTAGTCTTTAAGCCCGGTGAGAAATTTTTCGGCGTCGATGGCCGCCATGCAGCCCGATCCGGCAGCAGTAACCGCTTGTCTGTAATGATGGTCTTGGACGTCGCCCGCGGCAAACACGCCTTCTACATTCGTTTGCGAGCCGTGGTGCGTGACAATATAGCCCGCTTCGTCCATCGTTAACTGCCCCTGAAAAACCTTGGTGTTGGGATCGTGGCCTATGGCGATGAAAACTCCTTCGGTCGCGATAGTCTTCTTCTCATTGGTTTCCACGTTGCGGACCGTCACCAATTCAACCGACTTTTTGCTTACGTCGTGGACTTCGTCAATAACGTAGGGCGTTAGAAATTTGATCTTTTCATTCGCCTGTGCGCGATCCAGCATAATCCTCGTGGCGCGAAACTCATTGCGCCGATGCAGAATGGTGACGCTTTTGGCAAATTTTGTGAGGAAAGTAGCCTCTTCCATCGCCGTATCTCCGCCGCCGACAACCAGTATGTCGCGGCCGCGGAAAAAGTAGCCGTCGCATGTGGCACAAGTCGAAACGCCGTGCCCGAGCAGATGTCCTTCGGACTCGATTCCCAGCATTCGCGCCGAAGCGCCGGCAGCGACGATCAGCGCATCGCATTCGTAACTTTCTTTTCCCGCTTCAATTTTGAATGGACGCTTGCTTAGGTCCACGGATGATACTGCGCCGGAGCGAAACTCAGTGCCGAAGCGCTGAGCCTGCTTGCGGGTATTCTCGATTAATTCCGGTCCCAGGATACCATCCGGAAATCCCGGAAAATTTTCGACCATGGTGGTCAAGGCGAGCTGCCCTCCGGGCTCGTAGCCATCAAGAACCAGCGGCTTCAGATCGGCACGCGCCGCATAAATTGCCGCAGTCAGGCCCGCACATCCGCTTCCGATGATGATCACTTTGTACACTGAAATCTCCTCAAGAGTTGATATCACCCGCCGATGCGACACCCGAAAAGATTAATTGTATCATTCCATGTCCGCTGCGCCATGGCCGTGCCTCGGCATAGTATCCGACCGCGCGGTCCGATGTGGCCGCGCCATGATATCGCCGGATTGCGCTGCTTGACGAGGGGAACGCGTGCCGACATCCGCAAAACTTTTCCAACTCTTGAACGAATTTATCGTTCTGCTGCTTGGGGCGCTTCTGATACTTCTGGCGGTTTCGGGACGTGTGGGATTGCCGGCGCGACCAGCGGCTTTGATTATCTTGGGTATCGTTTTCATCTACTGGGGCGCGCGTGCCTGGGTACGCCGCGAACCCGCGCAGGCTCGCTGGACCTCGAAGATACGTGCCGCCTCGCTCGCGGTGGTCGGCGTACTCATTCTGAGTATTCCAGTATTTCCTATCCGTTGGATCCCAGCGCTTCTCGGGCTTGCCGGAGTCGTGCTCGTCTTGCGCGGTGCGCTGGGAGGGATTCTCTCCGCCAGAAGCGAATGACCGCCCCTGTATCCGCGGTTCGAAACTGTCGATCGGCGTGCTTCGCTCTTGCTAGTCAGGCCGCTTCCCGATAATCTCACTCGCAAGTTCAGGTTCACCGCCTCAGCTAAACGGATGAATCTGGGTCAGGGAACGTAGATATAGGATTTAGAGAGGACAAGAACATGCTGAAAGAATTCAAAGAATTCGCGATGAAGGGCAACGTGCTGGACATGGCCATCGGCATAATCATCGGTGCCGCGTTCGGAAAGATCATCACATCGCTGGTAAGCGACGTCATCATGCCGCCCATCGGGCTCATTCTTGGGCGAGTCGATTTCTCCAACTTATTTCTGAATCTGTCGCACACACACTACGACTCCCTGGCTGCAGCAAAGGCCGCGGGAGTGGTCACAATCAACTACGGATTGTTCCTCAATACCGTGATCGATTTTCTGATCGTGGCATTCGTAATCTTCATGGTGATACGCCAGGTCAATCGCTGGAAGAAGCCCGTTCCTGTCGCGGCGCCGGCGACCAAGGAATGCCCGTACTGTTTTTCAGCAATTCCGATCAAGGCCACGCGTTGCCCTAACTGCACGTCTGAGCTTCGAGCCTGAAAAGTTCCCGTGGCGACGGCGGGGCTGGTTAAAACTCATCTCAATTCGGTTTTGCCGGCAAGTTTTTCGGATCCACCGGAGGGTTCAGCCTGCGAGATTGAATTTCGTGCAGGTGTTGGCGAAGTCTTTCGAGCACCTCATCACCTTGTCCTTCCGCGATTTCCCGTTCCAGTTCGGTCAGGGCGAAATGAATGATGTCGTGATGATGTAGTTCCTCACCCGGCAGTTTTTCGCTGAACTTCAGCCACATCTTGTGCAGTACGTCAATTTCCTTCGGCGTCAGACGCGGCGCATGCGGCCCGAGGTAGAAGATATATTCCTGCCCCGCGGGAGTAAATATTTCCAGAGCCAATCGAGGCCGCGGCTCCGGCATGCGTTCCCAGGCTAATCCAATCTCGCGCGCCTGCTCTGTTACAGGCATCTTGGACGAGCTCCCGCTCACAATCGTGCTCGACTGAAGATTCATCGCTGTGCGCAGAATGCCTTCCCACAGATCGTTGGCGGCAGCCACGGCCAGGCGCACGGGCTTGCCTTCTTTTTCAGCGATGGCGAGAACCTTAGTAAACAACAATTGCTCAATGGTGCTGAAAAGCTGGTCGGCGTCCAGATCGTACTCGCCGGATGCAGCCCGACGTAACATGCGCACATGCAACACAACAATTTCGGCGTCCAATCCCTTTACCCGCTTCAAAGCCGCGTCCAAGTGATATAGCGCGTAGTAAGTGCTAACCGGAACGAGGATACTTCCCGGAGCAACTCCCACGCTCGTTGGAGTGAGCTCGGCTTCCGGCGCGAGATTGAACTGGTCAAGCTCGACGTGAGCTGCGCCAGCCTGCCGCTTGTGCATCCGATGTTCGGAGATCTCAAACACGGTGAACAGAATAAGAGTGAACGTGATTCCCGCCATCGTGGCATCGGGTTTCGTAAACAGGTTAATCACCGCAATCGCAAACAAAACCAGCGTGATTAATCCCAGACCGATCGGAATTTCCACGCCGAAAATAACGGGATTGAGCGGCACGCGGTACTCGCGATCCTGCGGGTGCGTATAACGCAGCACCAGAACCGCAATGCCCTTCATCGCAAAACTCCAGATCACTCCGAATGCATACAGGTTTCCCAAGAAAGTTACGTCGCCTCGGCTTGCAAGGATGGTGATGATTTGGAAGGCGACAACCATATTGATGATGCGATGAGTGGTTCCAAATCGCGAGTGCGGATGGCGGAACCAATCCGTCAAAACTCCGTCTTCCGACACCCGGTTGAGTACACCATTCGAGCCCACGATTGCCGTGTTCACGGCTCCCGCGAGGATCAGAACGCCGACAACCACGACGAACACATGAAATCCCAGCCGCACCGGAAAACTCCCCACCAGATGCATCGAGAGTCCGCCGATCAAGTTCTCGGTGAATTTCCCACGTACGTTATCCGGAATGATCATCACTGCGAAGAAGGAAACCAGCGAGGTGAAAACCAAGCTGTAGATGAAGATTATCAGCCCGGCCTTCTTCAGATTGGGTAGTTTGGGATGTTCGATTTCGCGATAAACCTGTGCAAGCGATTCCTCGCCGCTCATCGCCAGCACGGAATGGCCCAGGCCCACAAAAATCGCGATCAGCGTGATCGTGTGCGCCCACTGATAGCGGTCCAGCCAGCCGAGCGAGCCCTTGTCGAGCTTCATGTTCTGGGGCAGCGGCGCGGGAGGCAGATGCCATCCGCTGCGTGCATATAAAGTGTAGAAGCACCAGCCGATCAGAACGATCACCATAATAGTGGTGAGCTGCATAATACGCAGCGCCTTGCCGCTGGATTCCGGCACGCCCTTGATATTTTCCCACCAGAAATAAAGCGTGATCACGATGGCGACCGCCGCGGCAGTGCCGTTTACATGGAGATGAATCGGAATGTGGGCGTAAACGAATAATTCGTTTAAGACGCCCACCAGATATTGCCCCGCGGAGACACCGCTGATCGGGCCGGTGAGCACGTAGTCGAACATCAGCGCGGAAACCGAAAACTTCGCCAGGGTCCCGCCCAGCGCTTCTTTCACCACGCGATACACGCCGCCGCGAACGAACATGCTGCAGCTCTCCACGTAAATCGCGCGCACGGCGTAGGAAAACAGCATGATGCCCAGGATGAACCACGGGGCTGTCTTGCCGATGAATTGCTCTGCCTCGCCACCAGCGTAATAAGCCGACGAGGCGAGGTCGTTCAGGACGATTGCGGCCGCTCGCCAGAAGGAAATGAAGGCCAGCATGGCCGTAGTGGCCACGAGGACCTTGGCTACGGGACGTACCCTACCAGGTGTGAAAATGTGGCCGGTGGAGTCGGATGACATACGCTATAGAGATGAGGAGAAGAACTATACGTTGAATTTACCGCAAAAACAAAGTGTAAGCTGGTGCAGGATTTCTTCCGCGGCGCGCAATGCACAGCAAACAGGCTGCTGCCAGGCGCCATCCCAGGGTGTCAGGAGACCTTTTCTTGTGGCGCGGGGCCGAACTCGCGCACACAAGCTTCACAAGGACAGATTTCGCGCAAATGTTCGAAGCTGTAGATTCCCGTCGCGTGGCTATCCGAGAATTCAATCTGGATTGCGTAGTTCCCCACTGCTGTCGCGCTCTTGGCCGTCACGCGAGGCTTAAACATCGGCAACACTGCGCTGGGAGCGCTAGCTCCGCTGGGTGACGCCCCTATCCGAGCTTTCTTTTCGCGCTCGTCGTTACACAAGGCGCACGGGCAACGTTCGCGCAAGTAGGGAAAGTCGTAGCGGCTGGCGTGCCCGTCCGACCAGGTAATTTCTACGCCTTGGCCCGTCGACACGCGAACTTTTACATCCGTCGGCTTTTTACGCGAATCCTGTGCTATCGGCATTACCTCAATTCTAGCAGACTTACGCACCGCGTCCTGCGCTGTACCTCTTCACAAGAAGTCTGGTGGCTCTTCGCCAGCCCCAGGCAAAAAGCACCGGCTTAAAATTCTTGAGGATCGTGAGCATTTGGAATTCGTGGATGCTTTTGCGATACTCCTCCGTCCGGCAAGGTCGGGCG
>Ga0209330_1000341_pt1 | contig 21276 bp, 15 predicted proteins | sample JacPinW_OM2H0_O3_FD_187969 | JGI IMG/M metagenome (GOLD analysis project Ga0209330, IMG submission 187969) | Forest soil microbial communities from Algoma, Ontario, Canada - Jack Pine, Ontario site 1_JW_OM2H0_O3 (SPAdes) (version 2) | ecosystem: Environmental > Terrestrial > Soil > Boreal...
AACGGCTCACCCAGCATTTCTTCCCACTGCTCGCGGTATGCCCTGATCAAAGCGGCATACTCCGGATGCGCCGCAGTTGCCTCAGCGATCGCTTCGTCCCAAGAGCGTCCGGCATCCTGCTTGGCGTTCCAACCCGGGTTACAGACCTCTGCCAGAAATTGCTCCATACCCGCGGTGTCGGAACCGAAGAGCCAGCGATAGAGATAGCGAGGATTCCAGTCGAGCAGGACGCCGCCTAAATCGAATACAACGGCCTGAATTCCGGCTTCCGACCCAGGTCGAACTGTGGTCGCCTGCGTTGGCGTCATTAGGTGCCTCCTAATCATGCACAATCATGCACAAACACGCATGATTGCGCAATACCTCGTGACGCTGGCCGCGACCACCAATGATTCTCAAGGTTTTACGGTTCCTCTCACCGCGCAGGGGAAACTCCTGTCCGATCCGGCCCGCTATCAATATTGCGATGGTTACTGGCCGAACTTTTTGTTTGCCTCCGCGCTGATCGGGGTAAAGAAGTTGATCAAGTTACCGTCCGGATCCCGGAACAAGAGCGAACGGTTTCCCCAGGGCATCGTTGTCGGCGCCTGAACCAGGGAACCGTCAATCACGTCCGACAATCTTCGGAACTCGGCATCCACATCCCCCACACGAAACTCGATGATGACGGTGTGGTTGTCAGCTGGACGGGCCACATCCCCGGCGAAAAGCTGCAGAGTGCGCGTGCTGCCTATGGCCAGGGTGCCGGCGGCCGTTTTCAGCTCACCGAAATCCTCGGTGTACATCGTCACCGCGATGCCGGTGATCTGCTCGTAGAAGCGCACAAGCCGTTTGATATCGGCGGTTATGACACGGATAGACACGAAATTCATGGAGTTTTCCTTCGGCAGCTTATGAACGCGACGCAACGAATAGTTGTTTTACGCCAGGCCTACTGACAGCATGGTGTCAGTAGGGTGGCGGCATGTTTGTTGCCAAGGAGAAAGCCGTGCGCCGTGCCGATCGATTGTTTCAGATCATCCAGATCCTGCGGCGCTCGCGCCGGCCGGTCACCGCCAGCCAGCTAGCCACGGAGCTGGAAGTGTCGCAGCGCTCCGTTTACCGAGACATCGCTGACCTCGTGGGGCAGCGAGTGCGAATCCGTGGCGAGGCCGGAATTGGCTACCTTCTCGATCGCGACTTCGATATGCCACCGCTGATGCTCACGCCCGATGAGCTGGAGGCGGCGGTGCTCGGTGCGCAATGGGTAGCGCACCGGGGCGACGCTATGCTTGCGCGCGCTGCGCGCGATCTCATCTCCAAGATCGCCGCGGTTGTGCCCAAACGTCTGCAGCCCTTCATCGCAGAGCCAAGCATCGGCGTGCCGATAAGCCGGGTGCTGGCCGTTGATGGGCTCGACATTGCCCGGACCCGGTTGTGGATCCGCAGCGGGCGAAAGATTCATATCCGCTACAAAGACGAGCAATCGCGCGAGACTGAGCGCACCATTTGGCCGACGATCATCGGCTACGCCGAGACCGCGCGCCTCTTGGCCGCCTGGTGCGAGCTTCGTCAGGGTTTCCGCCATTTCAGGACGGACCGCATCGTTTTCGCCGCATTCCTCCAAGAGCCGTGTGGATGGCGCCCTAGAGAGCTCCGAGCACGATGGCAACGCTACATGGAGTCAGAGCACGGAAAGTAGCCTTTTCTCGCCGCTCCAGCGTGCGTTGCACGCGTCAATCGAGATCGACCGCTAAGCGCTTGAGGTCCGCGAGCGAGCAGAAGCTCAAGGCACCGGCATGTGTAGCGCGCAAGACCACGCGCGGCGCACGCCCCGCTTGCAGCGCTTCCTGCCACCGAGGTGCGCACAAACACCAGCGATCACCGGGCTTCAGTCCCGGAAAACCGAATTCCGGGACCGGCGTGGAGAGATCATTGCCGCAGGACTTCGAATACTCGAGAAATCCCGCGGTCATGACGGCGCACACCGTGTGGCTGCCGATATCCTCGCGGCTGGTGTCGCAGCAGCCGTCGCGAAAAAAGCCCGTCATCGGGCTCAAGGAGCAGACTTCGAGTCGATCGCCGAGCACGTTTTTGGGCTCGTTGCGCCGGCCGCCGCCCTTGCCGGCGTCTTCTCTCAACATTGGGATTCTCTGCATCGTCGATTCCTCCTCCGTTTCGAAAATGTCCATTCCGTTTGATCCGACCTGACCACCCTTTTTTTCGATTGCCGTTGCAGTCAGCGTTTCGGCGACGAGTTTGCCGAATTCTCACGGACGAATCCTCTGACTAACCGATTGAGCGCTTCCTCGAGCGCTTGTCGCTGCGCCGACGGGTACGCACTGGTCACGACCGCTCTTAAGACACCGGCGATGGCGTTGGTCAGGACGAACGCCTCCGCGGGAGTCAGTCGCGGACCCGTGCGGCCTTCGCGTGAAAGTTCTTGGGAAAGGGCCGAGAATAACGGATTGAGGCGCGCTCGGCGCTGAGTCAGCGCGTGCTCCAAAAGAACTTTGTGTACGCGCCGTCGGCCCCCGTAAGTCTCGAATACGGCGCTCACCATCAACCGCAACCGCTCCTCTGCCGTTCGCGGGATTGCCGGGTCCATAGACGCCATCACTTTGGAGCCTAAGCCTTTGAGTTCGCGGCCGGATAAGGCGTCGAGGATCGCGTCTTTATCACCGAAATACTGATACAACGTGCCGATGCTGATGCCCGCCTTGGCCGCGATCGCATTGGTTGTCAGGTCGGAGATCTCCACGCTGTCGAGCAGCCGCATCGTCGCCTCGAATATGAGAGCGATCTTGTGGAGCGCACGCTCCTGCTTGGGCGCACGGCGTGCAACGTCTTGAATTTCAGCGGTTTTACGAGGCATAGTCATTACCCGGAAAATGCGAGTGCTTTAATATGAGCACCGCTCATATAATACACGTCTCGCGTTTGCGGGCAATGAACTTTAGGAGCTAGCAATGTCGAACCTTGACAAACCCGCCGCAGCGCGAGCCCCGACTGCACCCTCAGCTCCCTCGGCTCCGAGAGCCGATCAACGCCTCGCACGCAAGTATCGCTTTGATGATCCCAATATGGATCTATTCTTTCTGGCCGCACTCGGTTGGGGCAAGAGCGGCGGACTCGATGTCGGCGAAGTCTTCGAGATCGCATCGCACATCACCGACGGCGATGCCGACAGCTGGATCCGCGCCTTCGAGCAGCAAGCGAAACTCCTCGATACACAGGCGGACCTGTGGGCCGCCAAGGGCTGGACCCGCGCGGCCGGCGAAATGCGCCTCAAGGCCTTCGCCGCCTATCGCTCGGCGTGGCAATTCGCTGCCCCCGGCCCGACGTTCAATCGACTTTACGAACTACATCGCCCGGCTTTCGCTGCCGCGATGCGCGAACTCGCCTTGCCCGCGACTTTCTTCGAAGTCCCCTACGCCGGCAAACAACTTCCTGGGGTATTTCTAACCAACCCACGCGCCGACGCACCCATCGTGCTCGTCATCGGCGGAGCTGACACCTGCTTCGAAGATCTTTTCCTATCGGTCGGCCGCAGCTTCTTTGAACGCGGTTACTCGGTCGCGATGGTGGATCTACCCGGACAAGGCGCAACCGCCAACGACGGCCTGCACTGGGAGGTGGAAGCCGAACGTCCGATCGGTGCCGTGATCGACCTGCTGATCAATCGTTTTGCCGCACAGCCGGGCCGCATCGCATTGCTCGGTATGAGTCTTGGCGGTTATTTCGTGACGCGCGCCGCGGGCCATGAGTCGCGCCTCGCGACGGTGATTGCCAGCACCCCTTTCCCGAATCCGAATCATCTGTTTGCGCTCTCGGTGCGAGCCGCCGTCGCCGAAGCGCATCAGCCAGTCTCCACGGCAACGCAACGCAGCCGCCTGCATTCGCTGTGGAAAGCCGGCGCCACGGACGCTCCAGAGTTCATCGCGAAGACTGCGGGCATGGCCGCGGACCCGAAGCGAGTGACGATACCGTTTCTTTCTATCTTAGGGGGAGGCGACTCACCCGTGTTCGCTGAGCAGGCGATGCGTTGGCACGCGGAAATCCCCTCCACCCGTAAATCCTTCGTGTTGCTCGATGCGGCGAGCGGCGCCGACGGACACTGCCAAGTAAATAACCGACTGCGCCTCGTTCAAGAAGCCAGCGGCTGGATGGACGAGATCTTCTCCCAGGCGTCGCAAACCTGACCGTTACTGCTGCCAACCACCCCCGAGCGCTTGGTACAGCTGCACATAGTTTTGCAACTCGGCGAACCACGCCTGCGATGACTGCAGCTCAGAGGTAAAGTACTGCTGTTGGGTCGTGAGCACCTCGAGGAAGCTGGTGCTGCCGCCTCGATACCGATCGTTCGCGAGCCGCGCCGTCTCGGCATACGTCGCTGTCTGTTCTTCCAGCGTCAGGCGCAACTCGCGCGACTTCTCGTAGCCCACCAGCGAGTTCGCGACATCGGCAAATGCCTGCTGCACGCTTTGCCGATAGGCCAGTTCGGCCGCATCGCGCTGGTCCCAGGCGAGCCGGTACGCGCTTCTGATTTTACCGCCCTCGAAAATCGGCTGTGCGACTTGCCCGGCGACCGACCAGGCGCTCGCCGATTGCTTTAAGAAATCCCCTAAACTCGCGCTCGCAGCGCCATAGCTTGCGGTGAGCGGAATCTGCGGAAAGAAGGCAGCCTTGGCCACGCCCACATTGGCATTGGCTGCGTCGAGCGTCTCCTCCGCCGCGCGCACGTCGGGACGACGCTCGAGCAGCCGCGAGGGAAGATCCGCAGGTATCGCCGGCAAATGCGGCTGCTGAACCAAGCTCATGCCGCGGGAAATATCACCCGGATTCTGGCCGAGCAGCAGGCTCAATTGATTTTCGGTCTGCGCGATGGACTGTTCCAACTGCGTGATCTGCGCCTGCGCCTGTTGCACCAGCAGTGTGGCTTGAAGTTGATCGGTGATCGGGCTCGCGCCGCCATTGACCGACAAGGTGGTGATGCGCAGCGTTTCCTGATTGGTCTGCAGGATGCGCTTCGACGCGTCGAGCTCTTGATCGAATGCCCGTAGCTGGAAATAGGCGCTGGCCACGTTCGCAATCAGCGTAATGCGCACGGCGTTTTGAGCATATTCGGTGGCGAGCAACGTGGCGCGCGCCGCTTCCGTGGCGCGTCGAAATTGGCCCCAGAAATCCAGCACCCAGGACAGCTGCAATCCGCCGCTATAAATGGTCTGATCCGCGAGCACGGGCGGCGCGCGCTGGCGCTCCGCCTCGACGAATCCGCCGAGCGAGGGCAGCTGACTTGCGCGGGTGATGCCGAGCTGCTCGCGTGCCTGCAGCACATGGTTGGCGGCGATGCGCAGATCATAACTGTTCGCCAACGCATCTCTGATCAGGCTCTGCAAGACGGGATCCTCGAGCACCACCCACCATTGCAACTCGGCAAATGCCGCGCCCTGCGCGGCCTCGGGCGCGCCGCGAAATTTGGCCGGGACATCGAGCGCCGGGCGATGATAGTTAGGTCCCACCGCGCAAGCCGCCAGCCAGAGCGCCGTACCGGCAACGCAGAATTTCCTAATCATGTGCCGCGCCACCCGTCTCGGGGTCAGGCAGCTTGGCTGCGGGCAGCTTATTGCGATTGGCCAATCGTTCCACCAAATCGAAGGTCATGGGGATGAAGAAGATCGCAATGAGCGATGCGGCCAGCATGCCGCCGATCACCGTCGTGCCCAGAACCCGCCGCGCCACGGCGCCGGCGCCCGAGGCCGTCCACAGCGGCACACAACCCAAGATAAAGGCAAATGCCGTCATCAAAATCGGCCGCAGCCGCAGCCTGGCACCCCCCAAGGCCGCCTCGGCGATCGGCACGTTGCGCTCGTACTCCGCTTTGGCGAACTCCACGATCAAAATCGCATTTTTGGCCGACAGCCCGATCAACATCACCAGACCGATCTGTGCGTAAACGTTGTTCTCGAGCGAACGCAGGTTCAAGGCCAGGAATGCCCCGAATACCGCAATGGGAACGCCCAAGAGGACGCTGAAGGGCAACGACCAGCTCTCGTATTGCGCCGCCATGATCAAGAACACAACGAGAAAAGACATCGCAAAGATTGTCGCCGGCGACACACCGAGCGCCGCTTGCTGCTCTTGGTAGGACATGCCGGTGTAATCGAACCCCATCTGCACCGGCATGGTGTCGTGAAATACTGTCTCGAGTGCCCTCATCGCTTGACCGGAACTAAAGCCCGGCGCCGCGCTGCCGTTGATCTGCACCGCTTCGTACTGGTTGTATTTAAAGATGAACTCAGGACCGGAGCTCGGCTCAATGGCGGTAAGCGTACTCATCGGCACCATTTGCGCGCCCGCGTTCTTCACGTAAAACTGTCCCACGTTCTGCGCCTGCGTGCGATCGGCGCCATCCGCCTGCACGTACACTTGCCACTGGCGGCCGAAGCGATTGAAGTAGTTCACCAAACTGCCGCCCATGAACGTTTGCAGCGTTTGATAGACGTCCGCCAAATTCACGCCTTGGGTGAGCACTTTGGCCTTGTCCACACTCACTTTGACCTGCGGCACACCGTACAGCGCCGTGGTATTGAGCCCGGCGAGTTCGGGACGTTTACGTGCCGCCTCCAAAAACATTTGCAGGTTCTTCACCAGGAAGCTCGAGCCGCTGCCGGAACGATCCTCCAGCACAAAATTGAAGCCGCCGGACGTGCCGACACCCGGTATCGCGGGCGGCGGAAATATAAATGCGATGCCCGCGGGTAATCTCGACAGGGCCCCCTGCAAATGCGCCTTGATGGCGGCATAGCTCTCCGCTGTGCCCTTGCGCTCGCCCCAATTCTTCATAGTGATGAAAAAGAACGAGTTGTAAGAAGTCGTCACGCCGCTCAGCATGTTGAAGCCGATCACGGATGACACGTACTCAATCCCGGGAGTCTGCAACACCACTTGCTCGACCTCGCGCGCCGCCGCGGCGTTGCGCTGCATGGAGGCCGAGGCCGGCAGCTGCAACGCGCCGAATAGGTAGCCTTGATCCTCGTCGGGCAAGAAACCGGAGGCCAACCGCGAGCCGAACAAGGCGGCTGCGCCCACCAAGAGCAGCAGCAGTCCGACCCCTACGACCCACTTTCGCAGCAGCAGGGCCGAGGTATTGACATAGGCATCGGTCGCCTTGGCGAACCCGCGATTGAAGGCGCCGAAGAAAGCGCCCAACGGTCCGCGCTGCTCTCTCCTCGGGCGCAACAGCAGCGCCGCCAATGCCGGGCTTAGAGTCAGCGCGTTGAAGGCGGAGAAGATGACCGACACGGCGATGGTCACGGCGAATTGCTGGTAAAGCTTACCCGTGATGCCGGGAATAAAAGCCGTGGGCAGGAACACCGCGGCCAGAATCAGCGCGATGGCCACCACGGGACCTGACACCTCCTGCATGGCCTTGATGCTGCCCTCGCGCGGGGTCAGACCCTTCTCGATGTGATGCTCGACGGCCTCCACCACCACGATAGCATCATCGACCACCAGTCCGATCGCCAGGACCAAGCCGAACAGCGACAACGTGTTGATCGAAAAGCCCAGCAGCGGGAACACCATAAACGTGCCCAGCAGCGACACCGGTACGGCCAGCAGGGGAATGAGCGCCGCGCGCCAGTTTTGCAGGAAAAGAAACACCACAACGATCACCAGACCCAACGCTTCCAGCAGCGTGGTCTCGATCTCCTTCAAGCCCTGGGTCACCGCCAGTGTGGTGTCCATGGCCACCGTGTAGCTCAATCCTTCCGGAAAGCGCGCGCTCGCTTCCTTCAAGCTCTTGCGCACGCCATTGGCGGCATCCACCGCGTTGGTGCCGGGGAGTTGATAGATCGCCAGCAGCGCGGCCGGCTTGCCGTTGAGCCGGCCCTGGATGCTGTAGTTCTGCGCGCCGAGTTCGATGCGCGCCACATCCTTCAGGCGCACGATGGCCCCGCTTGATTGCGCACGCACGATAATGTCGCCGAACTCTTCAGCCGACGGTAGACGGCCGGGCGCGCGAATGGTGTAAGTGAACTGTTGCCCGGCCGGCACCGGCTCGCTGCCGATTTGCCCGGCGGGGTTGACCGTGTTCTGCGCGCGAATCGCGCCGATCACTTCGGGGATGGTGATGCCGAGATTTGCCAATTGTTCCGGCTTCACCCAAACGCGCATCGCATACTGGCCGGCGCCGAAGACCTGCACGTTGGCGATTCCGGGGACGCGCGTCAGCGCATCGTTCAAATTAATAATGCCGTAATTGGCTAGAAAAATATTGTCGTATTGCGCCTGCGGTGAATACAGCGCGATCAGCATCAGCGGCGATCCCATGGATTTGTTCACGGTGACGCCGGCGCCGATCACATCGGACGGCAATTGCGAGTTCGCCTGGGAGGTGCGCATTTGCGCCAGAATTTGGTCGGTGTTCGGATCGGTGGTGGTATCGAAATTCACCGTGAGGGACATCGAACCGCTGCTGCCATTCACTGAATACATGTAATTCATGTGATCGACGCCGCTCATCTGCTGCTCGATCGGGGTCGCGACCGACTGGGAAACCGTGCCCGCGTCGGCGCCGACGTAACTGGCCTTGACCTGGATCTCGGGGGGTGCAATTTGCGGAAATTGCGCTGTCGGCAAGCCGAGCATGCAAATCACGCCGCCGATCACCATCAAGATGGCAATCACCATCGCCACGATGGGCCGATTGATGAAGAAGGTCGACATCAGCCCGCCGCTGCCTCCGGCGCGGCGGCCGTGTAGGGTTTTGCCGTGACCGGCATGCCGTTGCGCAGTTTTTGAAAGCCTTCCACCACAACGCGTTCATTGGACTTGAGGCCTTTGGAAACGATCCAATCGATGCCAGTGCGTTCACCGACCTCGACCGAACGGAACTCGGCTTTGTCGTCGGCGCCCAGTACGACCACCTGGTATTCGCCCTGCACTTCATTGACGGCTTGCTGCGGAATCAACAAAGCATCTTTCGCAGTGCCGATCTTGATGCGCACCCGGCCGAATCCACCCGGCCGCAAGATCGAACCCTTGTTTTGGAATTCCATCGCAAACTGAATCGTGCCGGTGGTGTTGTTGACCTCTCGGCCGACCAACACGAAGCGGCCCGGCGAGGCGAACGGCAGCCCATTGGCCTGAATGAATTGCGCCTCCGTGGCACCGATTACTGCGCTCCCCGCTTCGCCGTGAATGATCAAGCTGAGCTGCGGGGCGATCGACAAATAATCGCTCTCGCTGATGGAGAAATACGCGCGGATTGGATCCAGTTGCGAAACATTGGTCAAAATACTCGAGGTACTGACCAGATTTCCCACCTGCGCGGCCGCGACGCCGGCGATGCCATCAATGGGCGAGCGTACTTTGGTCCAGGCCAGATTTAGTTCGGCAGTCTGTTGCTCTGCCAGCGCAGCGTCCAAGGCGGCTTGATTCGCCTTCATGGTCTGCACATCGTTGTCCAGCTGCGATTGGGCAATGGCCTTCTCTTTCGCCAACGGCGTATCGCGCGCCACATTGAGCTTTGAGTTGCCCAAATTCGCCATCGCGCCCGCCACCGTCGCTTTGGCCTGATCCAGAGAAGCGCGCAGTGGACGCGCGTCGATCTCAAATAGGATCTGTCCCTTGGTGACGAAATAACCCTCCTGATAATTTCGCTTGATGATGTAGCCGGACACCTTGGGCGAAATCTGCGCATTCACCGAACCGTTTAGTTGCGCGACCCATTCGCGATAGATGGGTACATCGCGTTGCACTACGGACGTGACCAATACCTCGGTCGGCTCCCGCGCCGCAGCCGCTTGGTGGTGGCTGCATCCTGTTAGCGCCACGCCCACGCCGACCACGGCGATGAGCGCAGATAACCTTTTCTGCACGCTTTTGCTCCAGCTAAAGTTCGAATGGGGATGAATTGATTGTCGCGCTTGCCGCGCTTCCGAATCCCCCCCTGATTGTGCGATGGTTCTTCCCTGCGCACTGTGGTGAGTGCTTGATCTCAGCCTACAGCTCCCGGCAAAGGAATTGCAAATCGCGCAGCCCATCGACGGACTCAGAGGAAACCTCCACCCGTAAGAAACGACAACTCACGCGAGCGGATCCCGCCTTCGGTTGCGTTCTTCATCGCGTCCGTCACAAAATCGTTCGGCAAATCCCTGAACAGATCGCAGCGCATGTTGACACACGTGCGGCGGTTATGTTTACGTGAACCGAGTGGGGACATCCAGGCGACTCCTGGACTGCCAAGTTGCGCGGGAACCTGCCGGACTGGGTTGTGGACAAGGAAAGTCATGCGCCAATTACAAATAAAACTGACGATCTTCTTTTCTCTCTTCGTTGGAACGGTGTCTGCGCAGGTGCTGCCCAACGCGCATGCATCGCAGTTCATCTTGATTACCAAACCAGCCAGCGGCTCGGTGGCGGTCAGCCTGACCATTCCCTCCGATGTGAAATTGAAGACCTTGTCTGCCCGTCTCAATGGCAAAGACGTCAGCGCGAGGTTGACGACCGCTAGCTGCCCGCAGACGAATTGCCAGCAGGCCACGCTAACGGTAGACGACGGACTTCACGGCATCAAAAATGTTTTTTCGGTGATGGCGAAGCGCAACGATGGCAGCCTGGTCAGCGCGCGCACCCGTTTCGCCGGAGCGACCGCCACTGCAACTGCACGCGCGGCCATCGCGAATCCGCAGGCCGTGCACGCTAACGCCGGCGTGTTGCCGACACTCAGCGACTTCCTGCCCCCGGCCATCGCATTCACGACACTCAAGTTTGGTGGATACGCCAGCGGTTCGCCATGGTTTCAGATCGGATCACAAACCACCTACCCCGCGAGCCCGGGAACGTATTCCTGCTCAGGCATCTACACCGTGATCGTGCTGGATCGCCAGACGCTTCAGGAAAAAACCGCAGCGCCTGAGAATTCGCCGAATTGTGTCAGCAACGGAGCTAGTCTCAAGACGTATCTGGCCACGCTGAACGGCGGAGACCTTGTCATTGTCGGTTCCAACAGCAACCACAACTCCGATGCGGGCACCGGTTTTGGGGTGCTCGATACCTCCAGTATCGGCGGCTCTGTTTACAATTGCGTTAATTCCAGCGTGTGCACCGCGCTGCCGCCCAACACGGTCGCGTTGCCGGACGTCCCTCTGGGCTACATGGCCATCGGCGTGGGTGGCGCGGCCAGCGGTTCCGCCTACGAGTACTACGTCATCGGCAATGGGCAGCTCTCCCCCACCTGGACTACGACGCTTTCCCACGCAACCGGCATGCTGGTGGAAGATCCGGATGGCAATTACGCCTTTCAGACCTCCCAGGCGATCGAATATACCGTACTGCCGAACGATGCCGCCCAGTCCGGTCTTTCGAGCGTAACCGTCGGCACCATCCCGGGAGATCCATACAGCAAACAAGGCGCGGTTTCCAAGCTCTACACGGCGCCGGCCGCTCCCGGGAGCAACGGCATGTGGATGTTGCAGCTTCAGCGGAGCACGTTGTTTTCGACACCATTCAACGTGCCACCACCGGCACCCGCCATAATAAACGGGGACGCCTGCCCACTCACCTCGCTTCAGAATGGAGTCGCGAATTTCAGTGGTTGCGGGCAATTTTATGCCACCGGTGCTTCCGATCCGACGACCGCGGCAGCAGCTTATGCCAGCCTGCAGAGCGATCTTGCGAAGGTTATCGGCCATGCTGTACCCGAATCCGTGACTGATCTGATCTTCCTGGTTAGCATCGGTAATGTACCCGGCTTCCCTGGCTTCAACTTCAGTCTGGTGCCCTCCACCTTTGCCACTTCGTTCTCCGCTATCGGTGGAACCCCTGAAACGTTCACCGCACTCAGCACGCTGGGCAGCACCTATTCTTACGTCGGTTGTACACAATGCGACAACTCCCTCGGTGGTCACGTCATCATCTCGACGAGCCTGCAGTCGCAGCAAGGACAGAACGGCTATATCCACGGTTTGTTGCAGCCCAATCTCAATGGCCTCTACTGGCCCACGCAAGCCTCGCTCGATCAGCCAGGCAGCGATGGGTCGCCGACAACGGACTTCACCATCCAAGAGGTGACCTCGACACAGCCCGTAGAGTGGCCCGAACTGAGCAGCACACAGACGCTGACGAGTGGCGCCTTTACTGCCGATTCTACAGCTGGCCAGAATGCAGCCTATTACTACATCAGCTATCAGCTCATCAACAATTACTACATCATCGGCGCGCAGGGCGACTTCATCGACGACATTCACTACTACTTTACGGGAGGGAACAACACCTTCCTCGACTACCATACTTTCGACCCGGCCACTCTGCCATTCCCCGGCTCCCTGCCCACGGACTGTTTCCAGTGGACCGATCCGGTTCCCACCCGTGGAACTCTCTCTTGCTTCACGCAAAACGATTTCAATGCCGTTCGCGCACAGATGCACAATGAAATCGTTTATCTGACGAATGTCTTGCAGTTCATGGTCAACGGCTCGACCAACATGAAGGACGTGGTGGCTTCCGGCAACGGCAGCGCCGCGCTTGCGCTCATCAACGCGGCGGCGCAAGTCCAGGCAAGCACTCTGCAGCCTCCGCCTGCGACACCGGTGAAGTCCAAAGTCTCGGCGATTTTGAATCTGACAGCCAACGTTGTGAGCACGGGCGTAGCGCTCGCCACCGCCGGTCTCGGAGTTCCCGAAGCATCCGACGCAATCAACCTCGCGATCAAGCTTCTTGGGCCGGCCTCGGGCGTCACCAGGGGCACGTTCGGCATGGCGAGTGCGATAACGAGTGGACTGACTACGGGTGGTCGCACGCCGCTTCCGAGCAGGGACTACCCCTTTCTCACCACCATCGGAAACCTTTCCAATAACTCCCTGCAACAGGGATTCACTGCAGGCTTCGACAGCGGTCTCGACACCATCCTCGCCGATTGGGGCAAACTGTCCACGATCGGTCCGATGATCACGGATACGAACAATCCCGCCTTTCAGAGTCCGACGCAGTCCTCGCAACTTCTGGGAATCACCCAAATAGGTCAGGGCGCGCAGCGCACTTTCTACATGGCCTTGCTGCCGATTGACTACTCCGTGCAGCACTACACGTACTGGTATGGCCAGCCAGGCGTTACCAATTTTCCAGACATGGGTGCCCGGATAGGCGATAGCACTTCATTTTGCAATACGTGGTATTACACCGCACCGGCGCCGTCCACGATCAACCTTGTCAGCAAGAGCTACCTGAGCTATTCGGATGAGGGCCCAACGCAGTTCGCATTCTGGGACGTCAACTCCACGGAAGTACCCATTCCAATGCCCTTGGACTGGTTCATCGTTGCCTCGTCCGCTGCCCCAAAGAATGCCGGTACAGCTACGCAGCAAATTCAGCTGCTCGACGCGCAGGTGACTTCCACACTCTTCAGTGCGGACCAACTGAACATCCCGATGGACCCTTTCCTGGACCAGGGCGGCCCCATGGCGGGTGCATGGGCGGATAGTGCGAAGGTCGGCTTCGATCACTTCCCGGCGAACCAAACTTGTTCATTGTTTGTGGCTGGAAAATTTGGCGGTTCCACACCTGTCGGGAGCCTTGGAGCGGCAAAGTCAAATCCTGTGACTGTCGCTGTGAACATTCCCGCAAGCGGCGTGCTCGGCGACAATGTCGTTTTGCAAGCCACGGCTGTCGCTTCAGGCGCTCCTGTTACCTCAGGCACGATCTCTTTTGCGGATGGCGGCAACGAGATTGGACGGCCTTCCTTGGATGGAACCGGCACCGCGACACTTAGCATCTCAACCTTGGCCTTGGGCACACACACGATTAGCGCGTCTTTCGTCGCTACACAGCAGTTGACGGCGTCCAGCCCGGTATCGGCTTCGTTGACTATCTATGCCAACGATCCCGATCTCTCGATTGCGCTCTCGGCCGCCAGCATCACGGCTACAAGCGGCGCTAGCTCTGCGCCGCTCGGCTTGCAGGTTACCTCCAAGTGGGGCCTTGCCGGTACCGTGGCATTCACCTGCTCCGGTCTGCCCGCGGGCGCCACCTGCAACTTCACGCCATCACAAGTCACGCTGACGGATGGCTCGTCCGCGTCAACGTCACTGACGATCTCCGATCAAAGGCAGACCGCGCGGTTGTGGCCTTCGTTGCCTCTCTTGGCGGTGATTCTATTGCCGTTACCATTATTGCGGCGGAAAAACTTGGCCGCGACAATGAAGCCGGTCTGCGCCATCGTGGCAGCGGGCCTGTTGTTGTCGCTGTTTCTAGCCGCGTGTGGCGGTTCGTCGAATCCGCCGCCCCCTGCCATGCAACCGGTAACCAGTACTGTTCTGGTAACGGCAACCGCCGGCAAGATTTCGCGCAGTGTTCCGCTAGACCTTACTCTGCAGTAATCGCAGTAAAACAGCACACTGATGGGACGCGCCGGAGCCAGACATGAGACTTCATAGCCGTATCGCAGCTCTTATTTTCACCGTCGGCGCGCTAAGCATAGCCGCCAGCGCATTAGCACAAGGCAGCCCGGGGGATGCACCGCCGCCGGACCCATGGCCGCGCGGCGTGGACTTGGGCAACGCTCAGGTACTGGTCTACCAACCGCAGATTAACTCGTGGACCGACAATCAACTTAACTTCCGGGCGGCCCTCGCGATCAAGCCCACCGGCGCGAAGGCGGAAACCTTCGGCGTGATCTTCGCCACCGCCCGCACGCAGGTCGACAAGGTGCTGCGTACGGTGACGTTCGAGAATCTCAAGATCTCCAAGATCGACTTCCCCACTCTGCCCAACAGGGGCGCCGCGTATGTGGCGGAACTGCAGACGCAGTTTACGGCCTCGATACGCACCATCTCGCTCGATCGTCTCGACTCCTCGCTCGCACTCGCCGGCATCAAGCCGCCGACGGTCGCCGTTGAGAGTAAACCACCGTCGGTCATCGTCAGCTATTCGCCGGCGATCCTGGTGCCGATCGACGGCACTCCGGTGCTCAAGTCGGTGGCGGATTCGCAATTCCAGCGGATCATCAACACCCGCGCGCTGATCCTGCAACTGCCGGGTCAAGATTTCTTCATCCACGTCTACGACGGCTGGCTCACAGCGAACTCGCTCAGCGGTCCCTGGGCACAGTCGTTCAATCTTCCGCCCGGCATCGACAGCGTCGCCCAGACCCTGGCCAGTTCCGGCACCGTCGATATGCTCGATGGCGGGCCCAAAGCAAATCCCAAACCGTCGCTCGCGAACGGCGTGCCGGCGATCTACACGAGTTCGGCGCCGGCCGAACTAATCATGTTCAAAGGCCAGCCGGACTTCCAGCCCGTGGTGGGCACCCAATTGTTGTGGGCTTCGAATACGACGAGCGATGTGCTGATCGACATCACCAACAATCTTTATTATGTGCTGATATCGGGCCGCTGGTTCGATTCCGCCGCCCTCACCGGTCCTTGGACTTTCGTACCCAATAACGCGCTGCCGCCCGACTTTGCGCACATTCCACCGCAAACGCCCGCGGGCGCCGTCCTGCCAACGGTGGCGGGAACACCGCAGGCGCGCGAGGCAGCGATCTCCAACACGATCCCGCAGACGGCCACGATACCCTTCACGAACGGCCCCACCTTCACGCCGAACTTCGACGGGCCGCCGCAATATCTGCCGATCGGCGGCACCTCCCTCTCATATGTCGCGAACTCTTCGGAGCCGGTAATTCAGGTCGCGCCAGACATCTACTTTGCGGTGGTTGCGGGCGTGTGGTTCACCTCCGCGCAGGTCACGGGACCGTGGATCATCGCTCCTTCGGTTCCGGCTGTGATTTATACGATACCGCCCACCTCACCGCTCTACTACGTCACGTATGTGAGAATCTATGAGGCGACGCCGCAGTATGTGTACGTCGGCTACACGCCGGGTTATTTCGGCACCGTGATCTCTCCTTATGGAACGGTGGTCTACGGCACCGGCTATGCCTATTCCCCCTGGATCGGCACGGTGTGGTATCCACCGCCGTATACGTACGGAATCGCCGCCGCACCGGTCTACAATCCCTGGGTTGGGTTTACTTTCGGCTTCGCGGCAGGTCTCGCTACAGCGGCATGGACTGAGCCTTTCTGGGGCGGCTCGTTTTACGCGCCCTCGCACTGGGGTGCCTATCCGTGCTGCGCCTCGGCGAGCATAAATGTCTACGGACACTGGGGCGGCGCGGTTTATTCGGGCACCCACGGCTGGTACGCGGGCGGTTGGGTGTCGGGATCAAGATCCACCTTCTCCGGCTCCGCCACGGCGCGCGGCACCACGGGCACCATTAATGGCGGTCGCGCAAACAATGGCTGGACCGGCAATGCGTCGCGCGGTTACGACCGCACGTTCAACTCCGCGGCGGGCGGTTCGAGCAACACCTACAACCGCACCGGCGCGACTCCTGCCAGGCCGCAAGCCTACGGGCACACGGGCGCCAGTACGGTCTACAACGCCAACACCGGCAAGACCACCAACTGGGGCTCGGGCAACACCGGCAACGATCGCTATGCGGACAGCAGCGGCAACATCTTTCAGAACAGGGGCGGCAGCTGGCAGCAACATACTTCCGACGGCTGGTCGAGAGCGGCCGGGAATAACTCCTGGGCCGATCAAGAATCGCAGGCGCGCGGCGCCGGTAATGATCGGATGAGCAACTTCTCGAACAGCTTTGGTCGGAGTTTTGGTGGCGGCGAGCGCTTCGGTGGCAATGGCGGCGGGTGGGGCGGCCGCTTCGGGGGATTCAGGCGCTAAAACAGCCGTTCACCAACCTTAATCGGTGGCATCGTCGTCAGACTTTCGCTTGCGGGCCTCTTTGCTACCGCCCTTCAGCACCAGCAAGTCCGCGCCGTTTGCCGTCTCGGTCCGCTTGGCGAGATCTTTGAGCAGACCGGTGTCCGTGAGATCGAGCTTGTGGGAATTCGCCCAATCCGTCTGCGCCGCCTCGCTGAGCCGTCTAACGACACGATGCGCATCCGTCTCGAGGGCGAGTTCGCGCCGTCCATCGAAACTTCCGGGCGACAGGTTGATGGAACCGACGATAGCGCGCCGGTCATCGGCCAGGATCATTTTGGCGTGCAGTCTGAGCCCCTTGAGTGTGTGCACTTTGGCGCCCACGTCGTGCACGATTCGCAGGCCCCCGACCCCCTCCACCAACTTGTCCTTCTTCAGAGTATGCGGCGGTCGCGCCAAGATATGCAGGCGAACACCGCGCCTCACGGCCCGGACCAGGCGTTCGATGATCACCATATCCTGGTATCGCTCGTTTTGTAGCCAAAGCGAGTGTTTCGCCGAGTCGATGAAGTCGGCGATTCGCTCGCGGCCGTTGTTGGGACACCAAATAAGCTCCGAATGCCGGCTTGGGATGAATTCTTTGCGCGCCCAGTCAGCCTCGAAGCAGGTAACCATTTCGGCGATTTCTTTCTTGCGGGTCGTCACAACGGCATAGTCGCGTGTAACGGTCAGGTCGCGGGTTTCCCAATTGAAGGACTCGACGAATCCCACCTCCTCGTCGATGACCATTGATTTTTGATGTGTCAGTTGGAACGCGGGATTGCTGTCGCTGACTTCAATCCCTGCGTGCGCCAGCTTATCGTTTGTTTCATCATTCTCGCTTTCCCCGCCCCGCCGCGCGGGATTGAGCATGACCCGCACCTTCACGCCGCGATGTTTTGCCGCAATGACGGCGTTTGTAAGACCGGGATCGGTAAAAAGAAACATCCGGATCTGAATCGATCTTTTGGCAGCCGACAGGGCATCAAGAATTGGCTGCGCGGTATCCTCGGGAAGCACGATCAGAGAATGTGACATGGCGCCTTCAAGAGAATATGTGGAGTGTTATTGCCCAGCGGCATCGGAGGCCGCACTTTCGTACTGGACTCGATGCAACTCGGCGTAAATGCCGCCGAGCTCGAGTAATTCATCGTGGGTTCCCTGCTCCGCCACGATCCCGCCGTCGAGGACGATGATCTTATCGGCATCACGGATCGTGCTGAGTCGATGGGCAATCGTAATCACGGTGCGGCCCCTCATCAGCTTGGAGAGACCCTCCATGACCAGGCGCTCCGATTCAGTATCGAGAGCTGCAGTCGGCTCGTCGAGGATCAAGATCGGGCAATTGCGAATGATGGCCCGGGCAATTCCAATTCGCTGCCGCTGCCCACCCGACAGCGTCAGGCCGCGCTCGCCGACCAGCGTATCGTAACCCTGCGGCATCGCGCTAATGAAGTCGTGAGCGTTGGCAAGCTTCGCGGCCTCGACGATCTGAGCGTCCGATGCGCCTGGGCGACCGTAGGCAATGTTCGATTTGATGCTTCCATGGAAGAGCACGGTGTCTTGCAATACGAATCCCACTTGACTGCGCAGTGACTCTTTCGTGTATTGCCGCACATCGACTCCATCGATTAGCACGTGGCCTGCATCGACATCGTAGAAGCGCGGGATCAGGCACACAACAGTAGACTTCCCCCCTCCGGTGGTCCCGACCACACCCAGTTTTTGGCCGGCCTCGACGGCGAAAGTCACGTCCTTGAGCACTGGCGCGTCGGGGTCGTAGCCGAATGCGACATGTTGGAAGGAAATGGCGCCCGTTGGAGTCTTGAGGGCCCGGGCATCAGGACGATTCTTGATGACATCGTCGGTGTCCAGAATGCGTTTGATACGCTCGAGTGAAACCGTCGCCTGGGCAATCGCATTGGTATTCTTCGCCAGATCCTGCACCGGCTTGAAGAATTTACTGAGGTACGCCAGAAACACCGTCAACACACCGACGGTCATCACATCCCTGAGGATCAGCTCGGCCCCGCGCCAGAGAACGACCGCCGTGCAAAGTGCCACGACGACGGAAACAATGGGTGAAAGTAGGGACTTGACGCGTCGCGCATTGAGCGCGGCCGCGACAGTCGCGTGACTGACCTCGCCAAGGCGTGAATCTTCGAGACTCTCCCGGCCGAAGGCCTTGACGACGCGCACCGACTCGAGGCCTTGTTGGACGACGCTCACAATATCGGCCTGATGCAGGCGGACCTGGTGGGTCGCCTTCTTCACCGCCTTCTTGAATCGACTCACGAACATGAGCAAAAACGGTGTTACTGCCACGGCGATGAGGGCAAAATCCCAATTGAGCCAGAACATGAGGCCCAGTACACCCGCGATCGTTAGAACATCGACCAGCAGGTCGAGAGTGTTGGATGAGGCAAAATTCTGGACGGTTGCCACATCACTCGTGATGGTGGACAACATGGTTCCGGTCTGCTGCTTATCAAAGTAGGACAACGACATGCGTTGTAGATGATCGTAAATGCGAATGCGCAAGTCATGGGCGACCCACTGGCCCACGCTTTCGGTGTAATAGTTATTGATGTAGGTCGCGATTGCGCCGACAACCGCGATCAAGACCACCCCAATGCCGGCCAGCAGCGCCAAACCGGCCTTACTATCGCCAACCGAGATATCCTTAAGACCTCGTAGCCACTCCGGCAGCGGGTGCGAACCAAGCACACTGTCGATGACGACCTTGAGCGGCCACGGGGACGCAAGACTCATCGCGGTTTCGACCACCATCGCAACGAGCACGATAACGAGCCCCTTCATATAGGGGCGCACGAGCTCCCGGATTAGCGCGAACATTTCGCGGGAGCCGATGTCCGGCGGTCCGGCCGCCGGCAGGGGCTTGACACTCTGGCCGTTTACCGGCGCCAATCCGTCGGCGGCCACGGAATTCGTTGCCACGGGCACTTTAGGGCCTCGCTTTTAAGTTTTCTCGAGACGAAAGCAGCATTTCTACCTCCAAATCCCTACCATGCCGTTACCATTGCCATGATATGAGCTTTGCTCACATTCTTGAACTCGCTTTTCTGCGGCTGCCCTGGTGGTGGCACGAAACTGCGTTATTTCAGGGGTTTGAAGGCTGCATTGTGCGGCCTGGACGGCAGGATCGTTAGAATGGCTCTCAGGTTTTGGGCCAAAACTGCCCCTACGACGATCGGTTATTTCAAATCGCGCATGTAACCCTGCAGCGGCCGCCGCCCCTTGTGGATCAGCCCAGAGCCAGCTCCCGTGTCCAGCCGAACGGGTCGGGTGCACGTCGCTCCTGGATGGCCAGAAGCGCCTCGCGCAAATGCTTCGCGATCACATCGGTTTGCCGCAGCTTGTATTCGCGGCCATCGTCTTCCGCCAGCACGGCAATCGGGCTGACGACGGCGGCCGTGCCGCAGGCAAACATCTCAGCGCACCGACCGTTGTCGATGCCCTCGAGCACTTCGTCGAGAGAGATTCGGCGCTCATGCGTTTTGTAGCCGAGGCTTTTTGCCAGCGTGAGCAGTGAGTCGCGGGTGATCCCCGGCAGGATCGCGCCGTCGAGTTCCGGTGTATGCAGCTCTCCGTCCAAGACAACGAAGATGTTCATGCCCGAAAGTTCCTGCAGATAGCGATGCTCATTACCATCGAGCCACAAAGCCACCGTCCGGCCCCGCTCCACCGCTGCATTGGACGCGCGCAGTGAAGCCGCGTAGTTCGCCGCCGCTTTTGCCTCGCCAATGCCGCCAACGGCCGCGCGCACTTCGGCACGCTCGATGACGACTTGCATCGGGCCGGATGCATAGGATTCCACGGGATTGCCGATGACCATGAAGCGGAAGGTGCGCGAATTTCGCAGCATGTAGCCGCTTTCGGTGCCGAACACGAACGGCCGCAGGTACAAGGAGCGTCCCGATTGCGTCGGCATGATGGCGCTGCACGCGTCTGCCACCGAACTGATGCCCTGAAAGAAAAGTGCCTCGGGCACGATGGGAATCGAGAGCCGGGACGCCGACCGTTGCAGGCGCTTGCAGTTCGCATCGGGGCGAAAAAGATTGGGCCGACTGTGCCCTACGCGATAGGCCTTCATGCCCTCGAAGACCAACTCGGCGTACTGCAGGGCGCGCGCCCCCGGCCACAGCTCGATCGGGCCATAGGGCAACAGGCGTCCCCTTTCCCACCGGCCCTCGCGCCACTGTGCATCGAACATCACCGGCGCGTTGACCAGGCCGAAGCCGAGGCTCTCGGGCAGCTCGAAGCGCTCTATCGCCTCGGGCACTCTCGGGTCGATGTCGTAATCGTTCATGCCACGGTACTTAGCTCAGAAGCGGTAACTCGCCTGTGTTCCGATGGTCATTGGCTGCAGGGTCGAAATACGCGTCAACGGCCCGATGTTGAAGCTGAAGCTCGTATTGTTCGCGGACACCCAGGGTATTTTGTTGGTGAGATTGTTCACGAACAGCGCCGCCGACCACTTGTCACCTTCACTCCTCTCGCCGCTTAACCCGA
>Ga0209330_1000342_pt1 | contig 21275 bp, 18 predicted proteins | sample JacPinW_OM2H0_O3_FD_187969 | JGI IMG/M metagenome (GOLD analysis project Ga0209330, IMG submission 187969) | Forest soil microbial communities from Algoma, Ontario, Canada - Jack Pine, Ontario site 1_JW_OM2H0_O3 (SPAdes) (version 2) | ecosystem: Environmental > Terrestrial > Soil > Boreal...
AGCCAGGGTGGAGCAATCGGGAACGGATCAATTGACAATGGTCAGTCGCAGCTGCCGGTCGACCAGGGGAAGGATCAGGCGGCACCAGGCGCCGGAGATATCGGGGGAGTCACCGTAGTAGGGTCGCCCGGCGGTGTTCCTTCTGGAGGTCTGGCACAATCGAATCCGCCAGTGGCCCAAGCGGCGGTTCCACAACCACAGCCGCGTCCGGTTGCGGCTCCCGTCGAAGTTTCTACGCCGCCCCATGGAGTTCCAGGCCCGGCCGCCAACGTCGCTATCCCGTCAAGCCTCAAGTCACAGCTAGCTTCCACGACTCCGGAAGCCAGCGGAGCCAAGCCGGTGGAAGCGGCGATGTCATCGATTGAGCCCGTGAATCTGCCGGAGTCCGCAGCTTGGGATCTGCTGATAAAGCCGACTGACCCGATATACCCTGACGCGGCAAGAGCGGGCGGACAGCGGGGCAGTGTGGTACTGCAGGTGTTGATTGGACGCGACGGTTCGGTCCAGGACGCGAAATTCCTTCAAGGTTCGCTGGTGTTTGCGCGGGCCGCCATTGACGCAGTGAGACAATGGCGGTTCAAGCCCTATTCGTTGAATGGTCGAGTGGTATCGGTTCAGAGTCTGATCACGCTGCATTTCAAGCCGCCAGCGTAAAGCGGCCTTGGGCACGAAACCTGGCCCCTTTTCGTCGTAACTGTTCCAGGGCTCCGATTCCGGTGACTTTACGGGCAGCTCGGGAACGAGTGCAGCCAGCAGACAAAAAGCTGCATCTACCAGATATAATGAAGCAAGGGCTGGAGAAAGAAACTCCTTTTCGAGAAACGAAGAATGCGATGTCCATGAAAACTAAAGCTGCGATTCTGGTTTCGTCTTTTGCCGTGTTGTTGTTTGTGGTGGTGGGTTCGCTGGGTGGCGTGCATGCCTCCTCAGGCGATGGCTCCTACCGGCAGATGCAGGTCTATAGTGAAGTCCTGTCGCGCGTACAAAGCGAGTATGTGGAAGACCCGAACATTCCTAAGGTAACTGACGGCGCGCTGCACGGCCTGGTGGAGTCGCTCGATGCGAACTCCAGTTACCTGACGCCTGCCGCCTACAAGGCGTTCAAGGCGCACAAGTCGTCAGCCAAGGGAGAAATTGGCGCGACTGTATCCAAGCGCTTTGGATACGCGGATGTGGTCTCTGTGCTCCCAGGGTCGCCAGCGGAGAAGGCGGGAATCGAGGCGACGGACATCTTTGAATCGATCGAAGGCCAGAGCACGCGGGATATGTCCCTGCCGGAGATTCGTGAGGCGCTGGCCGGAACTCCAGGTTCGACGGTGAATGTTTCGGTGGTGCGGGCGCGCAAGGCTGAGCCCCAGAAGATGGTCATTACGCGCGACGTGGTGAGCATTCCGCCGGTCTCTGACAAGATGCTCGAAGATGGCATCGGCTACGTGAAGGTAGATGCATTAACCAAGGGCAAGTCTCAGGAAATCGCCGCGAAGATTAAGTCGCTGGAAAAATCGGGGGCAAAGAAGCTGGTGCTCGATTTGCGGAACACCTCCGACGGAGAAGAGAGCGAGGGCGTTGCCACTGCTAATCTTTTCCTGAACCACGGAACCATCACCTACCTGCAAGGGCAGAAGTTTCCGAAAGAGGCGTTCAACGCAGATCCCGCGAAGGCTGTGACTTCGCTGCCCCTGGCCGTGCTGGTGAACAAGGGAACGGCGGGAGCGGCTGAGGTGGTGGCGGCAGCGGTCCTCGAGAATGCCCGCGGCGACGTAGTTGGCGACAAGACATTCGGCGACGGATCGGTGCAGAAAACCATCGATCTGCCGGATGGAGGCGCGCTGATTCTATCGGTCGCGAAATATTATTCGCCCAGTGGTAAGTCGATTCAAGAAACCGCTGTCACCCCCAACGTTGTGGTGGCGGACGAAACCGATAATATTATTTCCGAGGATGAAGAACAGGAGCCTTCCGCTCCCGAGCCTGAGGCCAAGCCCAAAAATACCCAGGATGATCAGTTACGCAAGGCCGTCGAAGTGTTAAAGAGCCGGTCGAGCTAGATAGGTACTGACAGTTTGTGATTTCATCGCGCATCGTGAGATGCGCGATGCTTTTTGTCCTTCTGCCGTTTGCGCAGGGGGCCGCGAACGAATCGTTTCCGGTCTCGGATTGCAGCTATCGAAGCGATTGACGCCCTGCTATTCTGGACTTACCTCGCCATGGAGTCCCTCTACCGAGATCTTCCGCCCGTCGAGATTGCCGGACGGAAGTTTGTGGGCCGCGTGTTATTCGGCTTGCTGGTGCTGGTTTCCGCCCTGGTGGGAGCGACCGCCGGACTTCTGCTGGTCTACACCACCGATTTGCCGCAGGTGGAAGCTCTGGAAGCGTACCGGCCAAGTTCGATCACGGAGCTGTATGACGACCACGATCGCGTGATCGGATCGTTTGCCCTGCAGCGGCGAGTGGTGGCGGGTTACGACGATTTTGCGCCGGTCTTGCGGGACGCGCTGGTGTCGATCGAAGACAAAGATTTTTACCGGCATTCTGGCATCAATTTCTGGCGAATTGTGGGAGCGGCCTACCGCGACGTCGAGTCCGGCGGCAAGGTACAGGGCGCATCGACCTTGACCATGCAACTGGCGCGCAATCTTTTTCTTTCGCCCGACCGCTCGTTCCATCGCAAGGTGCAAGAAGTGATGCTCGCGATTCAGATCGAGCGTCGCTTCACCAAACCGCAGATCTTCACGCTCTACGCCAATCAGATTTTTCTGGGGCATGGCGTATACGGGTTTGAGGCGGCATCGGAATACTACTTCGGCAAGCCGGCTCGACAACTCACGCTGGCCGAAGCCGCGCTTCTGGCTGGTCTGCCGAAAGGGCCGCAGATTTATTCCGCCATCAACCATCCCGACCGGGCCATGAAGCGCCGCAACCTTGTGATCAATGCCATGCTCGAAGATGGAAAGATTACAGCGGCTCAGGCGGCGGACGCTCGCTCGGCGCCTGTAACTTTGCATCTGCAACACGATCCGAACTCACTGGCCCCTTATTTCGTCGAGGAGATACGACGGTATCTGGAAAACAAGTACGGAGCCGACCAGGTGCACGAAGGGGGATTAAAAGTCTATACCTCGCTCGATGTCGATCTGCAAAAGTCGGCCAACCTGGCGGTGCTGGATGGTTTGGCGGCCTACGAGCGGCGACACGGATGGAAAGGTCATCTGGAAAATGTGGTCGCAGAAGGAACTGCGATTGACAAATACCAGCATCCTGACTGGGATGAAGAACCGGAAGTAAATGGATACATTCACGCGCTGGTAACTTCATCTGGAATTGGAATTGCGACGTTGAAATTCGGGCGCTACGCGGCTGCGATAGGGCAGGCGGATGTGGCCTGGACAAAGGGTAAAATCCAGGATCTGCTGAAACCGGGAGACATCTGCTATTTAAGAATACTGTCGCTGAGCGCCAATGGCGCGGCCCGCGCGAGCCTGGAACAGGATTCCGGCGCACAAGGAGCTTTGGTGGCGATCGATAACACGACCGGTGGAATCAAGGCGATGGTTGGAGGACGGGATTTCAGCGAATCGAAATTCGATCGGGTCACGCAAGCTTTGAGGCAGGTAGGCTCGTCTTTCAAGCCCTACGTCTACACCACGGTGATCGAAAAAGGGGGAAGCCCGGACGACACGATTCTCGATGAACCGGTAACTTTCGAGACTGGTTCCGGGCCTTACTCGCCGCACAATTATGACGAAAAGTTCGAAGGGATCATTACTTTGCGCCGTGCTCTCGCGCAATCCCGAAATATCCCGGCCCTGAGACTTGCCAGCAGAGTCGGTATCAGGAGTGTGATTGAAACCGCGGGGCGCTTTGGAATCACGGCCAAGCTGCCGCCTTACTTGCCGGTCGCGCTCGGCTCGGCGGAAATCACCTTGATGGAGCAGACCTCGGCATACAGCGTGTTTCCGAATGACGGTGTGCGCGTCACCCCTCGTTACATCACCAAAGTGACCGACTATGAGGGGCGAGTGCTCGAAGAGAACTATCCCGACGTGAAGGATGTAATCAGCGCCCGCACCGCGCGTATTATGACCACGATGCTGCGTGAAGTGGTGCTGCATGGAACTGCAGTAGCGGCAGCGAAGATGCCGTTTCCGGCTGCCGGAAAAACGGGCACAACCAACGATTTCACCGACGCCTGGTTCGTGGGTTTCTCGCCGGCAATTACTTGCGGCGTGTGGATGGGATTCGACGAGAAGAAAACCTTGGGTCCGAAAGAAACCGGTGCGCACGCCGCGCTGCCAATCTGGATGAACTTCATGGCCAGCGCCATGGCTGGGAAAGATCCGGGACAATTCCAGCCACTGCCAGAAATACTGGGACCCGTGGCGCAAAAGGTCGACACGCCAGATAACATTCCAGGCGCGGATGAAACCCACTAAGATTGTTAAGGTATCGGTGATCACTTCCGGGGACACGTCAGCAGTTTTATTCAGCACACTTAGTTTCTGATCTTTATGAAATCCTTCTTTCGCTTCGCCATACTAGCGCTGACTCTGGTAGTTGTGGCGCTGGTTTCGGCGTTGACGGCAATGCGATTCGCAATTCACGGACAGGAAGTGGAAGTGCCCGCGATCATTGGCCTCACGCCAGTGGACGCGGGACGTGCCGTTGCCGGCCTCGGATTGCAGATCGAAGTCGAGCGGCAGTATTACAGCCCGCGAATTCCTGAGGGACGAATCATGACACAGGTGCCGTTGCCGGGGATGAAAGTGCGCCGGGGATGGCAGTTGCGCGTGGCGCAGAGCCTGGGACCGCAGCGGGTGGCGATTCCGGATGTTACAAAGCAAAGCGAGCGCGCGGCGGAATGGAATATCCGGCGCCGCGGAGTGGATCTGGCTTCGACTGCGAGGCTGCAATTGCCTGGAACTCCAGCCGACCAGGTGCTGGCGCAGAGTCCGCCAGCGAATGCGAACCAGGTGGCGGCGCCAAAAACCAGCCTGTTGGTAACGGTTGCGTCCGATGCGCCAGCCTATGTGATGCCGAGTTTTGCGGGTCAGCCGTTAGGCAGTGTTAGCCGAACGCTCCTGGATGCGGGCTTCAAACTCGGAAATGTGAGCATGGCTCCCGCAGCCGCGAGTGCGCCTGCCCCTGATACTGCGCCTTCCATCTCGCTGGCTCCAGCTCCGGCTCAGCCGTCTCCAGCAAGCCTGATCGTCACACAATCCCCGCCGGCGGGGCAAAGAGTTCTGGCCGGTGCTACCGTGAACTTTGGAGTGCGTTGAATTGTGCGGATCCTTCCCACTCACCCACGCTTGTCATTCTGAGCCAGACGGGCGATCTTGGTTTTCAGCTTTCGCCATCCCCTGTCGCCGCACACCAAGGTCCCGGGCTTGCTCGGGACGGCATTTCGCCGCGGGATATAACATCTGTGAAACCGGCCTAGACGAGGAACTTGTCCGCAAAATGTGGCATATTTCGGACATGCGAGCTCGGTGAAAACGGCGACTGAGCCCGGATGGCCAGACCCTGCTGGTTTGGTGTCCGGCGACAGCTGCATCCCAACCGGGCTACGTACGACCGGCCGTACGAATTGAATGCGGCGCGAAGTCGGCGTTTGACCTACACCGCGACGTTCTCATTTCGACCCTGCATCGCCTAGGCCGAGGATGCGAGGATGCACCCGAGCTGAACATCTCCCTACCCGGCGTGACCACAATCGAGGCGCCTCGAACCTTCAGGGGCAAGATCGTCATTGTTCATGGTTTGCGCCGCTGGCATGAACGCGGTGAACTCCGTCAAGAAGGGCAGCGCGCATCACGGCGCTATTACGACATCCATTGCCTTGTTCACTCGCAGGCTGGGCTTGGGCTTCGCGATCGGGCCTTGGGCGCCGATTGTGTGCGCCATGCCCGGAGGTTCTCTGATCGCCCTGACTTTGTGACCTTGCTTCCGCAAAGCCTGGCAGTTTCGCCATCAAGCCCAACCCGAACATGCTCGATTCGCTCCGGCGAGATTACGCCAATACGATTTCCCGTGATCTTCGGCGCGGCCCCGGCCTTTGAAGAAATCATGGCGTCAATCGACGAGATCGACGCGGCCGCCAATCGTGTTCCTTGACACCGACGCAATCGAATGCGCGAAAGCGGCGCAGCTGTGGACACATCACATTTTGACCTGCCCCTGGCTCAGATCGACGTCGCCCTCGTCTCCCCCCAAGACGCTCATCGCGTCTTCATCCTCGATATCTAGATTCTTTCGAGGATCGCGGCGAAGAATCCATCGCATGGATGCACCCCCGGCAGCGTGCGCAGGTAAGGTCCACGCGTGAGCCTAGAAGAGTCATCCCAGTTTAGTTCGCCTGCCTCTTTAAGCTTATCGAGCTCGTCGCGGCAGTCGAGTACTCGAAACCTCGAGTCTTCCGCCAGAGCGCATTCGACCACCTCTTCGTTTTCTTCTCGTTCCAGAGAACAAGTGGAATAAATGAGGCGCCCTCCCGCGGCAACGTGAGCCATAGCGGACCGAAGGATCGCGAGCTGGCGGCCTTGCAACTCAATGAGATCGGTGGGCATCAGCCGCCACTTGATTTCCGGATTACGGGAAATAGTTCCTGTGCCCGAGCAGGGCACGTCCGCGAGAACTCGATCAAAGCTTGCCACGAAAGGCAGTCGGCGCGCATCGGCCGCGACCACCAGGATAGGGCCACTTCCCCTCCGGTTGTCGACCTCGGGTGGGCGAACTAGCCGCTGCAATAAGCGTGCGCGGTGAGGATGGACGTCGACCGCAGTGACCTGCGAGTTGGGGTTGCGATCGGCGATGGCCAAAGTCTTGCCGCCAGGGGCTGCACAACAATCAAGAGCGCTCTCTGGGTCGCCCACCAGGGCTGCAACCAGTTGCGAGGCCTCGTCCTGAATCACACACAAGCCCTCTCGGAGGGCGGATGTTCTCGTAATGTCTCCCTGCTGCACGCGTCGTCCCCAAGCCAGGAAAGCACCCGGAGCCAGTTCGATTCCACCGGCGCCGAGCCGGTCTTCCGCTTCAGGATGACGAAGACGGATCGCGGTCACAGGCACTGATTGGTTGTGACCGCAAATTTGAACCGCGGCTTCGAGTCCATAAGCCCGAATCCAGCGTTCGACGAGCCATTGCGGGTGGGCAGTGCTGGCAGCAAGTTCCTCCGCGGTAGCCGGGACGACTGCCGCCGGAGAAGTTCCCGCGCCGCGCTGAGGGCCGACCGTAAGTTTGCGCAGAACTGCATTCACGAAGGAAGCGGCGGAGCGTTTGCGGGCTCGCTTGACCAGTTCCACGCTCTCATGAATCGCAGCGCGGGCCGGAATGCGACTGAGCCAGCGAAGCTGATAAACCGCAAGTCGCAATGCGGTGAGGATTTCGAGATCGAGTCGGGAGAGTGGTTGCGAAGAAACTTCGGAGATTTGGGAATCCAGCAGCGACCGCCAGCGGAGCACTCCCATGACCAGTTCGGTTGTCAGGGCATGATCAATGGTGGTGAGGGAGGTGCAGGTTCGCGAATGAAGCAGTTCGGTTGCGTAGCTAGAAGCGCGCTCGACGCGCAACAGCACATCGAAAGCCGCGGCCCGAGCGGGGGAGACTTCAGATTGCGAATCTCGTTTTTTCGTTTTCACCAAAGCCAGTATGAAGGAAGCAGGCGTTGCGGTGGAGAAATTCGGGTGCCTTAGAGGTCAAGTCTTTCGCCGGACTGAGGCCGGTACCCACGAACAAAATCAGAGGCGGAAGTCGGTTTCTTACCTTCCAATTGCAGTTCGACGATTTCGATTGCGGTTCCCTCGCCGCATCCGACGAAAACCTGAGTGCCATCCACTCTCAATTCGGCAGGAGGCACTAGTTGAGCAAACGCAATCGCTTGCCGTATTTGTAAATTCTTGCTGCGAAACTGCGAGTAGGCTCCCGGCCAGGGTCGAAAGCCGCGCAAGCGGTTCAGGATTTCGGTCGCAGTGCGAGAAAAATCTATGCGACCATCCTCTTTCTTGAGGATTGGCGCGAGCGTAGCCTTCGAGTTGTCTTGCTTGCGTGGTTGAATTGTGCCGCCTCGCAAACTCGCCAGCGTGGCGACGGTGAGATCGGCTCCAACGGCCGCTAACTTGGGGCCAAGCGTCTCTGCAGTGTCGTCCGGAGCGATGGGGATTTCCTGCTGGAGAAGAATATCACCGGTGTCGAGCCCCGCGTCAATCTTCATGGTCGTCACTCCGGTGACATTTTCCCCCCGAGCAATTGCCCACTGAATGGGCGCGGCGCCGCGATACTTCGGCAAAAGCGACGCGTGCAGGTTGATGTTGCCGAGCGGCGGAAGCTCGAGCATCCATTGCGGAATGATGCGGCCGTAGCCGACAACGATGATCGCGTCAGGGTCAAGATCGGAAAGTCGAGAACGAAAATCGGCGTTATTCTTAATGGTTTCCGGCTGGACGATTGGTAAGCCCAACTGCAAAGCGGATTGTTTGATCGGGGAGGAAACCACTTCAAGGCCGCGACCCTTCGGCCGGTCCGGCTGCGTCACCACGAGGCCAACTTGGAATCCACTTTCGACCAGTCTATCGAGCGTGGGCACCGCGAAACCAGGCGTACCGCAAAACACGAGATTGAAGGAGTGGGACATGGCTCATTGCATCCTTGAGTCGTCGACTCAATCTCTCCATCGCTTACCATTCTCCCGCTTTAACCAGTTTGCGGATCTTGCGCTTGATTAGGTCGCGTTTGAGCGCGCTGATGTGGCTGATATACAGTTTGCCGTTCAGATGATCGGTCTCGTGCTGAAAAGCGCGAGCTAACAACTCATCGCCAGTCTGCTCGAAAACCTGGCCGGTCAAATCCTGCGCTCGGACGGTAACCACCTGAGAGCGGCTCACATTTTCGCGGAAGTCGGGAATGCTGAGGCAGCCTTCGCTCTGCGAGTGACGCCCCTGTTTGTGAATGATCTCGGGATTGATCAACACCAGTTTGGCATCAGGGTCTTCCTTGAAAGTGACGTCAACCACGGCGACGCGGCGCGAGATTCCAATCTGCGGCGCTGCCAGACCCACGCCCCGCGCGGCGTACATGGATTCGAACATGTCCTCAATCAGCTTTTTCAGTTCTTCATCGAAGACTGTTACCTTTTCGGCTGGCTTCTCGAGGACGGGGTTTCCGAACTTTACGATGGGATAGATCATCAATAGTTTTCCAGTTGCTGGCGATAACCCTGGAAGTTGCGCAAGGTCTCTCCCATGGAGTCACCGCCAAACTTGTCGAGAGCGCAGCGAGCAAGAGTGAGTGCGACCATGGCCTCGCCGGCCACTCCTGCGGCCGGCACCACGCAAACGTCGGAGCGCTCATAGGCGGCGCGTACAGGTTGGCGGGTGGAAAAATCCACCGATTGCAGCGGCCGCCGCAAAGTGGAAATGGGTTTCAGGTAGCCACGCACGCGGATTTCTTCTCCATTCGAGACTCCACCTTCAATTCCTCCAGCGTTGTTGCGTGTCCGGGTGAACGCAGTAAAATGAGCGGGCTCGCCGTAGCCGATTTCATCGTGCACCGCCGAACCCGGAGAAGCTGCGGCGGCAATGCCGGAGCCGATCTCAACCGCCTTCACCGCTTGCAGTGACATCACTGCGGCCGCCAGCAAGGCATCGAGCCGTTCGTCCCACTGCGCGTAAGTACCCAAGCCCGGGGGAACGCCACGGGCGACGACCTCGAATATTCCCCCCACCGAATCGCCTGTCTTGAGGACTTTGTCTACCTCTTCCTTCATGCGTTGTTGCATTTCAGGGTCGGCACAATTCAGCAGGATCTCTTCCTGCTTGTAAAGGTTTTCAATTTCTTCCCAGGGGATTTCTTTCTGCAGGGCAACCCCACCGACGGCAACCACGTGACTCAAAACCTCGATGCCAAGCTCGCGCAGAAAGGCTTTGGCGATTGCGCCCACCGCAACTCGTGCCGCCGATTCTCGCGCCGACGCCCGCTCCAGGACGTAACGGGCCTCGGGAAAATTGTATTTGAGAGCCCCTGCCAGGTCGGCGTGTCCCGGGCGGGGCGACGCTACCCGCTTGTGACGAGCGGGGTCTCCTTCGCCTACGGGCAAAGATTCCTGCCAATTTTTCCAATCTCTGTTGTTGAGTTGAACGGAAATGGGCGAACCGATGGTCTTGCCCTGGCGGATGCCGGAGAGAATGTGACCGGTGTCGCGCTCAATCTTCATGCGGCCGCCGCGGCCGTATCCTTGCTGGCGGCGCCAAAGTTCACGGTCCAAAAAGCCCTGATCCACTTTAAGCCCAGCGGGCACGCCCGAAAGGAAAGCGACAAGAGCTTCTCCATGTGATTCCCCGGCCGTGAAATAGCGGAGCATAAGTGCTCGATTTTACCTGATGCGGCGTTCTTCTGGAGTCGCAGGGAGCGAAAGACGTGCCCGCTGAACTGACAGCCGGAGCGTTTTCGCGATTTTCATGTGCGCTACAGCTCAGATGATTGTTACAATAGCAAGGCACAGTTAGCCCCTTGCGCTTTGATTTTGCGCCACTCGCAACTTCTCTGGCCAGTGACAGGAGGAAGTCCGAGTGTCCCTTCAGGCACGTAGCCCGAAAGAATTAATTGCTTCCGTCAGAAACATTCGCTGTTTACTCGCACACGAGCACGTCTCTTTTCGACAAGGTCTGCGACGTTTGCTGGAGGACGAGTTTGACCTCGAAGTGGTGAGCGAGGCGGGAAATGCGGCGGAGTGCCTGCGCAAAGTGTTTGAGTTCCGGCCGGATGTAGTCGTCGCCGACAACAGAATATTTGGACTGTCCGCATTTGAAGCAGAGCTGCTTCTGGAGCGTCTATCTAGCCATACGAAATTGTTCTTCCTGGATATTGAGCAAGTGGATAATTCTAAATTCGACGCATCTGAATCCGGTGGGAGCCATCCCACCCCGCCCCAAAGTTGTCTGGAAGATCTCGTTAAGATGATTCGGAACGTCTACGGCGCCCCAGCAAGTTTAGCCGCAGCACCTGCGGCAGAGGATCTGCGACGCCCTGCTGAAGCGCAGCAGAAAGAAAATACCCTGACCGCGCGCGAGCGAGAAGTTCTTAAATTGTTGGCCGAGGGAAAAACGGTGCGGGCCGCCGCGATGACTCTTGGCGTGAGCAGCAAGACTGTCGACGCGCACAAGTTTAATCTGATGCGGAAGCTGGGCGTCCACAACAAAGCTCAACTTGTGATCTGGGCGATTCGGACCAGGATGGTTGAGATTCCGCCCAGTCCCTAGGGATCACGGTTGTGCGCACGCGGCCGCGAGCTCTCCGAGGCTGGCCACCTGCAAGTCCGGGTGCGCCGCAACCGCTTTGACCGCTCCGACGCCGTCTCTGGCAGACGGCCGGTTCACCCAAACCGTAGCCAGACCCAGCGACTGCGCAGAAATCACGTCGTGATAGAGGCTCTGGGCAACGTGCAGTACCCGATCCCGGGGAACGCCGAGGCGGCTCAATGCGAGTTGGAAAATCTTTCTGGATGGTTTGTAGGCTTGCGCCTGTTGAGCGGTGATGACTTGGTCGAAGTCGACTTCCAGTTGAGGCCGAGTGGCAGCGAAAAGATCGTCGTCCACGTTGGAAATGATGGCCAGCCGGAAGCGGCTCCCAAGCACACGCAGTGCCGCCACCGTATCCGGCCAGGGCTTCCAATCTTTGAGCGACTCAGCCAGTGAGCGGGCTTCCCGGTCGCTGGGTACGAATCCGAATTGTTCTCCGAACTGCCGCACCACCGAGTCGAGAACCTCGCGATAGCTCCGATACTCAGCCTGTTCGGCGCCAGCTTCGAAATCTCCGTAGAGCCGCAGGATCGTCCGATCATCGGCTTCCTTATCGTGAGACTTGAGGACGTGCCGCAGGCAACGGAGGATTCCATCTTCCCAGTTGATGAGGGTGCCGTAGCAATCGAAAGTAAGGGTTTCGAAGCGGCTAAAGTCAAGCATGAGCTAGCGTCTTCCTCCCGCACCGAAGTTAAGATTCCAAGCCCGGCAGCGACCGAGCTTTTTCGGGAGTATCCGTGACAGTGATATTCTCCGTCTCAAACTCCGCCTCCGAAGAACTATGTTCTGGTGAAGGGCCAGCCTTGTGTGCAAGAAACTTCGCGCTGTTCAGCAGAGGACGTCCCAGGGAAGCGTTGTAGCTGGTCCACGGACTTTCGAGATCGGCCTCGCGTTCGAAGTGGGCGCGCATGGCCTCCATCTTGGAGTCCAGGTCGTCCATATAATGCAGCAGGAGCGCCTCTGGAAACATAGGCAACTTGGGCGAGCCGAACTCATATTCGCCATGGTGGCTGATGATGAGATGCTCCAGCAGCGTTTTGAGCTCGGCCGGGAAGCCGGGAACGAGGGCGAGTTTGGCCTGCAACATCTCCAATTCAATGACCATGTGCCCGAGCAACTGGCCGCGCGTGGTATACGAAAATGAGCGATTGTAAGCAAGCTCGTGAATCTTGCCGATGTCATGAAGAAAAACCCCAGTCAGCAATAAGTCGCGATTGACCAGAGAATAGTTTCGGCAAATCAGATCACAAGAGCGAAATAGCGAGACCACATGATCGAGCAGACCGCCAATGTAGGCGTGATGCAATGTCTTGGCGGCGGGAGCGTTGCGATAGGCAGCCGCGATTTCCGGGTCAGACATAAAAGCACGGACCAGTGCCTGGAGATGCAGATTCTGGAACGAACTGACAAAATCAGATAGATTTTGCCAGAGTTCGTCGATATCTCGGGCAGTTTTCGGAAGATAGTCGGCGAATTCAATTTCGGAATCGCCCAGCTTACGCAGCTTGTGGATGGTGAGCTGAAAGCGGTTCTTATACTTGTTGACCAGGCCTTTAATCTTTAGGAAATCGTCCTGCTCGAAAACCGTGAGCACTTCTTCCACGTTGTCCCACATCTTGGCTTCCAGTTGTCCACTGCGGTCGCCAAGCGTTAAGGCGAGATATGGCTCGCCTGTCTTTTTTGGCTTGATCTGTTTGGAGACGACGACGAAGTTGGAAGTGACGACCTTGTTTTCGTGCCGCGTGCACTCGCTGATAAAGAAATCCTTCATTCTCTCCACAGAGTGTAAATCAGAACGCAAGTCCGCAGTGAGGCCGGGTTGGAAGAAACCATAGAATTTGCCTAGAGCACACCGAGAAACTTCTTTTTCTTCTTCTTCAGATTCTTGGCGTCGGTCTCTTTGGCGGCGGCAGTTTCAACCGGCTCTGTTTGGTTCGCACTGTGGCCAGAATCGGCATAACCTTCCTGGATTTTGATATAGGCTTCTTCGCGGAGCTTCGTTAAGTAAGCACGGAGTGCCGGCTGCAGCTTCTCGTAGTACAAAGCGTCCTGGATTTTAGCCCCCACATCCTTCATGGGGGGAATACCCGCCTTCTGGTGGTCTGTCACTTTCAAGATTATGTAGCCCTGCTTAACCCGAGTGACGTCGGTGATCTCGCCGGACTTCATGGCGAATGTTTTCTCCTCAATCTCTTTGGCCAGGGTCCCGCGCTTGAATACTCCCAAGTCACCGCCTTGGGCCGCCGAAGGACCTGCGGAATTCTTTTTAGCTGCGTCCTCGAAGCTCGCTCCGGCCCGAAGCTGCTTGAGCAGTTCGTTGGCCTTAGCCTCTGCGGCGGCTAGAGCTGACTCAGCCGCCTTCTTAACAGCATCGGTTGCGTCCTGAGGGTTTGGATCGCCGCCGTTCGTGGCGTTGGGATCGGCCGCACCGTTCTCTGCGGGTTTTTCAGCTGCAGGCTTGTCGGCAGGCTTTACTGGGGCAGGCTTCTCCGGTTCAATCAGTATCTCGCTTAACCGGATCGATTCCGGCTGTTCCAACTCACTTTTGTGCTGGTCGTAGAATTTCTGCTGTTCATCGGTCGTGATGTTGAGGTGGGAGCCGACCTCTTCGCCAATCACCTTTTGCGTAATAATCTGATTACGCATGTTTTGTTTGAAATCCTCGTAGGAAATTCCTTGTGCGGTAGCCGCCTTTTCCAGCTCCTCCATGGTCTCCAGCTTCATGTCCTTGCGCATCTGATCAAGCCGCTTGATCAAGTCGGTGTCACCAGTGATTCCAAGGTCTTTGCCTTTTTCAAGCAGGAGCTGCTGGTCGATGAGATCGCGCAGGATGTCCTTTTCACGCTCGCTAAACAGTTTGTCGGCGTTGGCCGCGTCCTGCTGTTTAACGTCGTCCTTCAGCTGGTCCTTGCTGCGGACGAACTCCGACCGGGTGATGATTGAGCCGTTCACGCGCGCGACAATTTCTTCAACTACCTGACCAGCGGCGAAGGCTGGAACAAGTGACAGGCCAAGGAGGATGAGAAGCATTCTCTTCATAGAATTTCCGGTGGGCCGCCACTTTGCCTGGGCTCAGCGTCGAAAGTGGGCTACGGCCATATCGATATTTTACTACTTCAGAACGGTTGGTTACTGACCGAAATTAAATGTTTTGTCGGATTCACGATTTTCACCGCGGCAGTCGCTCCCGACCTGGAGTAACACCGGAGAGTTGCCCGCTCCCCGCGTCAAAAATGATCCCCGAGATCAATGTACTCTTCGCGTTGGCGACCGTGTCGGGACGCCAGACGGGGGTCAAAGCCGAAAAATAACGCGGGCGTTGATTATCTCGACAGGGTCTGGTCAGCAACAGCCAGCTCGATGGTTGGAGCCATGGCGCCTGGAACCAGGTGTTCTCGGTCGTCGGTGCGCTAGCCCGGTGTTTCCCCGCGCAATCGCCGTGCGGTGGTCCGTACACTACGCCAGCGACCAGGCCGGTAACACCCGAAGCGCCATACCTTTCCGAGGACTCCGCCAACGGCAACAACGGGACCGGCATCTTCTTTCAAAACGAGATGCCTATGACCCACCCAGCCAGGGGGCGTGGATGGAGGCTCCCGGGGTCGACGGCTGGGCGGCCTTCCAGGGTCGCCAACACGGCGATCAGCTTTAAATTTAAATTTAAAGGATAGGGTATGGGCAGCTACAGTTTCTTCAACCAGGGTGTAAACATATGGCTGCCAACGCGTTTGAGGTCCCCGGCACCCTGGCGCCGACGAGCCTGGATTGATTTGCTCACGATCCGGAGGGTCGTCGACGCAGCGGTTTCCTGCAGGTCTTATGAAGGCGGCGGCAATCGAGACGAAGGCTCGCGCATCAATACCAGGGCAGTCATGTCATCTGGAACCAACGGCTCACAGGTGAATTCCCCCGCAGCATTCAGGACTGAAGCGCACAGGGCTTGAGGATTATAAGAATCCGTGACCCGCAGACGTTCTTTTACGCGCTCCAGGCCGTATTCCGCATCTGCAGCCTCGTTGTCTTTGTCTTTGTCTTTGCATTTGCCCTCAACCACTCCCCGCGAAACAAGCAGAAGGACGGCGCCTTTCTCCAGACCAATGGTGGGAGCCTCGCATGTGGCGTGGGAGAATAACCCAAGCGGCAAACTCGTGGACGGGAGCTCGACAATGCCGGTGCTGTCGCGAAGCAGTGCCGGCGTATGACCGGCATTGGTGTAGCTGAGGGTGCCGAACTTCTCCTGGTAGCAGCCTATAAACCCGGGGCATGAGCAGATGCCTCCGGCGGCTTCCATAAGGCCGCGATTGAGCCGAAGACAGAGTTCGCTCATGGCTTCAGATTCGTTGAAGTCGGGCCGGGAGAAAAGCTCGGTTCCAACCGTACGGAAGACGTTTTGTGCTGCTGAGAGGATTGTCTGATTGGTCTCGCGGCGTCCGGCAACGTCGAGCAGGCCAAATAAAATTCGTTCAGGGCTCACTCGCAGAGAGTCGTAGAAATCACCGGCCGCTCGTTTTCCATATGTGGTTGCGGCAATCTTCGCGCCGTCAATCTTCGGAAACGCGGCGGTCGCGGGCTCCAGCGTGGGCAGAGGTTCGGGCTCACGGGGCTGGAATCGAGCACACATTCGACGTGGAGTCGTAAAGCGAAACTAGCACAAGCGCCAGTGGCCGGGCAAATCAGTTGTGCTCAGATGCAGTCGTGCTCCAGCACAAGAACGCTTTCCTAGTCGCCGTATTTGTCCGCCAGGTACTTGGCGAGGTCGGATTCAAGTTGGCCATAATCGGAGTGGATCGTTGCTCGCAGGGCGGCCTCGGTCGAACTTCCCTGACTCAGAAGCTGCAGAATTCGCTGCACGTCCCCCATACCGCTGGAGTCGTTGATATAGGAAACCGCAGCCAGCGATTCCGCGTAAGCGACGTGGGCTTCGGCGCCAGAGAAACGAAGGAAGCTTCCTTCCAGCAGGTTGAGCGGAATGTTGTGTTGTGCTTTGAACAACTGCGCCAAGCGGCGCCCATCTCCGCCTAAAGACTTAGGTTCAAGAAGCTGGGCAATCCCTTCGTGCAGCCAGGGCGGACACCGGCCCGCCGAAATCTGATTAATGAAGGAGTGCGCCAGTTCGTGCTTCAAGACTCGCGCCAACTCGGGCGTCATCGAGTTAAGTCCGCTGATTGGAATGCGAAGCTTGCCGTCGTTGAGAGCTCCCGACCAGGAGGGGGCGCGGGTTACATCGAAGAAAGCTTGCTCAGTGTAAAGCGTCACAAGAATATTGTCGCGCGGTGGTGTGCCCAGGCTGCTCGAAAGATCATCGTAATCCGATTCAAGAGCCGCCAGGATTTGTTCACGAAACGCTTCTGAAGTCTGCTTGCCTTCGTAGTGCAGGACGAAATGACTGCTCTCGCGCTGGGCGAAATCGGTCTCGACGTTTTGTTCCCGTTGCGCTTTCTCGAGATATTTCTGGACGGCGGGATCGGGACGCAGTTCGAGAGAATGTTTCCAGGAAGCGACCGCCTCTTTGGTGCGGTCCGAAGCCTGCTGCGCGTAGCCGAGAACTGTGTAGGCATCGGGCGAACTGGGGGCAGCGCTCACCGAGCGCTGGGCATAGGAAAGTGCCTGCGAAGGGTTCCCGACGCGCACCAGCAGGGCCGCATAGTAAATAAGAACGGTGGAATTTTCCGGCTGGAAACGCAGAGCACTTTCGAAATAGCGGCGGGCCTGGTCGATGTTCCCGTGGTCGAATTCGAACTTGCCGGCAATGAAGTCAGCCGTTGCGCCCAACTCTGCATTGCCTTTGCTTTCAAGTTTCGCGATCGCGTCCGGGTCAACCTTGCCATCCTTCACAATTGTTTTGGGAAGATCCCCCTCGTTCGCGAGGCTGTCTACGGGGTTAAAAGCGGGAAGATCTCCGGCAGGCTTGCTCGACGACGCGGCGCTGGCAGGCATTGCGCCGGCCTCGACCCGATCCACGGAACTCCTGGGAACGGCATAACTATCGTCGCCGACTTCGTATTCATAGCGGCTGCCGTTTTCGCGGACGTGATCGGCAAAGATGACGCGGCCATTCTTCAAATGAATCGTGTCAGCCGATGCCGCAGAGCCAAACACCATCCCCATCAACAACATTGCGCAAGTAGTGACACGAAGCCCCATGAAAGCGCATTCTAGCAACAGTGGGCGCGCACACCTACGTGACGAAAGTATCGGCTAGACTGGCCAAATTCAACTGTGGGCTAGCTATTTGCCTGGCAATGTTTCCCTGGACGCCTGCCTATAGTGCTCAGACAGCCTCACTGCAAACTCACAAGTCCGGTCCGGCAGAATCCCTCTATTTGCAATTGAGCAGTATCGGACTCGATAGCACGCGAGTTTTTCGGGTGCGCGACAGTTCGCTTGATCGACCCGCGATTCATATCACCCTGGAAGACGGTGCCATCGCCTTCACACGGGATGTGCTGGGCAAGATCACGGGGGCATTTTTTGTGGGCGATGGTGAAGTGCTGCTGGTCCCTCCCAACGAAATGGAGCGCAGGTCGATGAGCCTGTTCACTGGAATGGCAATTCTTGAAGAGCGATTCTCCACTGCCTACTTTCGCTTCAATGACGACACGGCCGTGGAATTGCAGCCTGGCCTGCGAGCGCCCGAGGATGCTCCGGGGTTTATTGCCCGATGGGACGAAACCGCGCGCAACCTGGCCCAAGTAGACGGGATGAGACTGATCGCGAGTTTCAGCGGAATGCTCCCCGCTGCCGATGGGATGGCATCGAAGAATCCGACACTGGCGGGCATGCGTGACCAATCGGACCACATGCTGCATGCCCGGCTCCAAGGCAACACGCTCGGCGTCTTCGACATTCTTTACGACTCGACCGCCGGAGAACAGGTGGAGGCCGGACAAGCAAAGGCCGCCGAGAACGGCACTGTGTCTTACGACGTCTGGACCTCTTTTTCGGCAGGCGCTGCCAGTTCGGCCCACTCCGCTCTGGCGCAGACTCTGCAGACTTTGCCCACGGAAACAGATTCACCGGGGGATCCAATTCTGGTGCGGAGTTACATCATCGATGCCCAAGTGAAACCTCCTAAGGAACTCGACGCAGAGGTCACGGTTAATCTCGAAGTCAAGAGTGACCGATCGCGCTTTCTGGTCTTCGAATTGTCGCGTTTTCTTAAAATTCAAACGGTAGAAGAGGACGGACACGCGGTTGAATTTATTCAGAATCCTGCGGTCGAAGGCACGCGGCTGGCGCGAAGCGGCGACGACCTGGTGGCCGTGATTCTGTCCCAACCGGCGCAACGCGGACAAAAAACCAGCTTACGCTTCGTCTACGGCGGAGAAGTATTGGCCGAGGCTGGTAAGGGCTTGCTCTACGTGGGTGCGCGTGGCACCTGGTATCCCAACCGCGGAATGGCTATGTCCGATTTCGACCTGACTTTTCATTATCCTTCAGGTTGGACGCTGGTCGCGACGGGAAAACCGACGCCAGTTGCGAAGCCAGCGGATACTCCGTCGCAAATTTCTTCGCAGAGCACGGATGGTGCTCAGGTGGGGCGCTGGGTTTCGGAGCGACCGATTCCAGTTGCCGGATTCAATCTTGGCAAGTATGTTCGGGCCAGCGCGCAGGCTGGCAATGTCCGCGTGGAAACCTACGCCACGATTGGTGTAGAGCGAGACTTTGCTATGGCTCCGGTGCAAATTGAACCCACACCGGAGCCATCGCGCAATAAAATCCCCGTGCCTTTGCCTGCGCCACTTTCACCCTCGCCTGCGCGGAATGCGAGTGCCTTGGCCGATTCGACGGCTCGGGCCATTCGTTATTATTCCGAGCTTTTCGGTCCCTTCCCTTACAGCAACTTGGCGCTGACTCAGCTTCCTGGGCGGGAAAGCCAGGGATGGCCGGGATTAATTTTTCTATCTTCGTACGCATTCCTTTCTTCCGAAGAGCGGCAGGAACTTCGCATGAATCCGTCGGAGCAATTAATCGATCAGCAGGTTCCGGCGCATGAAGCGGCGCACCAGTGGTGGGGAGACCTGGTCACCTGGAGCACCTACCGCGATCAGTGGTTTTCAGAGGGATTGGCGAATTATTGCTCATTGATGATTCTGCGGGGAAGAAATCCGGCAGGTTTCCGCCAGATCATGGAAAAGTATAGACAAGATCTGGTGGCCAAAAACAAAGAGGGCAACCTTCCCAAAGATGCCGGCCCGGTCACCTTGGGGAGCCGACTGTTCTCGTCGCATTTTCCAGAGAGCTATGAGGCCATCAGTTACGGGCGAGGAACATGGCTCTTTCACATGCTGCACTCGATGTTGCAGGATGCCGCAGCTGAGAGTCAGCCGGCTGGCGCGGGCCGTACTGCAGTGCCCGATCCCTTCGTGCAGGCTCTGCACAAACTTCGCGAGCGTTACGAAGGAAAATCCATCAGCACTCGTCAATTGCTGGAAGTCTTCGCTGAGGATCTACCACCATCCTTGCGATATGAAGGAAAAGCTTCATTGGATTGGTACCTCGAGGGCTGGGTAAACGGCACTTCGTTACCAAAGCTGGAACTCCACAGCGTCAAGTTTTCACAGAAGCCGAAGGGTATGGTTGCGACTGGGGTCATACGGCAAACGGATTCGCCTGAGACGCTGGTGACCTCGGTCCCAATCTATGCAGCGGTTCCCGGCGGACCGCCATTGTTGCTCGGGCGAGTGTTTGCCGACGGTCCGGAGACCCCGTTTCACCTGTCTGCACCGGCGGGCACCCGCAAGCTCTTGCTGGATCCAAACGAAACGATTCTTACAGCCCCCAAGAAATAAACGAACTTCGACGCAATCCCTGGGCACAAAATGGGCCGGAGCTGCATCGTTTTCCCCAATCAGAATTCTCATAAGGAGCTCTTAATTCCAGCCGATTCTAATTAGAGAAAGCTCAAACGCAGGCAAATCCCGAGCGCAGGAAAGGGGTGTTTTCAGAAATGGAGCGTCGGTTCAAAACCGGAGAAGTGCGGCACCGCCGATCCTCTTGGTTACCCCCAGACCGGCCTTCTGCACTGCATCGTAGAAATGTTTTGCCTTCTGCGCCAACTGATGTAATCCTCCCAATGGAGCAGACGTCCCTTGTGTTTCTCAGCCACGGCGAACTTTGTTGGCAGCGGAGTTCTCGGTGCTGTCGGCGTCGTTACCTTGACGAAGGTGAAACACCGCCGCGAACTGCTCTTCGCGGCGCTGCCTATACTTTTCGCCATTCATCAATTCATCGAGGGATTCGTCTGGCTCGGCCTGGATGGGATCCTTTCGCCTGCGGTGGCGCACAACATGGGCGCGGCGTTCATGCTCTATGCCCAGGGATTGCTCCCTTTCCTGTTGCCGCTTAGCGTGCTGCTGTTCGAGCCTGACAAGAAAAGCCGCCAGCCCATGCTTCCGTTCCTCGTGCTCGGCACGGCGACGACGCTCTACATCCTCTGGGCGCTGACTGCGTACCCATTGCAGCTGTTCATCAGGCAAAACAGTATCGTCTACATCAATCAAGCGACCAACAACACCGCGGTTGCGATACTCTACGTGATCGCAACCTGCGGATCGTTATTTTTCTCGAAGATCAAGCCAATGATAATCTTCGGAGTGGCAAACCTCGCGATCCTCCTGATCGTAATGGAGGTCAAGCGCTACGCCTTCACCTCGCTCTGGTGTGCCTACGCCGCAGTCGCCAGCGTGATCATCCTCGCCTACTTCTGGAAAAGCCACGGAAGCCGCCCGTTCCTCTACACCTAGCGCCGCCGAACTTCACGCTCCATTAGGTTCATCAGGATTAAGGAGGAGCACATGAGAACGAGACTAGCTGTGATCCTGCTGTGCATCTTGTCGGCACCAATCGTTCAAGCGCAGGCGACAAAGAGCGGTTTTTTCAAAACTTCCGATGGCGTCAGGATCCACTACCTGGAGGCGGGCAGCGGCCGGCCAATCGTCTTCATCCCCGGCTGGACGATGCCGGCTTGGATCTGGCAGAAGCAGA
>Ga0209330_1000343_pt1 | contig 21181 bp, 19 predicted proteins | sample JacPinW_OM2H0_O3_FD_187969 | JGI IMG/M metagenome (GOLD analysis project Ga0209330, IMG submission 187969) | Forest soil microbial communities from Algoma, Ontario, Canada - Jack Pine, Ontario site 1_JW_OM2H0_O3 (SPAdes) (version 2) | ecosystem: Environmental > Terrestrial > Soil > Boreal...
CCCCATTTCTAATCGAGAACACGTGGAATTAGAACATGCCGCAACTCACTGAAAACAAACAAAACGAACCCATTCTAATCGCGAACTTTGAACCAACACATTGCGCGAGAAATTCAGCGCAAAAGGTGGAAGCTCAAGATCGAACGCGAAGACATTGCGCGGGTGAACCAGCGCAAAAGGTGAAAATCCTAATCTCTTTTGCTGCTCGTGAGCGCGAATTATGGAGTTATGGCCGAGGCTTGTTCGAAGACGATTTGCCAGGCGCCGTTGCGGCGGAGGCAGAAGCGGGAGCAGCGATTGTCGTCGGTAAAAGTGTTGCCGTTGAGGGCGGCGGTGCCTGTCCAGCGGTCAATGATCATCGCGGCGTCGCCACTGAACAGATTAATTTGAACCTCGGTCCAGGTGCCGTGGTGGATTTTATAACTGGGCGAGAGGATTACTCCCAGGATCGCGCTGCGGTCGAGGACCAGGCCACTGGCGGCGATGTAAACGTATTCCGGGGCCATGAGCTTGTCCACGGTGGCGCTGTCGTTTTCAAGCCAGGCGGTGTTCCAGGTTTTTCTGAGTTGGTCGAGTTCTTCACGCAGCGCGGCGGTGTCCAGAGGGCCTCCTGCACTCACAATCCAAGATTATCGGGGCTGCCAAACCGAGAAGCAAGCTGCCGGCCTGAAGGCCGCCGCTACAAAAGCAGTGAGCCGAAGCGAAGGCCGGTCCGGTTGGAGCGGCCTTCGCTTGGGCGAGCGTTCACATGCAGAGGCGGGTTAGGGAGTTGGCGGCTGTTCGAAGATGATTTCGCCGAACAGGCCGGTAGCGTAATTGTCGGGGCCTGCGGTGAAGAAAAGATGGTCGGTGGCACCGTCTGCGTTCGTTCCGCCGCCGAACTCAATTCCCCAGAGCTGGTTGATGTGGATATTTGCGCCACTAACGTCCTTCATTGTGCCGATGAATTGGCCTGTTACAGAATTAAAGGCGTTGATGGTGCCGGTCGGAGTATTGTTGGTGACGAGAAGCGCGTTGCTGAGCGGCCCGAAATTTTTCGGAGCGATAGCAAGGCCCCAAGGCTGGTTCAACGGCGAGCCACTGACGAGTTGCTTCAGAAGCGTTCCGTCTTCGGCAAAGATGTCAACGACGCCGCCGACCGTGCTTCCCGGACCGGCGAAAGTAACGTAAACGAGGCCGCCGAAATCCTGAATGCCGTATGGAGTGAAGCCGGCGGGAACGGTGGGGTCGGTGACGGACTTTACGAGGTGGAAAGAAGCGTTGTAAATATCCACTTTGTTGTTCGCGTTGTCGGCGGCGAGCAGAACATTGCCGGACGCCTTGGAGGAGATAGCCAAACCGGTGTAAGACGCTCCCGGAGTGGTGACGGCGATGACGGCTGTGTCAGGATTTACCGCCGGGTTCCAGCCGCTGATGGTGCCGTCGAGAGTGGCGAAGATGAAGAGTGCGGGCGAACCTTTAATTTTGAAGTCGGCCGAAGGGTTGGCGACGATTCCCGTGGGAGAGCCGGGACCGTCACCGCCGGCAGTGGGAATCGCGACGTTCAGTGCGACTTTAGCTCCGCTGGCGTCGTAAAGCGTGGACCAGCCGGAGCCGTTGTCGTTGACCCAGAATGGCGAACCCGGGAGGTAAGCGAGGCCCCAGGCATTCACCACCAGCGGATCGACGAATTTTGCAGTTTTCTCCTGATTCGAGACCAGATTGGTGACTTTATACTGCGCGCGGGCCACGCCGGAGGTAAACAACAGAGCGAGGGCGAGGCAAGTGCTTACAGCGGTAGTGCGAAGTCGCATAACGTGATTCTCCTTTGGAGCGGCCAGAGCTTGTGTTCAACCGGGGCTGGACGGAGGGAGCTGGTCTGCTAGGCGAAGATAGTAGCACCATGCCGAATGCGCTTTGCAACAGAAATGTTGAGTCTTTGTGAAAGTAGCGCGAGCGATAACCGAAAAAGCTAACGGCGAGCGCTCCGCGGATAAGCAACGAAAAGAGTAGTGCGCGCTGGGAGAAAAAACAGGCGATACTGGAGTCGAGGAAACAACGATGACTGAACCGACGAAGGAAGAATTGCTGGCGCGCATAGCAGAATTGGAGAAGCAGACTGGCGGATCGAAGCGCACCGCGACACTCGAGTTTCGTGTGGGAGAGAAAGGCGGCGTGAGCGTTTACGGGCTGGGGCGCTTTCCGGTGACATTGTATTACGAGCAGTGGATTCGTCTGCTCGACGTGGCGGATGGGCTGCGCTCGTTCCTGGAAGAAAACAAGCCTCGGCTAAAACTAAAGACGAAAGACTAGGCGAAATTCCCTGCCGATGGTTTCGCGGCGACCGCAACGAAATTGCGAAAGAAAAATGTGTCGGGCAAAAAGCTCCAGCCGCTGAGGCATTTCAGAATTTTGTGATGTCGACGGGCGTGAGGCCTTTTTCGGTGCAGTGGTCGTGATAGCGCTTCAGGAAAGTTTGCCAGTTCTCGACACCGACGGTGTTACCAGCGTCGTCGAGAAAATTCAGCGCTCCTTCGATCACGGCAAATACGATGGTCTCCTCTTTGCCGACCATGCGCGGAGAGTGAGTGGAGCCCGCGACTTCGAAGACAACGTCGCCAGCTTCCGAAGTCCAGCCCTCGTCGTAAGTCCACGCGCCTTGCACGGTGTAAACGACGACCGTCCCGGGATGAAAATGGACTTGGAGCGCGGCGCCTAGCTCCGAGCGAATGAAAAGAACGATCTGGCCGGTGACGGGATTTAGCTTGATGAGCTTAATGAAATGTCCCGGCGCCCAGGGGACCCAGGGCAGCTCACTGGGATTGATGTGACTGGCAAGCGCTTTGCGAACGGGCTGTGTGGCTTGAACATTTTCCATGACTCGCCTCCGCATTTTAATTTGCCACGACGATTGGCGGTATTCTACACGTTGCGGATAAGATCTGTGCTCGTTGGAAGCGGCTCACGTCTCGATCGGTTAAAACGGATGGACTTGCTTGGATGACGCGACGATAGGACTGTCTCACGGGTAATAGGCCGGGGGGTTGTCAGAATTGTAGGTGTCGAACAAGACTTTCCACGAACCGTCCGGCTGTTTTTTCCACACGGTTAGATATTTCCCAGTGTCGGAGATGACCTTCCCCGATTTGTCTTTGAAACTCCAGTCGTAGAAGCCGCTGGTGTAGCCGAGGTCGCCCGACGCGGCGACGCCGGCTTTGTCGGGGTGCCACTTGATCTTTGAGTCCTGCAGGGCCAGGTCCCGGGCGATTAGTTTGGCGACAGCAGTCTTGCCAGTCGCGATGGGAGTGTTGGGGGCCAGCATGGAGCCATTTTTGTCCAGAAACGCTACCGATTTGTCGACGTCTTTTGCTTCGTAGGCTTTCAGCCAAGCAGCATCGGCGGCTCGGATGGCGTCTTCGGGCTTCGGCTTGTGGCTTGTTTGCGCGAGCGCTGGGAGCGCGCTTGCGAAAAGAAAAGCGAACGTCGCAAAGATGCGCTGCGGTAAGCCCATGTTGATTCCTCCCGTTCGCGACGGGATTTTCGTTGCGTGAAGGCCGCATTCTAACATTTTTCCTGGTCAACAGGCCCACGGTCTGAGGCCGTGAAATTTGTTGTGCCGCGCCTACGGCGCTGGGTCCTCCGGGGACTTTTTCCCCGCCTCACAGGCGAGCCTAACTCCTGTCACGCCTCCGGTATTTGTCGCGAATAAAACAGAATGAAGGCGATGGGAACTACGCTGCGAGGGCCGCGTTGACGCCAAACCTGAATGCTAAATGCTTCCGGCACGGCTGCGGCGTTCGTCTCGAACTAAACGATCGACGACTGGGGCGAACTAATGTTGCGGAGGTTTTGACGCCGAAGCAGAGATTGAAGTGGGCGATGAATTAGGCGCGGAGTTAGTGGATGGCGGCACGGCGGGCGTGGGAGCTAAAGCCGGCGGCTTGCTGCTCGGGGGCTGCACTGGCTTTGGAGCGCCGACCCCGGCAATGCTTGATCCGAGGCCTAGTTTTTGCAGGCTCAGCGCGTTGAGTTTTCCAGAAGCTTCCAGGCCGTTGCTTGATTGAAATTTCTGCATGGAGGCGATGGTATTCGAATCCCATTTCCCGTTTGGCTCACCTTGATAGTAGCCGTTGCGGGCTAGCGCCGATTGGATCTCGGAAATACGTGCGGGAGTGGGGGCTTTCTGGGTCGGTTCGCGCCTGGAATGATGTTTCTTCGAGGAAGTCTTTTTCTTGGCGGGGGTCGAAGAACCCGATGAACTCGAACTGGATTGCGGCTGGTATGCAAACGCCGAGAGCGACAAAGCAAGCAGAGCCGCGACAGCTGCCAGGCACTTTATGGATCGCTTCATCGAGATTTGCTCCCCTGCCCTATTATCGCGCAGTCAAATTCCGGTACAAGCTGCGGAAAGATGAGTGAGCGCGTACTAGATACGAGGCTTCAGCGGTTAAAACCCCTGAAGAAATTTTCCATCTTAGGCCGAGGTTAAAGCCCCCGCCCTCCAGCGCGTTATTGCGCCGACGGTACAATTCCTGCCAGGAAGACAGTCAGTACGCGATCGCTTGATCCGCGGGTCTGCGCAACCTTGAACAGGACGTCCTGGCCAGGCTTGAGTTTCGCCATCTCGCGGCGATAGTCGGCCAAGCCGTTGATGGGAGCGTGATTGATTTCGGTTATGACAAAGCCACGGGCGAAGCCAATATCATCGGCGAAGCTGGCGGGCTCCACTTCGCTGACGATGACGCCAGTCAGTTTGGCGACACCCAGCTTATGCGTCATATCGGGCGTTAATTCTTCAACGTGCAAGCCGAGCTCTCCGGGTGTTTGTTCCTCTCCCGGCTGGTCTTCTTCGGCCTGGGCCGTCTGCGGGAAGATCTTTGAGCGGTCGGCGACGGTGAGCGAAACATCTCTGGACTGTTTGGCGTGGATCACACTGACTTGTACGGACTGGCCGATGGGGGTTTGAGCAATGGGATTCACAAGGTCGGCGCCGGTGTGGACAGGCTGGCCATTGATCTTAGTAATTACGTCGCCAGGCTGCAATCCGGCTTTATCCGCGGGGCTGTTAGGCTCGACCAATTCGACAACGATTCCGTAGGGTGCGCCGAGATCCCTCAAAACCACCGGGTTGTCGCTGCGCTCTTCCTGGAAGGTGATGCCGATGGAGCCGCGCGTTACTTTGCCGTTGGTGATGAGCTGGTTGTAAACGCCGATCACGACATTGGATGGCATGGCAAAGCCGACACCTTCAAATCCGCGTCCGCCGGTATAGATAGCGGTGTTGATTCCGATTACCTCCCCAGCCATATTGACCAGCGGGCCGCCGGAGTTTCCGGGGTTGATGGCGGCGTCAGTCTGAATGAAGCGCTGGAATTGATGGTTGGTATCGTTCATCGAACGGTCTTTCGCGCTGATAATTCCGGCGGTGACGGTGGAATTCAAACCGAAGGGACTGCCGAAGGCGAGGACCCAGTCGCCAACCTGCGCGCCGTCAGAATTGCCGAGCTTTGCGACGGGGAGGTCGTGGCCCGCGTCGATTTTAATTACGGCGATATCGGTATCCTTGTCGATGCCAACGACGTGAGCGTTGTAATGGCTAGAATCGCCGTCGATGGCGACTTGGATTTTTGTGGCTTGATCGATCACGTGGTCGTTGGTGAGGATGAAGCCATTTTTGTTGACGATTACGCCGGAGCCCAGGCTGCGCTCGGCGTCCTGACCTGCATCAGGCGAATCAAAAAAGCGATCGAAAAAATCCTGCAGAGGCTCTCCTGATCCATGGGGCCGTTTGCCATTTTTCGGCTTCTCGATGATCTGTGTGGTGGAGATATTTACCACGGAAGGGCCTAGTTTCTTGGAGATGGTAGCGAATCCGTTCGAGAGCGTGACGGGATCGGGAATGGCGAGTAGCGAAGCACCGTTAGCACCCTGGTCATGCGTGGCGAGGGCAGGTCGAGAAATCACCGTGCCAATAACGATACCGACGCCGAGGGTTATGAAAACGAGAAGGGTAGCGAAAATCTTACGGCGCCTAATCCAGCTATACAGCTCTAGAAATTGGATAGCCATCCTCGTACTCCTTCGGGTCGCGCTGCAGTTCGATAGGGCCAAAATCTTGAACGGAAATGCCGAATCTCGATTGTAGCACTTATTCTAACCCGCTAAAGCGCCGATGGTTGCGGCTTGCCGAAAAAAGCAAGCCGCGAAGTTTCGGAAGAATTGCAGATGCTCGCGCGCATTCGAAGGCGAGTTTGCCTGTTCGCGAGTATAGTGTGACACATCTATTTCTGGTCCGAGGGAGTTATGGAATCTTCAAAAGCCAGCGGCTGCAAGTCCTCGATACGAGTGTCAAATTCTTCCACGGATGGACTGCCTTCGCGAGGCTCAAGCTTTTCTTGGGCACGGCGTTCAGCCTTCATACGCGCCTTGTCCATTCGCTTCATTTCTTTCTGGCGTTTCTTGAATGTCGTTGTCATAGCCTCTCCTTGGGATGGGTTTGCGAAGGGGCAAAAACCACAGCAACCTCCAACGCTGACGTTACAGAACTACCAACGAGGCTCGCGAGGCTGACGGGCTACCTCGCGGTAATCCTCGTTCGAAAACCTTTCACGGCCACCGCCGCCCCCACCGCGGTTTCCGCCGCCACCACGATTACCACCAGGGCCGCTATTGCCGGGACCGCTGCGAGGACCACGAGGGCCGCTGGATTCCGATTTAGGGCGAGCTTCGTTCACCTTCAGATTGCGCCCGCCTAGATCTTTGCCGTCGAGAGCAGCGATAGCCTTGGCTGCATCGGCGTCGTTCACCATTTCCACGAAGCCAAAACCGCGGGCTTTTCCGGTTTCGCGGTCAGTGGCGACGTGGACACGCGCCAGTTGGCCAAACGGCTCGAACAGCGCCTTGAGATCCGCTGCAGTGGTCTGAAAACTCATGTTGCCGACAAAAAGATTCTTCATGCTCATCTCTCCCTGAACGATTTACTTCCCCTGCTGAAAAGATTTACGACGGTCGGACTTGCCACCTGAAAACACCAAAAACCGCGGCGAGGGACCAGCCAAAAGAAAGGGCGTGAGGTCGGGCAAAACAGGTCGCAAGCCGCGCCCCGTAAGTCCATAAAGCCAGTAAAACTTTCAGGAAGCGCACGCCTATCTTAACACGTTTGCGCCGAAAATCCATGCAGCGTTGAGCACGGAGCGGACGACTAGCGAGAAGTAGGAGCGAAGCGGGTGGATGACCGCGTGAGGCACGTTCTTGATGCAAAAAATTAGGAACATTTTTGTAACGGTAATAGAATGCCGCGCATGGCAATTGAACCATTTCGAGTAGTGACGCGGCCCGGCAGCGGCGACGGAGTGAACATCCTGGAACTGAGGGGCTCGTTCACGTCGGCGGCGACGGCGTTATTCAACGAAGCAGTTGCCAGTGTAGCTGCGCCGCGGCTTATTGTGGATCTCTCGGAAGTCCCGATGATGGATTCGGTGGCCATCGGCGCGCTGGTTCGCGCGTTCGTCTCGTGCCACAAGTTAGGGCGCAAGCTCGCGCTGGTCGGAATGAATCACCGAGTGCAAAACGTGTTGCTCATCACGGGGATCGCTCCTCTATTTGATTCGTACGCGACAGTTTCCGAAGCAGAAGAAGCGTTGGGCTAAATTTTCTCCTGAACTTCCGTACCATTGACCCCAGTACTACCTACCGCTAGTTTTTAATCTGGAAGGAAACTCGCCGTACTTTTTCGGTTTTCGGGAGCGACTCAATGCGTGGAGCTCGGTTTCGCCTGGTCTTCTATCTAGGGGTGGCAATTCTGCTGGCTGCAGCGGCGGCGCAAGACAGCATGGCTCAAACGACGCCGACGCTGACTGTGGACGCGGCGGGAAGTCCCCATGCGATCAATCCCGACATTTACGGCATCGCGAATTACAATTTGGATGCGGGCTTCGCGAAGGAAATCCAGGTACCGAATATCCGATGGGGCGGCGACGGGACAACCCGTTACAACTGGCAAGTAGATTCTAGCAATGCGGGTTTCGATTGGTATTTTATGGGCGGCAACGGACAGGCGACGCCGGTGCCCAGCGCTTCGGCTGATTTGATGATCAACACGTATAAAACAGCGTCGAACGCGCACACGCTGCTGACGATTCCAATCATTCCTTATGTGAACAAAATGGCGGCGTGGAACTGCAGCTTCCCTGTTTCGGTATATGGCGCGCAGCAATCGACGAACCCGTACGTGCATCCCAACGGAGACAATTGCGGGAACAGTATCGCGTCGAATGGCATGCAGCTGATGGACAACAACATTTTTGCGAATCACATCGACAATACCACGGCGCTGCAGCAGGGCTGGGTGCAGCATCTGATTACGACCTTTGGCACGGCCGCGAACGGAGGCGTTCCTTACTACCAGCTCGACAACGAGCCGGGGGGCTGGAGCAACACGCATCGCGATGTGGAGCCTACGCAGCCGGATTACGACACGATTATTTCGTTGGGACAGCAATACGCTGCAATGATCAAGCAGACGGATCCTTCAGCGGAAGTTTTCGGGCCTGTGGATTTCACCTTGGGCGGATGGATTGGAACTCCCAGCGAGCAGAACAACCTTTTTGCCGGGCAATATTATTTGCAAAAGATGGCGGCCTACGAACAAGCGAATAATCAACGCATTCTCGACTATTTTGACGAACATTACTATGGCGGCGGATCGACGGACGCCGCAGAGCTGGCTTCGACGCGCGCGTTGTGGGATCCCACGTTCAATTCGGGGAGTTGGGTGGAGCAATTTTATTTCGACGGACCGATGCAACTGCTTCCGCGATTTCAGAACTGGATTCAGACTTATTATCCGGGAACGAAACTTTCCATTTCGGAGTACAGCTTCAGCAGCGGCACGAATCCGCTGGTGGACGCGCTGACCGAAGCGGATGTGCTGGGAATTTACGGACGGCAGGGCCTGGATTTCGCGAATTTTTGGACGGTGCCGCAGCCGACAGACGCGGTGGCATACAGTTTTCGTTTGTATCGCAACTATGACGGGGCGGGCGGAAAGTTCGGAGACACTTCGGTAAATTCGACCAGTACAGATCAAGGGCAGCTTTCGGTGTACGGCGCGCTGCGGTCGAGCGACGGCGCACTGACAGTAGTAGCGATTAACAAGACTACGAGTGCGATACAGACCAGCTTGTCGCTCGCGAATTTCAATGCGACCGGAAGCGCGGCGGTTTATACCTACAGCAATGCGAACATGACGCAGATTGTGGCGGGGACGCCGGTATCCGTGGCGTCAAACGCGGTGAGTTACACTTTTCCGGCGTACTCCGCGACGGTTTTTGTGTTCACGCCGGCCAGTTCGCCGACTACGGCGGCGACGAAGGCGACTCTGGTTGCATCGGCTACGCAGGTAACTTTCGGGCAGACGATCACGTTCACGGCCTCGGTTGCTCCCGTCTCGGGTTCCGGAGTGCCGACGGGTTCTGTGATTTTCAACGACGGCGGGACGCAAATTGGCACGGGCGGTTTGAACTCCTCTGGGGTAGCGGCATTCAGTACTTCAAGTCTGGGTGTCGGCTCGCATTCAGTTACGGCGGTCTACTCGGGTGACGCAAATTTCTCCGGGTCCACATCGGCGTCGGTGGCAGTCACCGTTGCGGCGCCGGCCAAAACCACAACTACTACTTCCCTTACCGCGTCCGCCATGCAATTGACAAGCGGGCAAAGCGTCACATTCACGGTGGGGGTCGCGCCGCAATCCGGAAGTGGAACGCCGACCGGCTCGGTCGCTTTTCTCGACGGGTCGTCGCAGATTGGAATGGGGACGCTAAACGCGGGTGCGGCTTCATTCAACACCGCTAATCTTTCCGTGGGAAGCCACGCGATTTCGGCGGCATATTCTGGTGACTCAAACTATGCCGCGTCGAGCTCTAGCTCATTAAACGTGACCGTCGCAGCTCCGCCAGCGGCCGATTATTCGCTGACGATGAGCAATTCGAGTCTCTCCGTGGCGAAAGGCGCTTCCGGAACTCTGACAATAACCGTGACATCCAAGAACGGATTCAAACAAGCCGTCGCGCTTGCCTGCACCGGGTTGCCCTCTAGTGCAACTTGCAACTTCAATCCGCCGAGCGTGAATCCGGCAGGAAGCGCTGCTACGACGACTTTAACGGTGCAGGCAGCGGGGACGAGCGGAAGTGAAATCCCGACGAGAGGTTCGTTTCCGGGCTCCGGGAATATGGGTCTCTACCTTTGGGCGATAGCGCTCGCGGGCGTTTTTGCTTTATCTCGCAAGCGCGCGGCTTTTGTCGACTCGAAATTGAGACGCGTGTTAGTTGCATCGGCGATGATCGCTGGGTTGCTCGTAACTGCGAGTTGCGCCGGAGTGGTCCAAAAAAGCGCGGTGCAACCGGCTAGCTACATGGTCACGGTAACTGCATCGGCGGCGAACGCGCCGACTCATACGGAGCAATTCACGTTGACCGTACTGCCGTGAGAATTACCGGCTATGCCATCCCTTGCTCGCCAGCCATTGCAGCCACCAGCGCTGATCGTCTCCCATTTCTTCCCGTTCCTTGGCGGGGAGTTCAGGACCTAATTCAGGAATAGGTCGAAGCGGATCGAGGCCAACTTCGGCCCGTATTGCGTTGACGTTTTCCGGATCTGCAAGCGTCCATGGACGGATGCGGCCGTCCCTTGGATCGTCTATCCACTGCGTACCGTAACGCTGCGGGCGGCCCTCATGCAGTGCTATGCGATCTTGCAGATAGGCGGCGTGCCAGGCTGGGACGCGGCCTTCGGCAATGCAGGCTTGCAACATCTCTAGCGCATTAAGTTGGAACTTCGGTTCGCCGACCGAGTGCTGGACGACAAACCACGCTGATTCGCAACCGTCCTTGCCCGCGATATCTTCGCCTGGCCAGCCGTGAAGAGCGATGAGCTCTCGCAAACGGTTCGCGTTGCGCTTGTGAACTTCCTCCATGCGGGGAACGTATGGACCACCCAGCTCTCCCGCAGCCATCAACTCGTCGCGAACGCGCATATCTTCGCTGCGCATTGCCAACAATTCTCGACGCAAGTCATCATTCATCATCGGAGATAGCATCTGAAAGAGCCGCGCATTCCAGCGCGATCAAGGCTGACAGCCTTCGAGCATTATCGACTCGGAGGAGAAGTACCGTCAATGCGGCCTTCTATTTTTCAACGATCGTGCAGACCGCAATTGGCGGAATGGCTAAGGCAGGTATTGACGGAAGCCTATAGGCGGTGGAAAATCCTATGCAGCCAGCGCTGGTCTGGACTCGGCAGAGACTCGAGAATTTCTCGGGCGCTAAATTCGTAATACGAAAAAAGGAACGACCATGAGACGAGGGGCGACTTTGCTGTTTGTGTTGGCATTTTTATCGATGGCGCTGGGGAATGCGACGCGGGCGCGGAGTAATTCGCAGCAAAGCACACCTACCTATCACGTGACGATGTCTCCGGCCACGATCGTGACGATTAATTACCAACACCGAAGCGGATCCACAACTATCGGATTCCAGGGTTCGCCACTGCTGCCCTTCGCAAAAGGGCAAGCAAAAGTGAACGGGAAAGTGGGCCGCATCCAGATCAGCGCGGAGTTCAGCAAACTCGAGCCGGCACAAAAGTTCGGCGACGAATATTTGACTTACGTGTTGTGGGCGATTACGCCGGAAGGGAAATCGAACAATCTCGGGGAGATTCTGTTGAACGGAGATAGGAGCAAGATCGATGTGACCACTTCCCTGCAGACATTCGGCCTGATCGTAACCGCGGAGCCATATTTTGCGGTGGGGCAACCGAGCAACGTGGTGGTGTTGCAAAACGTGGTGCTTTCCGGGACCACCGGGACCGTAGAGCAGGTGCCTGCAAACTATCAATTGCTGGATCGCGGCGCATACAGCTACAAGGCGTCGAGTACCAGCGGGAGACTTTCGCGAGCCGACTCCAAGGTACCGCTCGAACTTTTCGAGGCGCAAAACGCGGTGCAAATCGCCATAAACTCTGGAGCGCAAAAGTACGCGCCTGATGCTTTGAATAAAGCGCAAGAGTCGCTAAGCCAAGCGCAGAACCTGCTTGCGAAAAAAGGGGACAATAAATTAATCGTGCAGGCTTCGCGCGACGCGGTGCAAAACGCGGCGGATGCGCGGCGTATTGCGCTGGACCGGCAGGAAGACGAACGCGTTGCACAGGAGCGTGCCGACGCGGCCAAGCGTGAGGCGGATGCGAAGGCCAGAGCGGATGCCGCCGCCGCAAGCCAGCAGCAAGAAGCCGCAGCTCGTCAACAAGCGGAGATGCAGAGATTGCAAGCAGAGCGCGACTCTGCGCAAGCCGCCGCTGCCACTGCGCGTGCGGATGCGGACCGTCTGGCGGCTGAACAGCAGGCGGAGCGAGAAAAGCAGAACGCCGAACAGGAACGCCTGAAAGCACAGCAAGCGCAGGATGCCGCAGCGCAGTCCGAACGCGAGAAGCAGCAGCTTCGCGCGCAGTTGCTGGAACAATTCAACCGAATTCTGCCGACGACGGATACTCCGCGAGGATTGAAAGTCAACATGGCGGACGTGCTCTTCGCTTTCGGCAAATACGATTTACGCCCCCCGGCACGTGAAGCGCTCGCGAAACTCTCCGGCATCGTTTTGGGGCATCCAGGACTGAAACTCGCGGTAGAGGGCTATACGGACATCATCGGAAGCGATGAAGTGAACCAGACGCTCTCGGAAAAGCGCGCCTCTACAGTTCGCGATTATCTCGTGCAGCAAGGACTAGACCCCAACTCGATCACGTCGGCGGGCTTCGGCAAATCCAACCCGGTCGCGAGCAATGATACGAATGAAGGGCGCCAGCAAAACCGCCGCGTGGAAATCATTATTTCCGGCGAGGTGATCGGCACGCAAATTGGCGGGACGACTCCGCCTGCGCAACTACAACGATAAGACTAAACGTCGTTTCTGCGTCCAGCATAGAACAGAGCGCCTCCGCAAGCGTCCGGCCGCGCCAAATACTACGGGTGCCGTAGACGCGATCGGCTCCTGGTGGGACCCAAAGTCGGCCAACTCGATTCGAGCCCATGGTCCTCCTCGCTCGCCTTCCCAAGATTGCTACCGACCAACACGCGAGTTGGCCTATAACCCACCTATTCGCTTTGATTTACCTGTTCACCCCAAAGACATCATCGTTTCACCGCTGATGCATTGCCATTATGACCGAGATTCGCCAAAGTGGGCGCGTTCAGTAGATCAGCCCAGTTTCCCAGAACGGTCGGTGATTGGGTTCACCGAGGGGCCCCAAGGAGAAAACGCATGCAAGGCTTTACCGGACTTAGTCTATTTGCTCTGTGGGCGAACAAAGCTCGCGCGTCGGTTACGCCACCCCCCGCGATAGGTTTTGTAGTCGACGTACCGTTCAGCTTCGTAGTTGGCACAGGCAGCTTTGCTGCGGGGACTTATCGGTTCGAAGCACTTCACAATCCGACTCCCGGAATTTGCGTGTTAGCGGTTCAGGGCGAAGACGGTCGGGTTTATAAACTGGCGGTAAGCGTTAGCGCGACAGCAAGCCGCGGCCAGAAAAGATCGAAGTTGGTCTTTCATCAGCAACATGGAAGGCATTTCCTGACGGAAGCATGGCTGGAAGGGAGACAACTCGGCCTGCAACTTTATCGCTCGATTCAGGACCTGGATTACGACGAAGAAAATTCAAACAACGAAGTGATTCTGCTGGTTGAGCCCGACAAATACGGGCGCACAGTTTACGTGATTGAGGACTTCGGGTGCACGGCGTGAGGTAATGTCGACTGCAGACACATTTCGCACCGCATTCGTCTCCGACTGGCCGTTGCAGTGGCCGCGTACCGATGAACGAGCGGTTGTCTGGTATCCCCAATCGACGGATGCTAGAATTGAGGGTTCGCTCAGTCTGCCTGGAGACATGGCGAAACCCTCTCAAATCTACCGGTTTGCCGATTTTGAAGCAGATGTGCGCGCGCGCCAACTGCGCAAGCACGGAACAAAGCTCAAACTGCAGGGCCAACCCTTTGAAATGCTGCTGATGCTGTTGGAATCCCCCGGCGAAGTGATTACGCGCGAGCAGATGCAGCAGAAACTTTGGCCGGTGGACACGTTCGTGGATTTCGAGCACAGCCTTAATACATCGATAAAAAAACTGCGGCAGGCGCTTAACGATTCGGCGACCGAGCCGCGCTACATTGAGACGCTGCCGCGCGTGGGCTACCGATTTATCGCCCCCGTGACAGTGACTGAAGAATCCGCGGGCGAATTGCCTTCGCTTCCCCTCCAGGCCCCTTCCCCAGTAGACGGCATCCCAGGAACCACGGCCGCAGAGTCGTCCCCCCGACACTCGATTACCGGGTTCCTGGGCCTTGCCTTCGCGGCAGTGGCAATCGTGGGAGTGGCGCTTGCATTTAATGTGGGCAAGACGCGAGATCGCCTGCTAGGAATGTTCCACCCGTCGAGAAACGGCGCGGGCATAGTGAGTTCCGCAAAAAAGTCGCGCCGCTCCGTTGCGGTTCTTCCATTACAAAACCTTTCCGCAGACCCGAATCAAACCTATTTCGTCGATGGCATGACCGACGAATTGACTACTGACTTAGCGCAATTTGGCGACCTGCGCGTCATTTCCCGCACTTCGGCGATGCACTACCGGGACGGCAACAAGACCGCTCCGGAGATCGGAAAGGAACTTGGAGTGGATGCGCTGGTGGAAGGCTCGGTTGAACGCGTGGGCGACCGCGTGCGGATTCGCGCGCAATTAATAGATTGCGCCACGGATCGTCACCTGTGGGCGCAAAGCTACGACCGCGATATGAAAGATGTGCTATCGATGCAGACGGAGGCCGCGCGAGAAATCGCGGATCAAATTCGCGGGTCGGTGGGCTCGCCGCAGAATTTCCATTCAACAAGCCCTGCGCCGGTTGATCCGGACGCATACGAGGCTTACCTGAAGGGACGATACTTTTGGAACAAGCGCACACCCGACGGACTGAATAAAAGCATCGAGTATTTCGAGAAAGCCATAGCAAAAGATCCGACATTTGCCGCTGCTTACGCGGGATTGGCCGATTCTTATTCAATTCTGGGGTCGGACGTGTTGCCGGCGGACGTGGCCAATTCGAAGGCGCGCGCGGCCGCTTCCAAGGCTATCGAACTTGACCCTTCCATCGCAGAGGGTCATGCGGCGATGGCGCTCGTTGAGTTTTACTACGACTGGAACTGGAAACAGGCGGAAGGGGAGTTTCGCCGCGCGATCGAGCTAAATCCGAATTACGCCACAGCGCACCAGTGGTACAGCTATTACTTGACGGCAATGTTGCGTTTTCCTGAAGCGGTGGAGCAAGCAGAAGCAGCGCAGCAGATCGATCCTCTGTCGCTCGCGATCAACGCGACTGTGGCCACACGATACCGGCACGCCGGCCGGTATGATGACGCCTTACGGTTGGGCCGGCGTACTTTGGAGATGGATCCGAGCTTCATTCCCGCGCATATTTCCCTGGCCGGAGTATATGAGAATCAAGGAGCGTGGCAGCAAGCAATCGACGAGTATAAGAAGGTGATCGAGCTGCGCCCTGCGGATCCGACGGCGCTCGCGGCGATTGCGTACATAGATGCGCGCTCGGGGCAGAAGGACGAGGCGCGCAAGATACTCAGCCAACTGACGGAGACTTCTAAAAAGCAGTACATTGCTTCGTTTGAAATCGCCACTATTTACGCCGGACTGGACGATGTTGATAACGCGATGCTGTGGTTAGAGAAATCGTTCCGGCAGCACGAGAGTCAGATGCCGTTCATCCAGTCCGATGTAAGATTCAATTCTCTGCATGCAGACACGCGATACGAAAACCTCATCCATCGCCTCGGCCTTCCGGCGTAATTCCACCTGGCACACCTGGGGTGGCGTCTTGCTCCACTCAACTGGGGCATTTGCTCAGGCGCAGCCACAAATGGGGTTAAGTATAAATACAGTCATACAACTGCACCTGAGATCCTATGTGAAACAATTCTGGATTTGCAGCGTCCATGAATGTGGAACTTAGACGACGGGTGACTCTGGTGCGGTTGGCACAACATATCCCATTTCGCTGCGCAATTCTCGCGACGCTATGGCTGGCGGCCGCATCCGCTTGCGTTGCCCAATGCAGCTTTCCCGGGAAAACCAACGGACGAGTCCTCACGTACACGTTTGATCCCACTGTCAAACCTGAAAACACGGTCCTGCACGTCACCCTAAGCTTCCAAGGGAATGCGGAAGGCGCTGAGGAAATCGAATTTCCCACGGAGTGGGCGGGCGAAAAGCTTCACGGTGTGACCAATATCCGGGCCGTCGCGGCCGGCGCCACTCTAACCAACGCCACCGAGGAAGACCGCAAGACTCTGAGCTACGCACCTAATCAGCGGGTTGTTCTGACCTACGACATGGCGAAAGATTGGACGGGCCCTTTCAATCATCCTTTTCAGTTTCACGGCGTGCTCATGCCGGACTACATCGAAATCAATGGCGAAAATGCTTTCGTGTACCCGAAAATGGATAGGCAATCACCGGTCACTGTGAATTTCGACTGGAAGAGCCTTCCCGCATCGTGGGTTCTCGCCACCAGTTTTGGAACCGGCTCCAATCCACAAGATCGTTGCCAATCGTTTTCCGGGCCGCTGCGCGAGGTACGGGACGCGCTTTTCGCGGCCGGCATTGTTCGAGTGCATCATTTTCAAATCGGCAAGCGGCCGGCGATACTGGCAATCCGCGGTGAGTGGACCTTCACAGACGAAGCGGCCGTTACGACCATCCAGCAGGCCATCGGCCTGGACCGTGATTTCTGGCACGACGATAATTTTCCGTACTTTCTGATTACAATGGACCAGTTCGACCGTGATCGCGGAAGCGGCGACGGCACCGCGTTCACCAACGCGATATGGATGTTCATGTCGCGACAGGATACCCTCGCGGAATACTTCCCTACTTTCGTCCACGAAGGTTTCCATGCGTGGGATCCCCGCCGGATGGGTGTGACTCCCGAGAGCAGCGAAAAGTCGATCACCTGGTTCCATGAAGGATTCACGCGCTACTACCAATATGTTTTGGCGTACCGCGCCGGACGGATGTCTCTGCCCGAGTACTTGGATAGCGTGAATAGCGATCTTCGCAAGTATTCGAGGTCAAACGATCCGTACGCTCGAGGAAACGTAATCGGCGTTTGGCTGAATGAGCGAATCCTGGCGGACTCAAATCACAAGTCTTCGCTGGATACGATGATGTTCGATATGGTCCGTGACGCCGACAAGCCGCTAACGCTTGAACGGATTCTTCAGACGGCCGGCCGTTACATTACGTCCGCCGATCGCGCTCAATTGCAACAGGCCGTGGAAAACGGAGTGTTGCCTGAGATGGAAGGGGCTTCGCTGGGCCCCTGCGCCCATTTCGAGATGGAAGACCTGGCGACGTTTGACCTCGGCCTGGATTACGCCGCGTCAAGAAAGGCCGGAAAAGTTGTCGGCGTGGATCCCGACGGTCCGGCTTTCGGAGCCGGTCTTCGCGACGGTCAGTCGCTAGATGGAAGAATCTCTGTCTATAACGGTCAAACCGACAAGACTGCGATATTCACGGTGCAGACCGATGATGGCCGGAAAGCAATCGAATATTACCCGCTCGGCAAAGCGGTCCGCACGCCGCAATTTCATCTCGACAAAGAAGCCTACGCAGCCAATCAAGCAGCGTGTCGGATGCAGTGATTTTCCGGGTCGGACCGGCAAAAGTGGTAGCGGCACCCAAAGACAAAAGTCTAAGCAACGGCGACAGCGGAATTCCGCGTTCAAAGTACCCCACTACCAACCTGGTTCGAGATTGGCGCAAGTGTGACTGAATTGTTACAATAGAGACTGCGGCAGCGGCATCGCTTCCGTGATTGAACTCGGGGAATTTCCCCGCAGGTGGAAAAACCAACCGTATGGCATCTCGCACTCTCTACGAGAAAATTTGGGAAGCACACATAGTTCGGGAAGAGCCCGGACAGCCCACTCTGATTTACATCGATCGTCACCTGATCCACGAAGGCACCTCGCCGCAGGCTTTTGCGGGATTGAAAGCCGCAGGACGGAAAGTTCGCCAGCCGCAGCTTACTTTTGCTGTGATGGATCATTCCGTTTCGACCAAGAACCGTTTGCTCCCCGTTCTGGATGCCGACGCGCTGGGCCAGTTCGAAGCGCTGGCGCGCAATTGCCAGGAGCACGGCGTGCATCTTTTCGACATGCACAGCAAGAATCAAGGCATTGTGCACATCATCGGGCCGGAGCTTGGCATCACGCAGCCAGGGCAAACCATCGTTTGCGGCGACAGCCATACTTCCACGCACGGCGCATTCGGCGCGCTGGCGTTTGGAATCGGGACCAGCGAAATCGAACATGTGTTAGCTACGCAGTGCTTAACGCAGTTCAAGTCGAAGACGATGAAGATTGAGATTAACGGCAAGCGCCCGCGCGGAGTGACGGCGAAAGATTTCATCCTCACGATTATTGGGAAAATTGGAATCGCGGGCGGGACCGGCTACGTTTTCGAATACACGGGCGAGGCTGTTCGCGGGCTGTCGATGGAAGGGCGGATGACCATGTGCAATATGTCCATCGAAGGCGGAGCGCGGGCGGGGATGGTTTCTCCGGACGAGACCACGTTTGCATATTTGGAAGGACGGCCATTTGTTCCGCGCGGAAAAGAATTTCAAATTGCGGTGGACCACTGGCGCTCACTGGCTACTGATCCCGGAGCAAAGTTCGACGAGACGCTTACTTTGCACGCAAACGAACTCGCGCCGATGGTTACGTGGGGAACGAATCCGGGGATGGTGACGCAAGTGACGGATCGCGTGCCGGATCCGGCTTCGTTCGGCGATCCGGTTGACCGCGAAGCTGCTTCGCGCGCGCTGGTTTACATGGGTTTAAAACCCGGAACGCGAATTGAGGATATTCCGCTGGACCGAGTTTTTATCGGCTCGTGCACGAATTCGCGCATCGAAGACTTGCGCGCCGCGGCGAGAGTCGTGGCGGGCAAACATGTGTCGAAGGATTTGAAGCAGGCGCTGGTGGTGCCGGGCTCGCGCCGCGTGAAAGTGGAAGCAGAAACCGAGGGGCTGGACAAAATTTTTCGCGAAGCTGGATTTGAGTGGCGCGACGCCGGGTGCAGTATGTGCATCGGGATGAATGATGACGTTCTTCTTAGCGGTGAGCGGTCGGCGAGCACGTCGAATCGAAATTTTGAAGGGCGGCAGGGCAAAGGCGGGAGAACTCACTTGGTTAGCCCGGTGATGGCCGCGGCGGCAGCGATTGAAGGGCATTTTGTGGACATTCGCGATTGGAAGAATGCGGACGGAGCGGAATAGATGGAACCGTTCATCAAGCATACGGGACTTGTGGCACCGCTCGACCGGGTGAACGTGGATACGGATCAGATGGTGCCGAAGCAGTTTCTGAAATTTCTGACGCGCGAAGGTTATGGGCGCGTGTTGTTTTACGATTGGCGCTATTTGCCGGGAGAAAAACCGAATCCGGATTTCGTTTTGAATCAGCCGCGGTACAAGGGCGCTTCGGTGATTCTGGCGCGCGCGAATTTTGGGTGCGGTTCGAGCCGCGAACACGCTCCGTGGGCGATTCTGGATTATGGATTTCGCACGATTCTGGCACCGAGCTACGCGGACATTTTTTACAACAATTGCTTCAAGAACGGGATCCTTCCGGTCACGCTTTCAAACGAGCAGATGGATGAGCTTTTTCAGCGAGCTGAAAAAGAACAGAATTATCGGTTGACGGTGGATCTCGAGGAGCAGGTTGTTACAGACGACAGCGGGCTGCGTTATGAGTTCACGATCGACCCGTTTCGCCGGGACTGCCTTTTGCGCGGACTCGACGACATCGGGCTGACGCTGGTTCATGACCCGCACATCACGGGCTTTGAAGGCAAGAATCTGAAACTTCCCGTGATGTACGATGCCGTGGACGTGAAATACCACAAGCAATAACCTCTGCAACGCAACTTACCCCAGATTGAAGAATTTCGACGGAGTGCATCGCGTCGGCAGTTTGCTGCGAAGGATCGTGCAAGCCAAGAACTTGTGCCGGGCGCAGCATGCTGCGCCCCTACAAAGGCGACCCTCGGCGCACGGAGCGTCCGGAGCAAACAAATGGGGATACTCCGTCGATACCGAAGACGATTCGCGGTTTGGAACGCTCGGCGCTTATTGGCTAAGACTCGTTGCCTGCGACAGGTTCGAGGGTTTCGGGTGCGATGGCGGGAGCGTGGCCTTTCAATTCGGCGAGCAGAATACCTGCAAAAATCAACGCGGCGCCTAGCAGGACTCGGCCGCCGAGATGCTCGCGCGCGAGCAGCCATGAAGTTATTGCCGCGAATACGGGTTCCAGACTGATCAGGATGGCAGTGTGAGTTGGCGAAGTGTACTGCTGCGCCCAGGTTTGGAACGAGAAGCCGATAGCTGTCGAGCCGATTGCGGTGACGAGAATTGCAAAGATTAGAGTGCCGGTGGGGACGAAGCGCGGAGGTTCCCATCCCGTGACGGCCAAAAACGGAAGAGCGACGGTGGCGAGAACTGCAGTGGTGGCCACTTGTATCACTGCCAGGGCGCCGACGGAATGAAGTCCGACGTAACGGCCTATGAGAATCATGTGCACGGCGAACATCACGGCGCAGCCAAAGACAATGGGGTCGCCGCGATTCAGTCCGCCGAGGCCCTCGGGCGGAACAGTGAGGAAATAGAGACCTACCAGCGCGGCGAGGGCGCCGGACCAAATCCACGCGTTGATGCGGCGCCGTCCGAACAGCGCCAGAAGAAGAGGGACGATTACGACGCTGGAGCCGGTGATGAAGGCAGCCTTCGAAGGAGTTGTGTACTTCAGCCCGCTGGTCTGAAAAACGTACGCGGTGAACATGCAGAGGCCGATTTGCACCCCAGCCCAGAGCGTTTTTCTGTTGATGCCGCGAAGCGAACGGCGAAACCAAATCGCCATCACTACCCCGGCGAGCGCGAAGCGCACTGCGAGGTAAACGAGAACCGAAACGTCCGCGAGCGCGTCCTTTACCGCGACGAAAGTGGCGCCCCAGATGAGCGCGCAGAATCCCAGAGCGAGATCGGCGCGCACGCGTTTGCTGAACATGGCGCAAAGAGTGTAAGCGTACGCGCACA
>Ga0209330_1000344_pt1 | contig 21155 bp, 27 predicted proteins | sample JacPinW_OM2H0_O3_FD_187969 | JGI IMG/M metagenome (GOLD analysis project Ga0209330, IMG submission 187969) | Forest soil microbial communities from Algoma, Ontario, Canada - Jack Pine, Ontario site 1_JW_OM2H0_O3 (SPAdes) (version 2) | ecosystem: Environmental > Terrestrial > Soil > Boreal...
AAATTCACGCTGATTTCTGAAAATGTTTTGGGAATTTGCTACCAAATGCTACCAACCGATCGGTCGGTAAATCTGTAAGTTGTTGAAAACATGGTGGACCTGGTCGGGATCGAACCGACGACCTCTTCCATGCCATGGAAGCGCGCTCCCAGCTGCGCCACAGGCCCACGATCGGAAACCCGAAGAATCGGGATCGAGGGAGTACTGAATCATTTTCGCCCACATCTCTGGGATAGTCAACGCGCGTCGATTGTCATGCGCGTCGATTGTTATTGATTGTCATTCTGAACGAGCGTTCTTTTTGCGCTACGAGAGGCCAGTTTGCGAAGGCTCATACGTTCTATGGACAATATTCCGATAAAGACAGGAGAAGGTCCCCAAGAAACTCGCGAAGTGCCCAAGGATTCGGCGGCATTATTGCAAGACCGCAACGAATGCTCGGGTGGCCGACTTCACAACGAAAAGGCTAGGGCGTTACGCCAAAACTATCCGGTGGGCGTATCTTTCGCGTAGCCATGACAAGCAAGAACTGGCAGCCGCGGATATTTCGCAAACTGCGGGTCGGTGAAGGAAACTTGGCACTGTATGAAAATCGAACCGCGTGCGGACTTGATCGTCCTTGCGTGCATGCAATCGCCGCAGAGACCCGGATCAGCGCCAGCCTGTCGTTGCGGAGATGGCACCGCCCCGGCGTCGTGCGGCGTCACAAAATCACTTCTGGACCGATCAACTTCATCGCTGACCATAGCCACTGAATACCGTCAACTTTTCTCAGAATCCTTGCCCCACTAACTCTTCGACGGTAAGTGAGCTTTCTGGCGGCTCAGTGGCCATCATCTTTTCCACGTACTTCGCAATGAGATCTGCTTCGAGATTAACCGAATCACCGGCGTGGAGCGAGTTCAGGTTAGTCTTCTCAACAGTGTGGGGAATGATGGCAACCATGCAGCTTGTTCCGTCGAGCCTCGCCACTGTAAGACTGATGCCCTCGATGCAAAGGGAGCCCTTGTAAACGGTGTATTTCTCGACGTCACGAGGCAGCTCGATTTGAAGCCACCAATTTCCCGATTCAGCGATGCGTTCCAGGCCAATGAGCTTGCCAACTCCATCAACGTGGCCTTGCACGATGTGTCCGCCAAAGCGGCCGTTCGCCTTCATGGGCAGTTCGAGATTGACGAGTGCTCCTTCGTGCATGCGCGAAAATGAAGTGCGCGCCCAAGTCTCCGGGGCAAGATCCGCGCAGAACGATCCTGCTGAGATGTTGATGGCAGTGAGGCAAACGCCACTGACCGCCACGCTATCGCCTGGCTTCAATTCTTTCGGAGTATTTGATGCAGTGATTGTGAGGCGGCGATCCTCGCCGTTCTGCTCGATGCGGGCTACGTGCCCTACTTCTTCAACAATGCCGGTAAACATGGCGACCTCGATCGCTAACCAAATATCATAAACCCACCACTGAGGCTCCGAGATACGGAGCAAGCATTCTATCGGTTTTTCGGCGCTGTGTTTCCAAAGCGAAAGCGAGTATCGTATCTGCGAGTAAATTTATCCGGAGTAATGCCCATGCACGACATTAGCCGGCGCCAGTTCAGCACCAAACTGCGCGCCCTGACGGGAGCGTTGCTAGGTGGTACTCAGCCGCCCAGTTGTAACCGACTGGAAGCCTATATTCGTCGGCCTCCTGTGGATCGCATCCGGCGGCGTGTTTCTCCATAGAGGGCAAAATCGCGCAGGTTACGCTATCAGAAAAGAGTTTTTTTCAGTGGCTTTCTCCTCTCCATCAACATCCTCCCAGCATTGGAATGCGGCTGCCTATGCCGCAAACGCTCATTTCGTGCCCGCGCTCGGGCAACCTGTGCTGGATTTGCTTCAGCCCCGGTCGGACGAACGCATCCTCGATTTGGGTTGCGGCGACGGAGCATTGACCGAAAAGCTGGTTGCGCTGGGTGCGCAGGTGGTGGGTATCGATAATTCTCCGGACATGATCGCAGCCGCTCTTCAGCGCGGCATTGATGCGAGGATAATGGATGCCCGTGCGCTGGTCTTCGAAAACGAATTCGATGCTGTTTTTTCCAATGCGGCACTGCACTGGATCAAGGAGGATCCGGACGCGCCGGTTGCGTGTACCTTCCGAGCCCTCAGGATCGGGGGAAGATTCGTCGGTGAGATGGGCGGCCATGCGTGCGTGGGCGCGATTACCGTCGCGTTGCTGGCTACGCTGGAGCGCCGAGGCGTGAAAGATGCCGCTTCGCGGATTCCGTGGTACTTCCCGACAGTCGAAGACTATGAAATGCGGCTGCGGCGGGCTGGATTTGTGCCGCAAAGTGTACAACTGATTCCGCGCCCCACTCGGCTGCCGACTGGAATGCGGGGGTGGCTGGACACATTCGCCAATTCGTTCTCGGCCGCGTTGCCTCGTGAGGAACGCTGCGGCTTTCTCGATGAAGTTACCACGCTGCTCAAGCCCATTCTGTGCGATGCGGACGGGAACTGGACAGCGGATTATACTCGCCTTCGCTTTGCTGCAATAAAACCGTAACATGAACCGACGAGTTCACCTCAGGGCAGGGAACTTAGGGGCGATATTTCACTTCTCACCGGGCATATCCCGCGATTTCGTGCCGGCCAGTCGATTCGCCAGCGACCGCCCAGCACTGCTGCTCCTTTGGTCGCCGCGCTCCGACCGATATGCGGACTGACTTGCTGATACTGGCACTCAAGTGCTCGCTTCGAGACCGGAAAGGCGGCATTAGACCTTAAGCCATACCTCAATCTTCCTCGTCCTTGTTGGCTCGTTGCCCGGTCGAGCAACCTCATTGACGGTAATCGTCTCGCCGCATTCAGGTTTTTCGTCGGAATCGGAAGTACACACCGGCCTGGGATGTTTGCATTTCTGGCATAGTTGAGTAGCCATTTTTTCTGACTTTTTCCACCTCAGGGGTCTCCCAAAACCGGCCAACGAGAATGAGGCCGGGGACGTTGATTTCGGCTTGCGGCATTTAGCCTTCGTCGATATGAGCAACATCTTGCGCGAAGCAAGAAAAAACAACAAGCGATTGCCCTGGGGCGACTCGGATGGCCACTGCGGCGCATCGAGCCGCGGCGCGTCGAAAGACCGCCGGAGCCATCTGAAGGCGGCTGGGGTCGGGGTTTGCGGCCGCCGGGTCGGACGCGGCAAAACCGCTCCCCACAATCAACCCCAACCCCGAAAACCTTTCTGCTAAGGAAAAAGCAAAACCGGCCAATGCCAATGTGGTGACCACCGGGTTTGGCGTGGAGGCGACAGGCTTGGACGTAGAAAATCCTAGGCGGATTCCATCCGCCAGTGCCTGCGAGCGCTTTCGTGAAGCCATCGAGTTAGGTCTGAGCCGTGGTCGGGATGCCACCGCAATCTGGCAGGACCTGGTAGTCGAAAATGGGTTCAACGGGGGACCATCAGACGGTCAAGCGGGTATCGGCACAGCTTGCCTCCCAACGATCCAGATAGGCTTGGGTTCGGACCCGATCATCGGACTGCCATACGCGGCTTGTGCAAAAGAGACCATTCATGAATGTGGCCGTGAGACTAGAATGGGCTTTTGCAGCGATGTTGCACTACTGTGCCGAGTGCCCGCTAAAGTGGTTTCCATATTTCACGCACAAAAAAAGCCGCATTTGCGGCGACATGGAGGCGAACAGTGAATGAGGATCAGATTTTCGGCAAGATTCAGCAGGCGGTAGGAAAGGTAAAGCAAGGCGTTGGGGAAACTCTCGGCAACGAGAAACTAGCCAATCAGGGATTTGTGGATCAAGTCAAAGGTGCGGCAAAGGAGACTTGGGGCAACGCCAAAGACGCTTCTAAAGAAGTGCAACAATCGCACCAGAAGGTCGCAACCGACAAGGCTCATGAGAGGCGGAATAAGATCAGTCAATCGGTGCAAAACGCCAAGGAGAAAGCCAACGAGAAGATCGACGAACTCAAGGAGCGCCATTCAGCCTGATGTGCCGTGGGCTCGATCAAGTTAAAGCGAAGAATCAAGTCGCAGCGCCTTGGTGATTTAGGACGGGTCGGGGGTGACGAGTTTGGCAGAAGTTCGGTTGCAAGAAGGCGAGTCAATAGAAAGCGCTCTCCGTCGCTTTAAGCGCAAGGTTCAGACGGAAGACATCATTAAGGAAGTGAAGCGCCACTCCTTCTACCTCAAGCCCGGCGCAAAGCGCCGAGTCAAACAAGCCTTAGCCCGAAAGCGTGCTCGGAAGAAGATTCGCAAAGAATCTGAATAGTTTTCACCCCTTCGCTGGACCATCTTCTGCTGTCCCGACTGGATGCATTTGCCCGCTCAAAAAACCAATTATTCGGCCCCTAACTGCCCACAATCGACACCGTATTTTTCAATGTCGGAATAAGTCTTCGTTGAGGCGCGGTATTTGACGATCTTCTGATCTTCTTGCCGTCCAGTTCCATTTCTAGTTCCGCCACGCGCACCCATTTCGTGCCTCGAACCGTCTTGCAGCGTCTGCCACTGCGTTCTCCGTAGCCTTCGCGCAGCTCTCTTTTCGATTGTTCCCACTACATCAATAACTTTTTGGGCCATTTGCCCATTTGCGGTTCTCCTTGATTTTGATTCCTCAGTCGGGATTGTTCCGCTGCGCTGCCTCGTTTAGGACTCTCCCGCCGCATCATGCAAAAGGCGATTGTTAGGCGAGCGGATAGTGTGCGGAATCAACCTTCAAAGCGACTCTCTAAAGATCGTCAAGTACAAGAACAGCAAAAGCGCCAACCCGCTGAGAACACTTCTAACGGCATGCAACGTGCCCCAGCGTGCGAGTAGCCGCTCTGTTTCTGCCGACCGCCTGTCCAGTGCAGGCTTGAGCAACTGCTTATTAATGGGTAGGATCACAATCAGCGTAAATGGGACAACGGAGCCCAGCAACACCCCGCCAATGACCCATAAGAAGCCCCTGCGACCCCACGCTGCAATGGAAGAGACGAGTCCCACCGCTGCTAGGCGCGCCTGCATGACAGTGGCGCGGCGATAGCTCGGGGCAAATTCGGTCGCAGCTAGTTCCACGCCGCATTCCATTCGCGCCGCATGTTCAACCAAACTCAAATAGACGGCGGCTCCTGAGAAGAGAGCACAAGCGAGCCCAGCAACGACTTCAGCAATGTGGCGCATTGAAGTTCAGAACACGATCTCGTCTGTAGGCTTGACCCTGACCACGTGCTTTCCAGCACTGAAATCATTGAGCACCAAATTGTGGTGAGCGATGATATTTGCCGCGGTTAACACTTCGTTGTCCCTCGTTAGGTGTGCATCGCCTGCGAGCGTAACGTCGTAACCGAGACTAGTCGCACGTCGGCAAGTGGTGTCCACGCAATACTCCGTCATGGCTCCCGCAACGATGAGATGGGCGATTCCTCTTTTTTCAAGTTCTTGTTGGAGAGTGGTTCCGAAGAACGAGTCCGATTCTCGCTTTCTAATGACGCACTCGCCATCCGCTGGCCCGAGTGAGGGATAAAGTTCCCAGCCTTCTGTACGGGTCTCCAGCGGATGCCCCTCTGCGCCGTCATGCTGAATGTAGATCACGGGAATCCCCGAAGCCCGTGCTTCAGTAAGGAGCGCTTTGATCTTGGGCAGAGCACGGCCCTGGACCTCGGCAGACATCAGCTCAACAAGCCCGATTTGCACGTCAATGATCAACAAAGCCGACGAATTATTTGCCATCGCCAATATTGTAAATGGTGATTCCTTGCAGCCTCAGCCTATTCGTCGATGATCGGCAACTAGGCGTCTCAGGGCCTTTGTCATCTTGGTCGCAAGCTTGTGCAAAAGTGACCATCCTGAGGGCGGGGTTGAGACTAGGGTAAGTTCTTGCGCTGAGTCAACGACGGGAGCATCCTATGTCAAACCAACATTCTGTAACGAAACGCCACCGCCGCCCGAAGTCTGGGAACCGTACAGACTACACTGCACGGACGATGGCCGCTGTGAAGCAACTCTCAGAGGTGGTGAAGGCAACTGAATCTCAGAGTTCGCTTCCGAAACGTGTCTGATTGTTCCGTGTTTCTGTAATGACGCATCCAATAGCAAGAGTCACAGGTCAGGAGGAAGATTTATGTCTCGTTTGCGAATGTTGCAAGTTTGGATGGCGACGATGGTGCTGTGCACAGGATTGGCTGTCGTGCCGAAACTGGTTGCGGCCGGCACACAGACCTTTACTGGAAAGGTTAGTGACGCCATGTGCGGAGCCAAGCATTCAGAGGGGAACCTCACCCCCGCAGCCTGCGTTCGTGCCTGCGTGCAGAAGAACCCAAAATACGCTTTGGTAGTCGGCGACAAGATTTATACCCTCAGCATCTCGGATCAAGCCTCGTTGGACGAACTCAACAAATTGGCTTGGGAGCAGGCCACAGTCACGGGCACAGCCAATGGCGATACCATTTCGGTGAAGTCGGTCGCTGCTGCCCAATAGGCGACGAGGGATGGTTGCTTTAACATCAGGTGCAATGACGTAGCGCCTAAGCAAGCCCGCTGCCATAAACAGGAGAAATTCCGCAGATGGGTGCAGTTGCGATAAAGAAGGGTCAGAGCCGGGAGAAAGCGATGGGACTGCAAGAAATGGGAACCCTCCGGTGTGACGGCTGTGGCGAAGAGTTCGTTGTCAATCACGAGCCAGCTTTGGTCGATAAAAGGCTCGCTGAAAAACAGGCTGGTTGGCTCGAAAGGGTTCTGGCGGACGATCACCAATGCGACAAGAAGCATCCCGACCGAATCGAATTGCCAAACTGATAATGCCGGGCGGCTCCGCTCAAGTCGGTTTCTAAAATACGAAATCGCTTCATTCTTGGTTAGACGTTGGGGCGAGGCGGCGTCGTGATGGTCCCGCGCAAACTCACTTTGAACAGATGGCAGCCCTCATGAACTGCTTTCCCGAGTTCATCGACCTTGCTCGTTTCAAGCTTTGCCGGTTTATTGCAAATACGCAGATTGGGAAATACGACGACTCAGAGGCAGTCATGGAACGGCCTCAAAGAGCGAATCATCAGATTGCACAAGAGATCGGTAGCCCGAAGTGGGGTTCGATCCGAGGGATGTGTAGAGACCTCTAAAGCTTAGCACCCGAAACACACCTGCATGTGTTACATCGCACAGTTCGTCTCGGGCTCCGCCTCTGTTTCTGGGCGCGAAGTTCCCACGCATACCCGTAGTGATCACCGAACGAGTCTGGTGGAGTCACAACAACCGCAAACTCTTGAGCGAGGCGCGAACCGATCCGCGACTGATGTCGGGCACGATGACCAATTCGAGAACCGTGACACCGGAGAGTTCAACCCTATATTCCTCGACCTCGCGTATTGAGTTAGGGGGACTGAAGTTCCACTGCTGGCGCACAATTTCTCGAAATGAACGTCCGCCATCCCCAGACCATCGCAAGACGAACGATTGGGTGCGCTGTGTCTGGATTTCTTCGAAGACGAGCGCGATGCGTTTGAGTCTTTGCGGCTCATCGAAGATTAGCCGGATGGTTTGAGTACCTGACTCGGCAGCACGCCATCCCCGCGATTCTTCTCCGACCAGCGCAGACTCTACTGGATAATCCCTCTCTTCCGATGTGACTTCTACCACGGCCTCACGGTCGAGGTCGAGCCATCCTTCATCCTGATGCGGAACATCCTGCGGAATCGCCGTGATTAGACGCTTGCGCATACAGGAATAGTTTACCTCTCCTTCCGCTTTCTGAAGATCTGCGATTGAGAACAGCTTCGCCTTTGGAGCCATTTATCAGGTCGGTGTCTACGTTCTTGCGGGTGACTGCACGTACCTCTCGCACATGGCAGTCGAATGTACGTTGCGTGAGGAAAAATACAAAGATGTGAGATTTATGGGGAGTCTTTACGACTTCTTTATAATTTTTTAGCTAACCCCGCTGAACACTCCTCGCATCGAAGCTTCAACTTAATGGCATGCGCTACGTTGTCCAGGTTGACTCTCAGATTGCTGGGTTCCACCCGATGGCTAAAATGGTATAAGTGGTCGACGACAACGCGGCGATTCGTCAGGCACTCTGCCACCTCTTCACCGCGGAGGCGGACTTTGACGTATGCGGGGAGGCGGAAAACGGACAAGAAGCGATCGAAAAAGCTCAGGCCTTGCACCCTGACTTGATTGTGATGGACTTGTCAATGCCGGTGATGAACGGCATAGATGCCGCTCGTGCTCTGAAAACGTTGATGCGCACGGTCAGTGGTCATGTTCAGCGAGTACAGCAATGTGTGTTCTGACGAGGAAGCCCGCTCCGCAGGAATATCTGCTTTAGTCCTAAAGTCTGAGCATGCATCTGTTCTGGTAGGCAAGGCCCGCGCTTTGGTCTACCCTGCCGCCGCGTGATTCTTACTTAATTTTTCGCAGTCCGCCAGGATAGAGAACACCATCAAGAAACCAAACGGAATGACGGCTTCTCCGCCAATCGTGCGAAGACCATGGCGCGATTTTGGCGATTACGCCTCAGCTCGCTCGCCCACACGCGGGCGTGGCTAGTAACCGTTCAGGTCGTTCATGCTACTGCCCGACTATCAGAAAACGGGTCGATTGGAGAACGCCAGTTCTGGTCACGCTCGTCTAACGCCTTAATCAATTCCTGAACCAGAGAACCAAGCTTGTTGGAGTCGGTCTCATTCGCTACAGCAGTACACAGTTCGCGCCAATCCTTTTGGTTGCGTTGAGCCATTCTGCGCCTCCAACAGTGAGGGCACTTTCCACTGAGAACAGCAGGTTCCCTGCCAAAATGTTAAGTGTTTGAAATGGCGAATGTACTCAACAGCCCGCCTGTAATTTTGTCCAGTCTTCTTGGAACAAACGATCTGCTGCTGGAATACAGGCTTCCCTGTATGTCTCCGGCTTCAAAACATGGAAACCGGGCACGATCCAGCACACGCATTAACCTGATGTTCGCCAGTCGAGAACGAGTACCCTGTCGGCGTCGCCGCTCTTCCTAGATCCTGGAAAACAATGGAAAGCACTATCGCTTTCCGCATCTCAATCACGCCACGTTGTCTGGGCTGACCCTGCGGTCCGTTCCTGTACCGTCTAGTCTGCATCGAATTGTATCGAATAGTCATCAGTTGATATGGAGAAAACTGGCTAACGCTGGAACCCATGCTCACACGGTTGGAAGATCGAATCCGCTCACTGTGCTGCAAAGCACTGACGGCGCGAGATCACGAGTCGGATGCAATCTTTCGGGACCTCCGATCCGCCCTTCACCAGCATACTGAGCGCCTGAGACAATTAGCCGCTTTGAAACTTGTTAGCGCGAAGGAGGGGATAAGACCAGAAAGGCGTTCCGGCCAAACTCATCCCAAAGGCAGCGAGAAAAGCGGTCGTGAGCGTCGCGAATGAGGCCCAACCCATGAAGCAACCTACTGAGGACGCACGACTCGTCATCGATCGTGGGCACGAGTTCCCTTAGATTCTTCGAGTGGAAGGCTACCGGGGAGAGTGATAAGAAACTAAGAAACAATAAGCGAAGACCGTATTTGCCGAAGGCTGCTGTAATTTAATTTGGATGTGAATTTCACACGTTCAATTTCCAATGCCCTCTCAACGGAGACCGTTGGACTTGCTACTCGGGTAGCAGAGGTCGAGCAACGTGACGACTGCCTCGGCTCTAACGCTGCCGTATCTGCTCGGCCAGACTGGCGCGACCCGTGAAACTGTACCACACTGTCCGTGCCATGACAGATCGTAGTTTCGTCGTCCTAAATTAAATTACCAAGGCAAGGTCGCTGCGATGGGGCCGTCTGCCAAGTGCCAGCGCAAGTTCTTTACCCCCAGCTACTTTTTATCGTGATCCTTTTGGTGCACGGGAATACCTGCTCGGAAAGTATGATCTGAACGATTGTCCCGAGAGCCGCTTATCGCGTGACAGCAGACGGAACAGTGAAAATATCAGAGCGTCCTCGCGTCCTCGTTCATAACAGTATGTCGTTTAGGCGTCATTTCTTGGGACCTCTGCGCTGGAAAGGCATTTGACGCAGATCGGCAGGGGGATTTCCCAACTCTGCCCTTCATAGAAAAATGTGCAGTCGCCATATTCCAATAGTGATCCGCATTCAGGGCAGCAGACCATACTCGAACCAGTGCTTGCTGAATGCAAAAAGTCGATGATTGCTACAGAAAGGGGATGATCTAGACCTATGGCACCGTCTTCGCTCGCCTTCGATGGAATTGTTGTAGCCTTTTTGAGATCGAGTTTAATCGCATAGCATTCTTCGTGGACGGGTTCCCCGATTTCATTGACTCTTTCGGTCTCAACTTCCACAGACTCGTTGCAGACGGAGCACGTAGGGAATTCAGATTTGGAAGCAAGATTTGAACGTATGGGCATGTGAAGCCTCTCGAAGCGAAATATCAGATTGCACAAGAGACCGACGCCCAGAATGGGTCCGGGGGAGGGATGTGTAAGGGGACGCTTATAGTATAGCGCCGGAAAGGGACATCCGTATTTATTCCATCACGCACTTCGTTTCGGGCGCCACCTGATGAAGCCCGGCCTCCTAAGACGCTGTCTGTTCCCAATCACCGGGCAGCAAATGCGCTCCACAAATGTTGTGTAACTCAGCAAGTTTGATCCCGCAGGGGAGCGGATTCTTAGGACCCGTTATAAACACTCCGGCGGGACCCCAGTTATCCCGTCAAGCAGACGAGGATCGAGAGATCGAGATTCCCATTCCGGTTGTTAACCCTATTGCTGTTGCCAGCAACACTCCGTGAAGATGACCACGATGGTCGCCCTCGGACGTACGACCCTCAGCGCCATCCTCGATGGCGATTACCACCGTCAGAGGAACGCGGCAACTTCGTCGCGACTCCCGAAACCTCGCTGGAGAGGACATCGCGGAAAGGATAATACTGCCGCATCAAATCGATGAAAGCATCGGAACTCGCCAGTGCGCCGTTCGTTTCAACGGAGCAACCATGAGTTTCGCGGCCTTGGTGCGACTGTTCAAAATTGGACAGCTTTTCCAATCAGCCAAAGGCTACCCTATGCGAAATCGGAAACCAAGGCGGTGCTGTATGAACCAAACGAAAGACAGATCGCGCATCGAGTTCGCGATTGCTGTCAAACTCTAGCAGTCCGGATTGTTTGGCCTTGAGGGTCTAAGTGCAGTTCCTCGCTTCCCGCTTTAGCGGCTTGCATTCCTGCCACGCCCTCATCACAGGTCGCACAGTTTCCTGTGTTGCCTTAAACGAAGCGAGCTCTACGAATGATACGAATTTTGATTGCCGACGACAGCCCTCCCGTTCGACGAGGCCTGCGCACTTTACTGGGACTGAATTCGGAATGGCAGGTCTGTGGCGAAGCCGTGGATGGTATCGATGCGGTAGAAAAGGCTCACCAGCTTGCGCCCGACATCATATTGATGGACTTCTCAATGCCCCAGATGGATGGCGTACAAGCAGCCCGAGAAATCGCTAAATCTGGTACTGACATCCCCATCCTGCTCTTCACCCGGAATCTTTCCCCTCAGATCATGGAATTGGCCCGTAGCGCAGGTTTGCGGGGAGCGATTTCAAAATCGGAAATCAGCAAAATACCATATGCGATCAAGGCATTTCAGCGTGGTGAGACTTTCTTCTATGCGAGCTAACTAGTACATGGTTTCACTAAAAGGTATCCACTAGAAACGTTCTGTGACCGCTTGGGCCAGGGCGGGAAAGTCTAAGGGGCCGCGGCTGGTTCTGACCTCCGAAGAACAAAAGCAGATCCGCCAATTACGAGAATCGCAAACGGCGCCCTGGCGAGAAGTCCAAGGGGCGCGCATCCTCTGGCGCTACCATTCCGGCCAGAGCCTCGCCGAGATTGCCCGAGCGGTGAAGATGGCTCGCAAAAGCGTGGGAAAATGGATCGCCAAAGCCTTGGCGATGGGAGCGGGCGCCGCCTTAAGATACCTATCATCGGCCAAAGCGCCGGTCATTACCATTACCGAGGAGGCCAAAGCTTGGGTGGTGCATTTGGCTTGCTCGAAACCGAAAGAACTGGGTCATGCGGCCGAGGTATGGACCCGGAAATCGCTGGCCCAGCATGTACGGGAGCATGCCGTGGAGGCGGGACACCCCGCCTTATCCCAGGCAGCCAAAGCCACGGTGCAGCGGATCCTGGCGGCGCAGCCTTTACATCCAGAGAAGGTAAAGTATTATCTGGAGCGGCGCGACCCCGACTTCATGACCAAGATGCGAGAGATTCTACTGGTATACCGCGAGTGGATCTGCAGAATGGGAACGGCCGAGGGCTTATCCCCAAGATCGTGACCCTCGCGGTGGACGAGAAACCGGGGGTACAGGCCATTGCCAATCCGGCACCGGACTTGCCGCCGGTGCCAGGTAAATACGCCACCGTGGCCCGGGACCACGAATATAAGCGCCTGGGAACTTGCTCGATTTTAGCGGCGCTCGATCTGCACACGGGTCATGTGATCGGGCATGTGGAGCGGCGTCACCGCAGCCCGGAGTTTATTGCCTTGTTAAAAGATTTGGGCCGTTACTATCCGGCTGAATGCACGATCCGGCTGGTGTTGGATCATCACTCTGCGCATATCTCCAAGGAAACCCGAGCTTTCCTGGCCAGCAAACCCAACCGGTTCCTCCTGGCTCAACATCGTGGAGACCCCGTTCGGCAGGATGGCGCGTACGTTCCTGTGCCACGTCCGGTCCTGTGCCACGTCCGGGTGCAATCTTGGGAGGAGCTGCGGGACGGGATCCTGAAGGGCATCGAGGAAATCAATACCGATCCGGTCGTGCATCGATGGAAGAAGTTCGAGGCCCTTACCGAGGCGTAATATGGTTACATTTTAGTGAAACGATATACTAGGAAGTAATCCGTGGCGCTCCGTGCCCCCGTTTTATGCGCAATTGCCCGACATGGTTGGGAACTCCGAGCCAGAAAACAAAGGCCGGAGCCCACTAGAAGGATCGCGAGAACAGCAGCGATTGATTTCCCACCGTTATACTTACCGCTTCGGGACGCTAGCGGTGCCACACTCCAAGCAACGAGGATTTAATCGAGATGTGATCAACCCGCAAGACGGGCACATCCTTTGTGATCGGAACCCGCCCGTTTCCGCTTTCTGGTGCATCCGATGAAGCAGGAGAATCGCAAACACTAGAATCAACAGACCGAAGGAAATACTGGTTGCGTTCATGAAACGACCCTTCTTGGCGAGTCCTGCACCAAACCGAATGGGCAGGCAACTCACTCGCAGAAAAGCCTAAGGTGGGAGAGCTTCAGATGGACTGGCTTAGGTCAGAAGACCTGAAAGAGGAGAAGGTGGTAACCGCCCCAGCTGTCATTATAAACGTTCTAGTTGTAGAGAACAACGCTGAGAAGTGAACTGTGGACCTGTAATTCATCGCCCGTTTGATAATCAACGAAGCCCAATTTTCGGAACCTGTTCATGAAGAAATTGACTCGTCCGCGCGTTGTGCCCACCATCTCTGCCAGACTCTCCTGACTGATTTTAGGAATCGCAACTTCGGGCTTTCCGTCCTTCCCGAGGTGAGCCAGCAGCAGAAGAACGCGAGCCAGTCGCTTCTCACTAGAATTGAAAAGCTGATCAACCAAGTCTTCTTCGTATCGAATGTTCCGCGCCAGCAGATATGCGACGAACATGTCCGAAAATGCATGTTCCCTGTGAATCACGTCTATCATGGATTTCTTGTGGATTCGCGTCACCGTGGAATCAACCATTGCCGCCGCTGAGCACATGCGGAAAGCTTGCCCTGCGAGACAACCTTCTCCGAAGAAGTCGCCCTCGCTCAGAATGGCGATTGCGGCTTCCTTCCCGCTCTTTGACAGCACGGTGAGTTTTACCTTTCCTTTCCGTATGTAAAAGACAGCATCAGAGGATTCGCCCTGAGAAAAGATCATCTGTTTCTGGGGAAAAACTGCGATTGTCCTGCCAACGTCAACGGTCGAAAGGAATGTCTGAGGATCGAATTTGCGGCGCTTCCTAGATGTTGCCACGAAGGGACTCCGAGAGACAAAAGCGGTTCAGTGCACGTTATCTAATCCCACTCGTGCGTTCGCTCAGCACACGGCGTATCCCTTTCTACTTGCAAATGCGGGTCCATCATTTAACCTCCAAACAACTCAACAGGATGGCATCCAGCTTGCGACGTTAGAGTGCCGACAAATTGGCACACTGCCGAAATAGCGGCACAATTGCGCACGATTCTCGGTTTCCATGGTCGAGCCGTACGCGCTTGGCAGAGGTATCGAATGGCTCTGGTTCAGGCCCAGCGAATTATGGCGAATATCACGGCACCAGCCGCCAGCACGACCTTAACCAGCGACGGCCACTTCTCTAGGAACACATTTCGCATATGAGCTATCCTTTCCAAAAAAAATGGCCCAAAGGCAGGTTCTCCTCTGGGCCGTTTTCTTCTAATAACCGCGAGACTACCGGGGCGCGTTCTCGCGCTCCATTACCATCGACATTGCACGCACGCGAGTTTCACGGCTGTGCTCGGCGTGGACGTGCTTGAGCATTGACTGGGTGGCCAGCGTTCGTGGGTTTCCAATCCTTCGATTAAAGTCTTGGATGCGCTCTGTGCCGCGGCAGGCACGACAGACGAAGGTCGTACGTCTGTTGTCGATGCGGATACGGTACTTAATCAAAGAGTGCGGAATGTCTTCCGTTGTAACGTTGATGACATCATCTTTTGGTTAATAGTGATGCCTCTTTAGGTGCTGTACCAATGCCCTCCGCACCGCCCACCAATGAAGCGTAGGCTTAAGGCATGTACACCACGATCAGAAATATTGCAGGCGGCACTTTTATGACGTGTAAAGACTGCGGGCACGCGGTCAGCATGAACAAGATGTGCGAGAAGCCGCTTCAATCGGCGACAGACATTCTGAAGCATATGGCTACCCACAACGCCTCCCACGCCTTCGCTTCGGTTGAGCGCGCCACCGGACCGGAAGTGGAAGTCGTTTCGGTAATTGCATCAGCCCATCCCCTCGGTATCCCGGCACGAGTAGATCGCCCGTATGACTCCCCTCAATCGCCCAACTAAGTCCCTTGCCGTCAGAGTGCAGAACTCTGCGAATAAAATGTTGAGATTTCTTTCGTAGCTTCGCTCGTGTTTTCGTGTTTCCGTGTTTCAACGCCGTGGGGGTGGGGCTGCGGCACGAATTGCAGACGGCGGTGCAGCAACACTCGTGTCGGAGTTGACTAGGGGTCCCGCAAGAGGAGCATCACACTTTGCCAAATCAGTCTTTATTCCAACCTTCTGATTCGCGAGCAACGTGACGCCCGTCTCAAAAGTTTGGTAGCCGGGAAGGGCGATCCTGATCTGAAGTGCTCCCGGAGCAACTAGCATCCCTCGACCTACGCCTTCAAACTCCCCTACGTGCCCGACGAAAAGACCATCCAAAAAAACTGCCGCCCGCGATGGATTGACCGCGATCTTGACCGTGGCGCTCACACCGGGGAGGGGTCCGGTCGGGGCCTTCTCCATGGCCACGCGAACGACCTCCTTCTGTCCCGGTTGGACAAGAATCTTTTGTATGAAATCTTGGTAGCCGTCCTCCCGCACAGTAATTAGGTGTTCACCGGGTAGAAGAAGAACTTTTTTCGATCCTTTGATTTCTTTCAGATACCCTACGTATGCTCCGTCCACCCAGGCCCCAAAAGTCTTTTCGACGCGGGATTGCCTTCAAACTGAATCTCTCCGATCACATCGTTTGCAGCCTGCATGAGGCAGGCAGGAAAGCAGAAACTATCAGCAATACCCACAGTAAGGAGCCCACGCTTCGGAACGCTTTTTTCATAATTCCCTTTTATCGTCAGTCAGGCGGCGAACCACTCTGTAGACTGCAAGAACTGGAGCAGCGATCTAATACCGCTTTCTCGTAAATGACTGGTGCCACAGTAGTCCTCTGAAGCATCGTCAAAACTGATCAATTGGAGCAGATGCGCTATTTGCAAAAGACAAAGATTCTATCCGCGATCATCCGCGATAAAGAAAGGAAGTCAGGCCGAAACAGATAGCAGACGATACGGTATGGTATGACATCGCGGCAAAGTCGCGTAACCGACTACTTCAATCAGCGAAGTGGCATCCCTAATGAAATGAACATCGCTCCAAGACCGACCTGTTCGAACGTGCTGCCTGTCAGAAGCCGGCTTCTCTGCCGAGTCGTGGGTCCCGTCCTCGCTCATTACTTCCGAGTTGTCCCTCACCCGGGGGCAAAAAGTGAAGAACTCCAGTTTCCGTGATTGCAAACGAGGATGGAGATGTCCGGCTCTAGACAAAACCTGACAACGCTGATGAGTGGTTGTTCGGTCATGGACACCCTCATTCGGGAATGGACACTGCAGGCCGCCGAGGTACTGTTGCCGCGCAGGTATCTTCCGTGTTTTTCACCACTTAGTCCCCCCTGCAAGTTGGTGCAGCACTTGCTCACGAGCTGAAGTATATGGACATTGCTCGTCCTGAATTCAAACTCCAGCAACGTCGCCGCCAGATAGTTCTCTTTGGGGTAGGAGCCGTGGTGGTTGCGGCGGTGTCGATTGGGGTGATGAGGCTGAAACCGGCAGCTCCCTCCGTCGAGCGCGGTACTGTATGGACGGACGTCGTGAAACGAGGTTCCATGTTGCGGCAGGTGCGGGGACCGGGATCACTGATGCCGGTGCAGGAAGCGGTTCGTCAGATTCCGGCCGAAACCGAGGCGACGGTAGTACGTATTCGCGTGCTGCCGGGCACCCAAGTACAGGCTGACACCATTCTGCTCGAGATGAGCAATTCGCAGGTCGGGCAAGCGGCGATTGATGCGCAGCTTCAATTGAAGGCGGCAGAAGCGGAATATCAAAGCCTGCGCGTTCGGCTCGACAGCGACCTCATGACTCAGAAGGCCGGTGCCGCGACCGTGAATGCCGATTACAGCCAGGCGCAACGACAGGCCGACACAGACAAGGCGCTTTACGAGCTCGGCGTGATTTCAGGTCTGGCCTACAAGTCGTCCAAAGGCAAAGCGGACGAACTCACCACTAGGAATGATCTCGAAGGGCAAAGACTGGCGATCAACAAGAAAGCCATCGAGACTCAGCTCGCGCAGGAGCAGGCGAAGGTGGACCAGGCGCGCACTCTGGCCGCACTGAAGCAAAAGCAACTCGATGCGCTCAGAGTTCGAGCCGGCATCACCGGGGTGTTGGTCGATCTCCCGATGCAGGTGGGCCAGCACGTTCAACCCGGAACTATGCTGGCCAAAGTGGTGCAGCCAGAACATCTGATGGCTGCACTTAAGATCGCGGAAACGCAAGCGCGCGATGTGCAATTTGGCGAGCCCGCATCAATCGACACCCACAACGGCATCATCAGCGGCACAGTGATGCGGGTCGATCCGGCAGTACAAAACGGAACCGTGACCGTGGACGTCAAACTAACAGGTGACCTCCCGAGAGGTGCCCGGCCCGATCTTAGCGTCGACGGAACCATCGACCTAGAGCGGCTGGACAATGTGCTTTATGTTGGACGGCCTGCATTCGGACAGGAGAACAGCACCATCAGCCTATTCAGGCTCGAGACGGACGGCAAAGAGGCTGCTCGCGTCCCGATCAAGGTGGGACGCGAATCGGTGAATTCAATTCAAATTTTTGAGGGGCTTCACGAAGGCGACACAGTGATTCTTTCCGACATGTCGCGCTGGGACAAGACGGATCGCATCCGGCTGGACTGAGAAACCCACCCCACGAATTCGAGGCAAATTTATGACGGAAGCCGGGCAGCCACTGATCCAGATTCAGAATATGACCAAAGTCTTTTATACCGACGAAATCGAAACTCACGCGCTCTCTGGAGTGCACCTCTCCATTAATAAAGGAGAGTACGTGGCCATGTCGGGGCCGTCGGGATGTGGCAAATCGACGCTGCTGTCCATCATCGGCTTGCTGGATACTCCGACGGAAGGAAAGTATTCGCTGAACGGAAAGACAGTCGAGAACCTCGATTTTGCCGAACGCTCACGCATTCGGAACCAGGAGATCGGGTTCATCTTCCAGAGCTTCAACCTGATCGGCGACCTGACCGTGTATGAAAACGTCGAACTACCGCTCACCTACCGGCAGAGAATGCCTGCTCCCGACCGGAAGAAGCGGGTGATGGAGGCACTGGAACGCGTAGGTATGGCACACCGCATCCGGCACTATCCATCGCAGCTTTCCGGAGGCCAGCAGCAGCGCGTGGCCGTGGCCCGTGCTCTTGCGGGGAAACCCTCCATCCTGCTGGCCGACGAACCTACCGGAAATCTCGACTCGCGAAACGGCGAAGCGGTGATGGAACTGCTGCAGAACCTGCACCGTGAGGGGGCGACGATCTGCATGGTGACGCACGATCCGCGCTTCGCCAAACATGCGCAGCGCGAAGTTCATCTGTTCGACGGCAAGGTAGTTGCGGAGGAAGATCTGAAAAAGCTGATGGCGGACGTGCACGCATGACCGGATTGATCCAAGACCTACGCTATGCGGTTCGCCAACTGCGCAAGAGTCCCGGCTTCACTGCCATTGCCGTAGTCACATTGGCGCTTGGAATTGGAGCGAATACCGCAATCTTCAGCGTCGTGAACGGGGCATTACTGCGTCCACTGGCATTCAGAGAACCAGACCGCCTGGTCCATGTTTGGCATGTCCCCCCGGCAAAGAGTTTTCCTGGAATGACCACATTCGCGGTTTCCGCAGCGAACTACCTGGACTGGCAAAGTCAAAACCAGGTTTTCGAGAACATGGCCATTTATACCTACCACGGCCTCACGCTGACGGGCGGGGAGAAACCGGAGCAGGTAGACGCCAGCGCGGTATCGTCCAATTTTTTTGAGACCCTGGGCGTTCAACCAACGCTGGGCCACGTCTTTTCACCACAGGAGGATCAGCCGGGCCGCTCCAACGTCGTGGTTCTTAGTTTTCGATTTTGGCAGGAGCATTTCGGCTCGAATGTTGAGATCGTCGGCCACAACATCAACATCGACGGTCAGAGTTTTTTCGTTGCTGGTGTCATGCCACGCTCGTTCCGCTATCCGGACTTTGCACAAGTCTGGACGCCGATGGCTTGGACAGACAAGGAACGCGCGGTGCGGGGAGAGCATCACTATTCCGTCGTCGCGCGCCTGAAGTCCGGCGTTGCTCTGAAGCAGGCCCAGGCCGCCATGAATACCATCTCCAGCCGCCTGGAGCAGTTGTATCCCGACGACGACCGGGGATGGGGCGCCGTCGTCGTGCCTTTGCACTACGATCTGGTGAGTGATGTGCGACCGGCGTTGTTGGTTCTGCTGGGCGCCGTGGCCTTCGTTCTGCTTATCGCTTGCGTCAATGTTGCCAATCTCGCGCTGGCGAAGACTTTGAGCCGGAGAAAAGAGATCGCTATCCGAACCGCACTGGGTGCATCCTCGGCGCGTGTGCTCCGGCAAATCCTGGCTGAGACAGTGCTGCTCGCACTTGCGGGAGGTGCCATCGGCTCGACCTACGCTCACTTTGGCGTTCGCCTGATCATGGCGTTCCTGGGAGACAAGTTGCCGCGTTCGGTCGACGTCGGGCTTGACGTACGTGTCTTAGGCTTCACGGCGATCATCTCCATACTCACCGGCATCATCGCCGGAGTTCTGCCCGCTCTGCGCTTGAGCAGAGGGGACGTCAACCAAGCACTCAAAGAAGGATTAGGTCGAACCGATTCAGACTCCGGCGGCCACCGCACTCGCAGCGTACTGGTGGTAGCCGAGGTCGCACTCTCGCTTGTCTTGCTGATAGGCGCGGGGTTGATGATCCGAAGTTTCCAACAGCTCCATGGTGTGAACCCAGGGTTTGAGACTCACGGTGTTCTTACCATGACCGCTGCAGTCTCGCGGGCCAAGTTCCCTCTGCCTGCACAGCAGATCAGCTTCTTCGAACGAGTGCTGCAGCGGGTCCGCACGTTGCCTGGCGTCGAATCTGCCGGGGTCATTGACGACATCCCGTTAAACGGAAACGGGTCACACCAGCCCATTGCGATCGCGGGACATCCGGTTGTGGCGATGTCCGAGCAGCCAGAAGTCGACGTGCGTCTCATTAGTCCGGGTTACATGAGCGCCATGCGTATCCCTATCGTGCGTGGCCGCGATTTCGGTGATACGGACATCGCCGGGAGGCCGGCGGCTATCCTCATCAGCGAATCTATGGCCCAGCATTTCTGGCCTGGCGAAGATCCGATTGGAAAGCGCCTCACGCTGGCTTTTTTCCCCGATGTTGCTCGCGAGGTCGTGGGAGTTGTAGGTGATGTCAAGCTCGACGGTTTGGATCAGGCTCGTCCTTCCACAACTCTGTACATGCCTTTAGGCCAGGCTTCGGCGCCCGCGGCGGGAGGCTGGAATTCTTTCCCCATGACTCTGGTTGTTCGCTCTGCTACCAACCCCACAATCCTTGTCTCTGCCGTGGCAAACGCGGTGCACGAGGTCGATCGCGGAATTCCAGTGCGCGACATTCTCACCATGGATGAACTCGTTACCAATTCGATGTCACAACAGCGATTCAACATGCTGCTACTGGGAGCGTTCGCCGGGCTCGCGCTGCTGTTGGCGGCGATAGGAATCTACAGCGTGCTCTCCTACAGCGTGAAACGGCGCGTGCAGGAAATCGGAATCCGTTTGGCTTTAGGCGCACGCATTGGGGATGTGCTGCGCATGGTGGTGTTCGACAGTATGAAGCCAACCTTGCTGGGTGTGGCCATAGGAACCGTCGGCGCCTTGGCGATGGGGCACGTTTTACCGAGCCTCATCTACGGTGTGAAGCCGACCGATCCCGTTACTTTCCTGGTGGTTGTGTTTCTTCTGGCCGCGACCGCTCTGGCAGCCAGTATCATTCCGGCATACCGGGCGACCAAGGTGGATCCCATGGCGGCGTTGCGGTACGAGTAGGAGCTTTCATGAGTGGAATATTTCACGATCTCCGCTACGCTCTGCGCCAACTGCGCAAGAATCCCGGCTTCACCGCTGTTGCGGTCGTCACGTTGGCCCTCGGAATCGGCGCCACCACCGCCATCTACACGGTGCTGTACGCCACTTTCCTGGCCCCCATGCCCTATCCGGATTCCGAACAACTGGTCATGGTGTGGTCCAAATTAAATGGCGAACGCAGGATCGTCTCGGCC